>ERZ826051.3010-NODE-3010-length-11878-cov-3.528715_pt1 | contig 11878 bp, 10 predicted proteins | sample MGYA00519928_ERZ826051 | MGnify/ENA primary metagenome ERZ826051 (study PRJEB31778, sample SAMEA3449219) | human gut metagenome | biome: human gut; feature: human-associated habitat; material: faeces | place: United Kingdom | collected 2010/2012 ...
AATTGCAGATGGCAAGAGCCAAAGTGCAGGAGATTACTCCGGTATATACGGTTGTACAACCGGCTACGGTACCGTTACGTGCCGCCAAACCTAATAAGATTATGATTCTTATAGGCTTTGTATTCCTGGCGGGAGTAGGTTGTGTCGGTTGGATATTATTTGTGAAAGATTTATTTAAGGATTGGAGAAAAGCAAATAAGGCGATATGATGACTAATAATAATATAAGTCGTTGGTGTGCTCTGCATACAGCACCAAAATCGGAGCGTAAATTGATGCAGCGTTTGAATGCAGCAGGATATACAGCATTTTGTCCTATGCAGATTGTATTCAAGAAGTGGAAAGGACAAAACAAAGAAGTGTTTGCGCCTCTTTTCCCCGGTTGTGTTTTTGTTGAAGAGACAACCGGCGTAGCATCCTTTGTCGCTTCACAGCATGCGGTTCTTTTGGTAGATGCTGAGGGAAAGTATCTGTCTGTTTGTGCCGGTAAGGCTGAATTATCAGCTAAGTTTGTGCACTTGCTGAAATAATCATTACGCCATTGCTAAAGGGAAAACTAAAGAAAAAAGATAACCTTCTATTCTACGCTAGGGAAAGAGTAGAAGGTTATATTTTAATATTCGAACATCCGGCTTCGTGCCAGCATGCAAGCACCTACAATTCCTGCCCTGTCTTTTAGTTTTGAAACTGTAATAACAGAATCCTGATTTACGAGGTTTAGCGAATATTTTCTTATTGCTGTCTTAATAGGCTGGGCTATATAGTCATCGGTTAATGATAGGGTTCCGCCAATAATAACCAATTCAGGATTAAATATATTGATTAATCCTGCAATTTGTTTACCTAGCTTCTGTCCGATTTCCTCTACAATTTCAATACACAGCAAATCTTCTTTGTTTACGGCAGAAATAATTTCGTCCAATGTAAGCGGAAGCTCTTGGTTGTTTGCCCGACCGGACAGTATGGAACACTCGCCTTTTTTAATGCGTTCTTGTAAAATTCTATATATCGCGGAACCGGATGCTTCTGTTTCCAGGCATCCTTTTTTGCCACAGTGACACAGTATTTCGTTATCAAAAACATTGATATGTCCGAATTCTCCGGAGAAACCTGATTTTCCGGTATATATTTTACCGTCTATGATAATTCCGATGCCAAGTCCCCAGCTTATATTGACGAATATAATGTTCTTTTCTCCTTTTACACAACCTTGCAAATATTCACCATAGGTCATGGCACGGGTATCATTATCAATACAGACTTGACATCCTATTTTGTCAGTTAGGACTTCTGCTAACGGACGCTCTGAGAAATTGAACTGACTGAAACTATATCCTGACTCAGGATTAACTCGTCCGGATATGTTGATATTGATATTTAATATCTTCTCTGTATTGACTTTTGTTTTCTTTATGAAAGAACTGATAAGTCTGCATAGCTCTTCCATGGCTTCCGGTGTATTTTCAAATTTGTAGGGAATATTCATCTTCAATTCCATCATATCACCTTTGAAATTAATCAAGCCGATGTTGACAGCAAACTTTTTGATATCTACGCCGATAAAGTATCCGGATTCCGGATTAAGGCCATATAAACTTGGATGTCGTCCACCACTGGTTTCTAATTTACCGTAATCATTGATATATCCGTCTTCGCACATCTCGCTGATAAATTTGGTAACGGTAGGTATACTTAGGTCTAATTCTTTGGATAGGTCGGTAATGGTAGAACTGCCATTATATATATAATGTGTAATAATTCTCTTTTTTACGAGAGCACTTTTGCTTCCTAACTCTATTTCCTTTAAAAGTTGCTGTCTCATGTCTTCTACTGATTGAATTTCTACAAAGATAATAAATTTAGCTTTATATTTTATATATACTAAAATAATTTATTAATATCTCCCGTGTAATTAAATTAATTTCTATATTTGCCTCGGAATTTTCATATATAACTAAAAAACAGCGAAAATGATTGTATCGAATTTACAGAATAGCAGTAGGATAGAGGTGCTCCACCCTTTGTTTAAAACTCTTTTTGACTATGTAAAAAGCCATGATTTGCTTCATGCGGAATTAGGACGTATTGATATTGACGGTGATAATTTATTTATTATGAATATTAATCCTGAATGTGTTGCACAAGCTAAACAAGTGTTGGAAGTCCATCGTGCTTATATTGATGTACATATTCTTTTGCAAGGTATAGAAAGAATTGGATGGAAGGCTTTTGAGGATGTAAATCAGGAAGTTAAGCCTTATGAGAAAGAAGGAGATTGTGCCTTGTATTCAGACTGTTCAACTACATGGGTCGATTTATATCCAGGCCAGTTTATGATTGTATATCCGGAGGATCCTCATGCGCCTATAATTGGTCAAGGGAAAATTCGTAAGCTAATAGCTAAAGTGAAGATTTGAAAAATAGTTGGTATTAGATTAGTGGGGTAAAAAGTATGACGTAAGTTGAATGCAATTCATTCTCTTGCGCTATTTTTATTTATATTTATTTGCTATCTATATGTTTTTAATTAATGCCTTGTATTTAATAAAATAATTTATTAAATATTTTGTATATAATAAAATGATTGATATATTTGCATCAAAATAAATTAATATAGCTTTAACTAAAGATTATGAAAAACAAAAATCTGTATCCTTGGGTAGTAGTTGCTTTATTATGGGTGGTTGCTCTACTCAATTACATGGATCGCCAAATGCTCTCTACTATGCAGGAGGCTATGAAGGTTGATATTGTAGAATTGAATAAAGCGGAAGCCTTTGGAGCTCTAATGGCTATCTTTCTATGGATTTACGGTTTTATGAGCCCAGTCGCCGGTATGATTGCTGACCGTTTCAGTCGTAAGTGGTTGGTTGTCGGAAGTTTGTTTGTTTGGTCCGCTGTCACTTATTTGATGGGATATGCTGACAATTTTCACGAATTATATTGGCTTCGTGCAGTGATGGGAATTAGTGAAGCGCTTTATATACCTTCTGCCTTATCTCTTATTGCTGATTGGCATCAAGGTAAATCCCGTTCATTGGCTATTGGGATACATATGACCGGACTTTATGTAGGGCAAGCTATCGGTGGATTTGGCGCTACGGTGGCGGCTATCTTTTCTTGGCATTCCACATTTCATTGGTTCGGGATCATAGGTATTGTTTATTCATTGATTTTGGTTGTTACATTGCGTGAAAATCCGGCCCATGCTTTGGTAAAAGAGACGCCAATAGCATCGGGAGAAAAGAAACCGTCTTTATTTAGCGGGCTTAGTGTACTTTTCTCTACTTGGGCTTTCTGGATTATCCTTTTCTATTTTGCAGCTCCGAGTCTTCCCGGTTGGGCGACTAAAAACTGGTTACCGACATTATTCTCCGAAAGTTTGAATATTCCTATGTCTGAAGCCGGTCCGATCTCTACTATAACAATCGCTTTTTCTTCGTTTATCGGGGTTATCGTAGGAGGTATTTTATCTGACCGGTGGGTACAAAAAAATATCAGAGGGCGTGTTTATACGGGGGCTATCGGATTAGGGTTGACGATTCCTGCGTTAATGCTGCTGGGTTTTGGACACAGCTTTGCAGCTGTTATTGGTGCCGGACTGCTTTTCGGAATCGGTTTTGGTATTTTCGATGCTAATAATATGCCTATCCTTTGTCAGTTCGTCTCGGCAAAACATCGTGGTACCGCCTATGGTATTATGAATATGACAGGTGTATTTGCCGGTGCCGCCGTTACCGAGTTATTAGGAAAATGGACCGATGGAGGAAACTTGGGACAAGGATTTGCCATGCTCAGTATTATAGTACTGGTAGCGTTGGCTTTGCAACTTTACTTTCTTCGTCCTCAGACAGACAATATGGAATAATAATAACATTAATGATATTAAGAAATAAAAAGTATGGAAAAGATTATTGGTTTGATTGATGCGCCTTTCACTCCGTTTTATGAAAATGGAGAAGTAAACTATGAACCTATTGAAGCCTATGCAAAAATGTTGCAGAAAAATGGCCTTCAAGGAGTATTCATTAATGGTTCTTCCGGTGAAGGATATATGTTGACTGAAGAAGAGCGTATGAAACTTGCCGAGCGTTGGGTATCTGTTGCGCCGGCCGGATTTAAGGTAATTGTTCACGTTGGGAGCTGCTGCGTCAAAGCGAGCCGTATGTTGGCGGAGCATGCGCAGAAAATCGGAGCTACAGCTATTGGAGCAATGGCTCCACCGTTTCCTAAAATTGGTCGTGTGGAAGAATTGGTAAAGTATATTGAAGAAATTGCAGCGGGTGCTCCCGAACTGCCGTTCTATTATTATCATATTCCCGCTTTCAACGGCGCTTTCCTGCCTATGGTTAAGTTATTGGAAGCGGTTGATGGGCGAGTACCTAATTTCGCCGGCATTAAATATACTTTCGAGAGTATGTACGAATACAATCAGTGCCGTCTTTATAAGAATGGTAAGTACGATATGCTCCACGGTCAGGATGAAACGATTCTTCCCTGTTTGGCAATGGGAGGTGCGCAGGGGGGCATTGGCGGTACTACCAATTATAATGGAAAGGAACTGGTAGGTATCATTGATGCCTGGAAGGCCGGTGACCTTGAATTGGCGCGTGAACGTCAGAACTTCTCGCAAGAAGTGATTAATGTCATTTGCCATTTCCGTGGAAATATAGTGGGAGGTAAGCGTATAATGAAGCTTATCGGTCTAGACCTAGGTAAGAATCGTACTCCTTTCCAAAATATGACCGATGAGGAAGAATGCCAGATGAAAGCAGAGCTTGAGGCTATTCATTTCTTTGAACGTTGCAATAAATTCTAAAATCTGATAAACTATGAATGTAACGGATTATTTAACCTCATGGTCAGCATCCTATCGACATGATTTCACTGAGAATATTATGCCTTTTTGGATGCGCTACGGCCTTGACCGTAAGCATGGCGGAGTATATACTTGTATTGATCGTGATGGCCGTTTAATGGACACTACGAAATCTGTATGGTTTCAGGGACGTTTTGGGTTTATTGCAGCTTATGCTTATAATAACATAGAACAGAATCCGGAATGGCTTGCGGCTTCTAAGAGTTGTATAGACTTTATAGAAAAGCACTGTTTTGATGCTGACGGACATATGTACTTTGAAGTTACTGAAAACGGTACTCCTTTGCGTAAACGTCGCTATGTGTTTTCCGAGTGTTTTGCCGTCATTGCCATGTCAGAATACGCCATTGCATCAGGAGATAAAACTTATGCAGAAAAGGCTTTAGCTCTTTTCAAACGTATACAAAGGTTTCTTTCCACCCCCGGTTTTCTGGAGCCTAAGTATCTGCCTGCACTACAGGCTCGAGGACATTCCATTACGATGATTCTCATCAATACGGCTTCTCGTGTCCGTGTTGCTATTTCCGATCCGATACTCGACACACAAATTGATGAATCGCTTGCGGCTATCCGAAAGTACTTTATTCATCCCGAGTTTAAAGCATTGCTTGAAATGGTGGGAAAAGATGGAGAGTTCATTGATACCTGTAACGGGCGTGTCATTAATCCGGGGCATTGTATCGAGACTTCCTGGTTCATTTTAGAAGAAGCCCGCTATCGCGACTGGGATAAAGATTTGGTACGAACGGCTCTTCAGATTCTCGATTGGTCTTGGGAATGGGGATGGGATAAAGAATATGGCGGTATAATAAACTTCCGGGACTGTCGTAATTTCCCCGCACAGGATTATTCCCAGGATATGAAATTCTGGTGGCCGCAGACCGAAGCTGTTATTGCCACTCTTTATGCTTATCAGGCAACTCACGATGAAAAATACCTTGCCATGCATAAGCAGATAAGTGATTGGACGTATGCTCATTTTCCTGATAGGGAATATGGTGAGTGGTATGGTTATCTGCACCGTGACGGCACGGTGGCCCAACCTGCCAAAGGTAATCTGTTTAAGGGTCCTTTCCATATACCTCGAATGATGATTCGTAGTTATATGCTGTGTCAGGAACTGCTGTAAGTGATGTTTGTATTTTCATTTATAAAAATATCATATGCACATATTGAAGAATCTATTCATAGTAGTTTTTTTATCTTTTCTTTTCTCAATTAAAGGAGAAGCGCAAACAACAGAACAATCAGATTTCTCCGGACTGAAGAAGTGTACTGTCTTTTCTGCCGGGGATGATAATGTGAACAGCTATCGTATTCCCTCACTGTTGACAACCAAAGATGGTACATTGCTTGTTTTTTGTGAGGCGCGTAGAGATAGTTGGCGGGATAAAAGCCGTACGGATATTGTAGTGAAGCGAAGCGAGGATACAGGAAAAACATGGTCTGTTATGCAAGATTTGACACAAGGTATTACCGGTGCTTATATGGATCCTACTCCGATTCTTGATTCAATTACCGGACGCATCTTTTTATTCACAACTTTTTGGCCGTCGGAAGACCATTCCGGAACAAAGAATCGTGCTATTCTTATCACTTCGGATGATAATGGAAAAACTTGGTCTTCGCCTGTGGATGTTACATCTACGATTATTCCAGCAGGCTATCATATTGTCGGTTTTGGTCCGGGAGCAGGTTTACAGATGTCGGGAAAACAGTTTAAGGAACGATTGGTTTTACCGACCCGTGTAGTTGATTCCGAAAGAAAAAGTGCCCATAACGTAGCAATCTATTCCGATAATCATGGCCGGACATGGACAATGGGTGGTAAAGGCGATACCGGTGATGAATTTCAAATAGCCGAATCTCCTGCCGGAACATTGGTTTACAATGCTCGCATACCGGGAGCGCGTATGGTGGCATATAGCGCTGACGGTGGGGGTACTTGGAGCAAAGCGGTAAAAGAACCGGCACTACCGGGTGTTTCTAAAGGATGTCAGGCGAGCGTTTTGGGACAAGGAAGACAACTCTATTTTTCTGGTATCAGAGGAAAAGCTGAAACACCGGAATATGATGAACGCGTAGGTCTGGCTTTGTATAAAAGCTGCGATGGCGGGAAGACATGGAATGATGGAATTCAATTATATGATGAAGCTTCAGGCTATAGTTGTATGTCCTTCTTGCCGGACGGCAGAATGGCGATTATATTTGAAACGGCAGATACTCCTGGATTTACTCGTAAATCATTGCCCGGTATCAAACCTCTCAAGCGTCCGGCCGGTTGGATGAGACTGGACTTGCTTATACTACCTATTATTAATCTTTAATTTTATATTTATGAAAAACTTTTTTTATACTATGAGTATCGTTATGAGCTTGCTTGTTTTTACAGCTTGTTCAGATGATAGTGTCAATGATTTTTCACCTGTGCCCTATCCGGATGAGATGGAACAAGAAGAACCGACACCCGATCCGACACCTGACCCGGACGATCCGACACCTGCTCCTGATGCGGATCCGGTGTGGAAAGTAACTTCAACGACTACTGTATTTAATTCTAAAGTAAGTACTGACGTCTCTTATCGTGCCTGCGGTGGCAGTTACAAAAGCCGGTACGATACTTGTTTTTTGTGAAACTCGTTATGGTACTTGGATGGATAAATCGGGACGTACGGATATTTTTATGAAGCGCAGTACGGATAAGGGAGCTACCTGGACAGAAAAGAATATAACAGAGCAAGCCGTTTCTTCAAAACTCTCTTACATGGACCCGACAGTTGTGGTTGACCAGACTACCGGAAAGATTTTCCTTTTTACTTCTTTATGGGATGCAGTTGGTAAACCTTCTGCTCAACAAGGCTATAATAACAGAGCTATCATGTATACCTCTGAAGATGATGGTGTAACCTGGACAAGGAAAGATCTCACGGATGAAGTGCAGATTGGTATATATAGTGGTTTTACAAGAATGATTGGCAGCTTTGGTCCCGGTTCCGGTGTACAAATGACAAATGAGATGTATAAGGACCGTTTGATTGTTCCTATGCGTTCATTTAAGGTCGATGCGGATAAAGGAACTGTTTCTAATGGTGGAAATACCGCTATGTATTCAGATGATCATGGTGTTACCTGGCAAACAGGTCAGCCTAATAAATCGGGTGAGTGGACGGTTACTGAGGCTCCTGACGGTGCATTGATTGGCAATATTCGATATAATGGATATCGGCAAAACTATTATAGTACAGATGGTGGTGCCAAGTGGCCGGGATTCTCGGATTATCCGGCATCACAATTACCAACTCCGGAGAAAGGTTGTGCAGGAAGTGTGATAGTGAAAGATAACTGGCTGTACTATTGTGGAGCAAAAGGAATCACCGCTACCAGTTCACACGATGACCGTGGTATCCTATATCTTGCCAAAGCAAAATTCTTTGACGGACATTCGCATACATTTAATGCTGCAGATCATATGGTGCTTTATGATAAAGCAGCGGGATATACTTGTATGGCATTGATGCCTGATGGTGATTTGGTTATTGTTGCGGAACTTGGCGATTTACCCGGATTTACAAAAACTTCAACCAGACCGGAAGGCTGGATAAGATTGGATTTGTTTATATTATCTTCTAAATAACCTGTTTTTTTGATATGAGAAAAATACATTTAAAGAGCTGTCAGAAAGTAATTCTCATGGCAGTGGTAATGCTTTGTTCCTTGAGCAGCTTGTATGCGCAAGTAGGACAGACAGTGACAGGTGTTGTAAAGGACACTGAAGGAGAACCGCTGATTGGCGTTTCTGTATTGGAAATTGGCACATCCAATGGTGCCATTACTAATCTGGATGGACAATATACGTTAACTCTGACAAAAAACAAATCGGTATTGGCTTTTTCTTACATAGGCTATACTAAACAGGAGATTTCTGTCAGTGGGCGTAAAAGTATTATTGTTGTAATGAAAGAAGATGCTGTAGGATTGCAAGAAGTTATCGTTACGGGTTACGGAAAAACCGTAACTAAAGATAAGTTGACGGCTGCTATTTCTAAAGTTTCTTCTGAAGTGTTGGAGAGGGGGGTACGTGCCAATCCGTTGACGGCTTTGGCCGGTACTGTTACAGGTGTACGTGTTACGCAGACTTCCGGTCAGCCGGGAACGGGACCTTCTATTCAAGTTCGTGCCGGTGCTTCTTTGGACGGTAAAGGTAGTCCGCTATATATTATTGATGGTGTACAAAAGGATGATATGAACGATATTAATAGTAATGATATTGCGTCTATCGAAATTTTGAAAGATGCCGCTGCAACGGCGCTTTATGGTGCCCGTGCCAACAATGGTGTAGTATTGGTGACCACCAAGAGCGGTCATGTCGGTAAAACTACTATCACTTTGAATGTAAACGTAGGTAAAGGTTTTGCCCGCGATAATTATAATTTCCTGAATGCCCGTGATTATCTGTATTGGGAACGTATGGCTGCAAATCGTAGTGGAGATGATCTGAATCTTGTTAACGGTTGGGGTACGGGAAATGATATTACGGCCGATGGCAATCAGACAGCCAGTGGTATTTACAGTACTACAATTCTGACCGATAAGAATAAATATTTGTTGGATTACGGTTGGCAGTCTATGAAAGACCCTGTTACCGATAACTATTTGTTGTTTAAGGAAACCAATATGCGTGATTTGAATATGCAGGACGCTTGGACGCAAGATTACAATATTTCTTTCTCGGGTGGTAATGAAAAAGGAAAGTATTATTCAAGTATTGGATATTATGATGAAACAGGTTTCCCATTAGAATCCGGTTATGAACGTTTATCTTTCAATTTGAATGGTGAATACAAAATTAAGAATTGGTTGAAAGCTTCCGGCTTCGTAAATTTTTCTCGTTCCGAAACGAATCCCAACTATATGAGCGATGCCAATTTCTGGAGTGTGGTACCTGCTGTTCCACCTACTTTTAAAGGTGCCAACATGGATGGAACGGTTATTAAATTAATCAATAATACTCAGAATGCCAACTGGAATGAGATGAAGAACTATTACTATCGTAGAAATACGGCTTATAAGACTACCTTGGGAACTTCATTCCAAATAGACCTTATGAAAGGGCTGAGCTTGAAAATGAGTGGTATGTGGTATCTTCACATGGTTGAAAAAGAATCTTTCAACAAGGAACTTCCGAATGGTCCGGGTAAGGTAGATTCCAACCGAAAGGCTTCTGCCGATTATGCACGTCGTTTGGATCAGACCTATAATGCCATATTGAACTATAATGCTTCTTTTGGCAATCATAACATCAGTGCCGTAGGTGGTTTTGAAATGATAGATAAATATAATTTCGGTCTTAAAGCGTCCGGTCAGGGAGCGACTTCCGATGATTTTATCGGACTGCAGTTTACAGAGCCTTTGGATGCTAATGGAAAATCCACTCGTAATATGTCTACTACTCACACACAAGAACGTATTATGTCCGGTTTCATCAATGCATCCTATGACTATAAGAGCAAATATTTGTTCTCTTTCTCCGGACGTTATGACGGTTATTCCAAGTTGGTGGACAACCGTTGGGGATTCTTCCCGGGTGTAAGCGCTGCATGGAATGTGTATCGTGAAGAATTTATGGAAAAATATCTGGATATATTCTCTAATATGAAGTTACGTATGGGATATGGACAGAATGGTAATGTAAATGGTATCGGGTTGTATGAGTTGCAGGGAAGTTACGCCAATGCCGGTAATTATAATGGTGTTTATGGTTTATTGATAAATGACATCGCTTACCCCGGATTACGTTGGGAAAAGACAACTTCTTTTGATGCGGCAATTGAGTTAGGTTTGTTCAATAAGGTAGATCTCAGTGCAGGTTACTTCAATAAGAAAACTACCGATTTGATAGCTGATGTACCCTTGTCTGCTTCATCCGGTGTGGGCTCTATGAAAACCAACAACGGTGCGGTACGCAGCCAGGGTATGGAATTGGAAGTGAATTATCGTATTTTCGATCGTAAAGATTTTAAGTGGAATGTAGGTGCCAATATTACGTTTGTTAAGTCTAAAGTGCTGAAATTGCCTGATAACGGTAATGAAAACAACCGTCAAGGCGGTACAGAGGTCTACAAAGGTAAAGGAAGCAATGAAACAGTGTGGAGAGGCGGTACACAGGAAGGACAATCTTATGGCGATATTTATGGTTTTAAGATGACACATGTTGTTCGTGATGAGGCAGACCTTGCAAACTATGCTTATTACGTAGACAAGGTTCCTTCTCAGCCTGTATACGGTCCGGCGGCCTATGCCCAGTTAACTGTTGAACAGCAGAGAAATGCCCAGCAACTTGCTCCCGGTGATGCTGTATGGTACGATGTAAATGGTGACGGTATCATCGATACGCACGACCAGGTAAAGCTTGGTAACTCCATACCTAAGTGGATGGGTGGTTTTAATACTTCTGCTTCCTGGAAAGGACTGACACTTTTTGCCCGTTTCGACTATGCGCTGGGATATAAGAAGTGGAATAGCGGTTATCAATATTTCATGGGAATTACGTCCGGTTCCTTTAATGTGCCGGAGCTCGCTAAAGAAACATGGACAGAGGATAATCCTACAGCAGGATTGCCGGTATTAATGACTAATGATACTAATTTTAAGAAAAACTATACTCGTAGTACTTCTTTATTCTGGGAAAATGCTGCTTACCTGTGTGCTCGTGAAATCTCCTTGAGTTATGATTTGCCTTCCCAGTGGACAAAGAAAGCAATGATGGAGAAGGTAACGGTAACGCTCACCGGGCAGAATCTGTTCTATGTGACGAGCAACAATCTCTATACTCCCGAGTATGATTCTGCAAATAATACCAAGGATGACGGTAAGGGCGGATATGCCTTGCCGAAGACTGTCTTGATGGGAATAAAGGTTGTGTTCTAACTTTACTAATATTTAAATCATCCTAAATTCCGCAGCATTTTAGTTTAACTTATTTTATAAGTACCTGAGCAAC
>ERZ826051.3012-NODE-3012-length-11868-cov-8.020147_pt1 | contig 11868 bp, 6 predicted proteins | sample MGYA00519928_ERZ826051 | MGnify/ENA primary metagenome ERZ826051 (study PRJEB31778, sample SAMEA3449219) | human gut metagenome | biome: human gut; feature: human-associated habitat; material: faeces | place: United Kingdom | collected 2010/2012 ...
TCAATGATATAGAACTTAATGTTGTGTTTAGCTAAGTAAGCTTTTACCTGTCCTGGAAGATGTTCTCCAACTTCTTCTGGAGTCCAGCTGCAGTTTAACAGGAATGTTCCACCGTCTTTTAAGTCCTGAACCATGTTATATTTTGTTAAATATGGTGCACAATGGCAAGCAACAAAGTCAGCTTTGTTGATCAGGTATGTTGATTTGATTGGGTCATCTCCGAAACGTAAGTGGGACATTGTAACACCACCGGATTTCTTAGAATCATAATCAAAGTATGCCTGAGCATATTTGTCTGTATGGTCACCAATGATCTTGATAGAGTTCTTGTTAGCACCAACAGTACCGTCGGCTCCAAGTCCCCAGAATTTACATGCTACGATGCTGTCTGGAGCTGTAACTGGAGTTTCTCCTCTTTCAAGAGATAAGTTTGTAACATCATCCACGATAGATAATGTGAATTCATTTTTATCAACGTTTTCGAATGTAGCGATGATATCAGCTGGTGTAGTATCTTTAGAACCTAATCCATAACGTCCACCATTGATTGTGCAGCTTTCGAATTTTGTTCCTCTTAATGCGTTAACAACATCAAGGTATAATGGTTCTCTTGCTCCAGGCTCTTTAGATCTGTCTAATACGTTGATAACTTTTGCTGTATCAGGGATTGCTTCTACTAATTTCTCAGCAACGAATGGTCTGTAAAGACGAACTTTAACAACACCGACTTTTTTACCCTGTTTCATTAAGTAATCGATTGTTTCGTCGATTGTTTCACAAACAGATCCCATAGCGATGATTACGCTCTCAGCGTCTTCAGCTCCATAGTAGTTGAATAATTTATAATCTGTTCCGATCTTAGCGTTAACCTGATTCATGTAATCTTCAACGATTGCAGGGAAAGCATTATATGTTGAGTTAGCTGCTTCTCTTGCCTGGAAGAAGATGTCTGGGTTCTGAGCTGATCCACGAAGAACTGGATGTTCTGGGTTTAAGCACTCAGCTCTGAATTTGTCGATTGCTTCATAATCAACCATATCTGCAAGATCATCATAATCCCACATTTCAATTTTCTGAATTTCATGAGATGTTCTAAATCCATCGAAGAAATGTAATACAGGAACACGTCCTTTAATTGTTGCTAAATGAGCTACTGCTCCTAAGTCCATAACTTCCTGAACACTAGAGCTGCAAAGCATTGCGAAACCTGTCTGACGACATGCATAAACGTCAGAGTGGTCACCAAAGATGTTCAGTGCGTGAGATGCAAGTGCACGAGCAGATACATCAAATACGCAAGGCATCTGTTCACCAGCGATCTTATACATGTTAGGGATCATTAATAACAGACCCTGAGATGCTGTATAAGTAGTTGTTAATGCACCAGCTGCTAAAGAACCATGTACAGTTCCTGCTGCTCCTCCTTCAGACTGCATTTCAACTAATTTTACAGGATGTCCGAAAATATTTTTCTTTCCCTGTGTTGCCCACTGGTCAGTTGACTCTGCCATTGGTGAGGATGGTGTAATAGGATAAATTGCTGCAGCTTCTGTAAAAGCATATGATACGTGTGCAGCGGCTGTGTTACCATCCATGGTTTTCATTTTTCTTGCCATGTTCTCTTCCTCCTAAAAAATCTCGTGTGAATATATCCACACATTGTTAATCTCTACGTCCACCTAGCATATGGGCGTAGAAAGTATCACTACAACTTTCACAAGTTGCTTAAAACATAAACAAAGCTGTATACATATAACTTTTGTATACAGCTTTATTCTACATTATTTGCACAAGTTTTTAAAGAGATTTTTATGTATTTTTAGGTATTTTTTTTTGTACGCCAAAAAAATAACAATCTTTTTGAATCCTTAGTAAAATACTCAAGATTTTGAATTCGTTGTATTTGTGCTATTTGTACTATTTTTATCTTTTGTACTTGTGCTTTTCGCATTCTTATGTTCATCGAATGTTTTTGTGAAAATATGAGTTCCCTTTTTGCTTCCGTCAGTTCTATAATATAGATAATCATGTTTCTTCGGATGCATCGCAGCCTTGATCGCCGTGTCTGACGGATTACAAATCGGTCCTGCTGGTAACCCTTTCATAACGTAAGTATTATACACCGTTTTCACTTTCAGATCTTTATAATAAACTTTCTTCGCATTATATAATCCATTTGTTGTGGTATACAAAACGGTCGGATCGATCTGAAGTCTCATTTTCGCTGCAAGGCGATTCTCAATGACTCCTGCGATCATCGGACGTTCTGACATATTGCTTGCTTCACGTTCGATCATTGATGCGATCGTCATGATCTCTGCCATAGAACGCTTTCCTTTATAAGATTTCGCAAGTGCTGAATATTTCTTATCGAAATTATCAAGCATCTTCTGGATCAGATCTTCTGGTTTGGAACTTTTGTAAATCTTATAAGTATCCGGATACAGATAACCTTCTAATTTGTACTTTGTTCCCTTCTTTGGGTCAATGTCTTTAATAAAATCGTTTTTATACTGATTTGTATTCTTCGCAGCCTTTATAAATTCATCTGCTTTAAAGACTCCCTGTTTCTCTAGTCGTTTTGCTATCATATCAATGGAATATCCTTCCGGGATCATGACTGTGACGACTCTTCTTGCCTCTGCAAGTTTTCTGGCCTCTTCTGCTTTCTGCTGCCTGTAAGCCATATATTTTCTTCCAGCAAATATACCTCCTGCCACAATGACCACTAGTAAAATGATGACTCCAATGACAAATGGAACTCTGGAACGATTTCTTCTTCCACGTCTGCGCCCCCTTCTGCGCCTTCTGGAATTATGATCAAAATCTAAATATAAATCCATGATGTCCTCCCAAATTTTTATTATCGTATGATTTTAAAATCATACTGTGTTCCTATGCTATTATACTCGCATTTTGTAGAAATAAAAGGGTTTTTATTAATTTTCGTTCATATTCTTAACTTTTTTGTAATTTTTGTGAAAAAATATGCATATTTTGGATTGTAACTCTTCTGGTCAAACTGCTGTACTTTTTTTAGTATTTCCATTATAATCAAAGCATAGCCGTAAATGGCAAAAGATTATAAAATATAGAAAGGAATTTCATATTATGGCAAATCCAATTGTAACGATCACTATGGAAAATGGTGATGTAATGAAAGCAGAATTATATCCGGAGATCGCTCCGATCACTGTTGAGAACTTTGTAAATCTTGTAAAAGACGGTTTCTATGATGGTTTAACTTTCCATCGTATCATCAACGGATTTATGATCCAGGGTGGATGCCCATTAGGTACAGGAACAGGTGGTCCTGGACATACGATCAAAGGAGAGTTCAGCCAGAACGGTGTGATCAACAACTTAAAACACACTCCTGGTGTTTTATCCATGGCTCGTTCTATGATGCCTGATTCTGCCGGATCACAGTTCTTTATCATGCACAAAGCTGCTCCACATTTAGATGGACAGTACGCAGCATTTGGTAAGATCATCGAAGGAATGGATGTTGTAAATAAGATCGCTGAAGTTGCAACAGATTATTCCGATAAACCATTAGAACCACAAATTATGAAGACTGTAACTGTGGAAGAATAGTCAACTATATCCTTACAGCACAGAGCCGGACCATCAATCTTCATTTGTATCCGGCTCTTAATTTTTATAAATATTTAGATGGGGAATGATAATATGAGTGAAAACAACAAACTAATCTTTCTGGATGTCGATGCGACTTTATACAGTAAAGAACAGCGTCTGGTTCCAGAATCTACGATCAAAGCAGTCCATGAAGCACAAGAAAATGGTCATAAAGTTCTGATCAACACTGGACGACCTCTTGTTTATTTTGAAAAAGAGATTCTCGATATTGGCTGCGACGGTTATCTTTGTTCTAACGGAGTTCACATCCTTCTTGATGGCGAAATGATCTATCACAAAACAGTTCCTGAAACAGTGGTCGAACAGATCAAACGGATTTGCGAAGAAAACAATATCTATGGAACCTTTGAAGGAGAAAAATGTTCTTATTTCCGCGATCATAATGTTGACTTTCATCCACATTATGGATTTATGATCACTGCTTTTGACCTTGCTCCTTATATGGCGCATGAGTTTACATGGGATCATGTTGAAAATCCTGATAAAGCCATTGTATTTACAGGTCCTGGAAGCAATGCCTCTGGTTTTGTAGATGCTCTTGACAGCATTTCTGATACCATGGATTATATTCGAATTGATGATACCCAGTATGAGATTTTATTAAAAGATCATGATAAAGGAACTGGTCTTACATATGTCGCTGATCATCTCAATATCTCTACAGATGACTGCTACGCATTTGGAGATAGTAATAACGATATCTCCATGTTTAAAGCTGCTGGCCATGGAATTGCTATGGGAAATGCCTGTGATGAGTTAAAAGAAATTGCGGAATATGTTACAGATTCCGTAAATGATGACGGGATTTATCATGCATTTGAACATTATCATTTGATTTAATATAAGAGGGGTATTGCAAGTTTTTGTTACTACTTTTGCAATTTAGAAGAAAAGCAGCTAGAAATCTTAAATTTTGATTTCTAACTGCTTTTTCTTTCAATAAATATCAGAGATTACTTTACTATTTAATTTTAATTGTAACCGTCTTGCTCTTTCCGCTTCCATCCACTGCTCTCGCTGTGATCTTCACGGATTTTTTCTTTCCAGCTTTGTATGTTGTTACAGTTCCTTTGGAAGAAACTTTCGCATATTTTGTATTGCTGCTTGACCATTTTAAAGTTCTATTTGCCCCTGAAGATGCGCTTGTTTTTCCTTTCAGATATAACTTCTTACCAGCTTTTACTGATTTAACTCCAGAAATGTAGACTTTCTTTACGATACCTTTCTTGACATAGATCTTATATGATGCTTTCTTACCACTTCCGTCTTTGGCTGTCGCTGTGATCGTTACTGTTTTTCCACCCATTTTCTTCTTCGTTGTAACGACACCGCTGCTGCTGACTGTTGCAACTTTGGTATTGCTTGATTTCCATGTAACACCTTTATTGTATGCGTTGGATGGTGTTACGGTCGCCTTTAATGTTACTTTCTTACCAGTTGCGATCTTGTTAGATGTTGTTGTTGTGATCGTAATCTTGCTGACTTTGATATTTTCTACTGTTACGATGCAGTACATTACATTTCCGTCAGATGATGTTATTGCCGTAATAATTGCTTTTCCTGCAGCCTTAGCTGTTAATTTACCTGCTGCATCAACTGTTACAACTGCTTCGTTAGAAGATGTCCATTTTACTGTTCCGATTGAAGCTGTTGCATAATCTGGTAAATATGTGATCTTCAGCTGTTCTGTCTTGCCTGGATTTAATGTTACAAATGTTTTGTTTAATACAACCGCCTGTGTAGGAATCTTACCTGTTTCGTCTGTTGTGTAAACTTTGATCGTTTTTGTTATTGTTCCAGCTTTTAATGTCAGAATTGCCATCTGACCTTTTGTTCCGGCTTTAATCTTATCGCCAACAGTTACTGCATTTGAAGAGGATGTAATCGTACATACTTCTTTACTATCTACGAATACACCTTTTGTAAACTGCTGTATTGTTAATTCCTGTCCTTCTTTTAGATACAGGCTGTCGCTTAAGAATGACATTCTTGTCGCTGTGCTTGCTGTTGTTGGCAAATATAATGATTCTAACTGTGCTTTTAGGTCATTTAATGCTGTAAAATCTGTCACATCTGTTCCTCTTAAATAGAGTGTCTTTAACTGTTTTAAATTCTTTATGAAACTGATGTCTGTGATGTTTTTGTTGTTTTCGAGGTCGATCTTTGTGCAATTAACTGCTTCGGATAAACCTGCTAAATCTGCATTCGTCAGATCTTTATTTTCTAAATTTATAGATTTTACATTTTTGATCTCTTCTGTTGAGATCATTCCATCATTATTTGCATCTGCCTCTAATGCATCGTATACTTTGTAACTTGTCAGTGGAATGATATCTTTTCCTACGGCTGCTACCTGAATCTCAATCGTTGCTGTATATGTCTTTCCTGCTCTTGCTACTACCGCTTCTACCGTTGCTTTTCCTGCTGCTTTTGGTTCCAGATAGTATGTCTTTGTTCCATCCTGCGCTGTTTCTGTGCGAATATTTAAGATCTTTGCATCTTTTGATGTGATCATTACTACATCATCTTTTTCCAGATTATTTAACTTGATCTGTTTCTTAAATGCTCCTACACTTACATTTGGATCATTTTTATCAAACTCTGGTGTTGTTGCACTTTTGGCTGTCACATTTACTGGAATTGTTGCAGATACTGTTGGTGTTGTTGTACTTTCAACTTTTAAATTCGTCGTTCCTACTTCTGCTGTATCCACTGCTTCCAGACTTATGGATCCATCTGACTGAACCTGGATTGATTTTAATTTTGCTGTTGTTCCTGCTGCTACTTCCTCAGAATACTTAACATATTTGCATCCTTTTAAGATTCCTTTTGGACGGATAGGATCATTTGTTTTGGCTCCTTTTTCTACTGTGATTGAATCTTTCTTGATCAACGCAATTCTGTCTGCTATGGAAACCTTTGTACCTTCCAGATTGATTTCCTTTAGATTCGTCATAGATTTTAATGCATCAATCTTACTTACATTTGTATTCTTGCTTAAATCTAATTTTTCACAACCAGTTGCATACTGAAGATATGCTACTTCTGTATCTGTCAGACCTTTGTCAGAAAGATTGATCTCTGTCTTCGCTGCTAAGTCTGCTTTAGTAAGTTCACCTTCTTCCTTTCCACTAAATACCTGATACATTGTTTGTGAGGTAAATGGAATAACATTATCATCTTTGCTTAAATTAAATTCAAGCTGAGCACTTACTCCATCTAATGGCTTTTTATTCTTCTCAAACGTTGCTGTTACAGTAACTTTTCCGTTGTCTTTTAATGCGATCGGCATATACTTCACAACTTCTGTTCCATCTGCTTGTTTGAAAGTCTTTTGTTCAATCTTTAATGCTTTTTCATCAGAAATATTGAAGTTGACTTTATCGAAATCTTTTGCCTGCGTTCCCTGGAATTCATAATACTTGAAATTTCCTACTGTTACATTCTGGGATTCTGCTGCAAATGAAATCCCACTTGTAACTGTTGGTGTGGTTGTACCTTCCTGTGTCACCGCTGCCTGATTCCCCTGATCTGCTGTTGCCGCCATTACCGTAAATCCGTTGACCGGTATCATGGATATACTGAGCAGACATGCTAACAGTTTCTTCCTGCTCTTTCCATTTAAGTGGCTGAATACTTTCCATCCTTTTTGCATGAAATTCGTCCTCCTTTTCTTCATGTTTGAATCTGCATATTGCTTTGTTTATTATAACACTTTTTTGTGTAGAATGCATAAAAGAGTGATCAATCTGATCACTCTTTTAGCGCATTTTGAGATTATTTAATTTTAATCGTTACAGTTGCTTTCTTTCCACGTACTTTTTTCCGTGGAATCTTAGTCTTCTTCATAAGTAAAACCTCCCTGTTAACTTATTATCCCTATTTACAATTACTATACTTATTTAAGTATACTCTTGCATTAATCTTTATTCAATATATTTGTTCACATTTTATACACATTTTTCTTACACTCTTCTTATATACAATAGCAAAAATAAAAAGACTAGGACAGCCAGTTTCGGATTGTATAAATACACATCTTCCAAAACTGTCTGTCCCGGTCTTTTGTTCATTAGAGTTTTTATTTAATTATTTTTATATCTAATGCTGTGGTGCTCCATTAGGTTCCAATGTTCCTCCAACCTGTTTCTTCATTCTGAAGCGGTAGAAGATGATCGTTGCTAATGTTGACACAACTAAGATTCCAACAAATACTGCAATATCCTGTCCGATCTGTCCATCCATAGATAGTGTGTGACGGAATGCGTGTACTGTATAGCTGAATGGCATATATTTGTGTAATACTGTGTAGAAGTGCGGTGCCATATCCAGTGGATATGTTCCTCCGGCTGCACCTAACTGTACGACCATGAATACTAACATGACGTAACTTCCGACACGGTTTAATAACATTTCACCGAAGCAGATCAATGACATAAATGCCATGGATGCTAAGACGGCCATTCCAAATGTTTTTCCTACGTAGTGTGGTTCGAGTCCATTGATTCCCATTAAAACTGCAACCATGATCACTGCCTGCGCAATGGATACTGCTGCCATGACTGTGACTTTGCTTAACCACCACTGAAGTCCACTCTTGACTTCTTCGTTTTTCTCCATCAAAGGATACATTAATGTAAATGCCATACATGCTACGAATAATCCAACGGACATCATATATGGTGCCATTGCGTGACCGTTGTTATCAACGTGTGAATATTCTACATTCTTAGCTTTTACTGGTGCGGCAAACATTTTGTTTGTCTTCTTGGTTGCCTTGATACTATTAACCTGATCTGCTCCTTTTTGTAAGGAATCTTTTAATGTCTTGCTTCCACTCTGAAGTGTTCCGATTCCATTTCCAAGAGTTGTAGATCCTGCTGCTAACTGACTTGATCCACTTGCGATCTGTCCAGCTCCAGATGCTAACTGTCCGGCTCCACTGTTTAATGTATTGTTGTTAGCAACTAAGGCTGCTGTTCCTGATTTCAGTGTTTTTGTTCCTTTGTAAAGTTTTGCTGTTCCTGACTTAAATGTTGGAAGTTTTGAGCTTACCTGACCAATTCCACTATTCAGCTGAGTTGCTCCGCTATTTAATGCTTTGGAGTTGTTTGTTAATGTTGTAAGTCCTGTGTTCAGACTTTCAACTCCTGCTGTGTAGTTTGCAATTCCAATCTTTAATCCACTTGTGCTGTCATTGATTCCGGATTCTAAGGTTGTCATTCCTGTCTGTACTTTTGTGGCACCTTCTGATAACTGAGTTAATGCCTGGATCATACCCATTGTATCCTGAGTTGTTCCCTGACGGTCTAATGTTGTTTTTACTTCATTTAAGCCTTCGTACAAGCCATTCATCATCGCTTTTTCGTATCCAGAAAGTGTCTGGGATGATTCTGCAAGTTGCTTAGATGATTTTGCTAAAGAACTAACATATGCTTTGACTGTTGCAAGTTGCTGTTCACTACTTGCGGACTGTGTTTTTGCTGTTGTTTTTGTATCTGCCGCTTTCTGTGCATTTGTATATGTTTCATCAACATTATTTTCAACATCAGATGCTGCGCTATCTACCTCGTCGATTTCAGCTAACAATGCTTTTTTATCTTCTTCGCTTAATTTATCAAGTACAGATGAATTCTTTAACTTGCTTACTTTGCTGTTTAAATCAGATACACTTGACTTTGCATTTGCTGCACTGCTTGCTGCCTTCTTAGCTGTTTCATTGTTTGCTGTCTGTGTTGATGTCTCTGATGCGGTTGATCCAGCAGAAAGCATTTGATTTAATTCATTTAATTTTGTATTAAATGCTTCTAATTGTATATCGAAATTGCTTCGTTTGCTTATAATTCCATCTTTCTTCGCTTCATTTTCTTTTAACTGAGTTCCAAGTCCATTGGATGTTTTTTTTGTCTGACCCAACAGATTTTTAAGACCTGCTGATAATGTTCCAGTTCCATCTTTTAAATCCTTACTTCCACTGGATAATTTCTCAACACCTGCATTTAATGCTTTATTATTCGCTGCAAGCTGTTTGCTTCCAGCCTGTGCTGTGCTGACTCCGTTTGTGTACTGGGAGATTCCTAATTTTAAGGATTTAGAGCCATTGGATAACTGAGTTGCTCCTGTCTGCAGAGCTGCAACTCCATTTTTCAATGTCTTTGTTCCTGATTTTAAAGATTTTGCTCCACTATCAACTTTGGCTACACCTGCTGTGTATGTTTTTAGTCCTACAGAAAGTGATTTTGCTCCATTCTGAAATGTTAATGTGCTGGATGCTAATTTCTTTAAATTCTGTTCGATCGTATCATTTCCAGCTTTCAGCTTCTTCGCTCCGCTTTCGATCTTTTTAGATCCATCTGCTGCTTTCTGGAAACCGCTTCCGGCTGTCTTGATCTGATCAAATACGGTCTTTACATAAGTTTCTGTTACTTTTTCTCTGACTGACTTCTCAATCTTCGCTATGGCACTGTCATCCATCTTGGATGCTACATAGTTTGTACCTGGGTTTGTCTTGTATGTCAGTTTCATCTGTTTTGGATTCTTATCCATTAATGTTGTTGCATTCTTTGAGAAATTTTCTGGAATGGAAATGATCATATAGTATTCTCCACTCTTCAATCCTTCCTCTGCTTTCTTGTCACTTACAAAATGAAAATCCAGTGATCCTGAATCTTTCAGATTCTTTACCAGATCATCTCCTACTTGTAATGTTTTTCCCTCGTAATTTACCTTCTTATCGTGATTGACTACCGCTACTGGTAATTGATCTGCATCTCCGTATGGATCCCACATAGAACCAAGGAATACAGATGTATAAATTGCAGGAATCGTAATGATCGCGATCAAAATGATAATCATCCAGGGGTTCTTTGAAATTTTCTGCCATTCTCGTTTTAACATGATCACAGCTGCTCCTTCCTTGCATTTTTATTACTTATATAGAGGTCATACCTCTTTGAATCATTGGTTATTATATGCACTTCCTTGATAAAAGTCAATAATTTATTGAACATTGGTCATTTTTTTATTTCATACATAACTTTCTTTTTCATTTATGATATATCTTTTTTCTTCTGTTCATTTTCTTTTGATTCTGTTATGATAAAAGTGCTTTTTTTATTTGAATTTCAATGGAAACGAGGAATTTTATTACATATGATACAAGATATTTATCCACATAAACTAAACAATCAATATCATCCAGATCAAAAACCAGATGCTGACAGCATTATTTTATATTTTACACAGGAAGGTCTTCTTCATCGTTTATTAAAGAAAGAAGACTTAGAAGAAATGGGGCAGGAAGATCTATTTTCTCTGGATGAAATGATCTATACCGGTGATGGTAAGAAACTTGCAAGACCAACTCTTTTAAATGAGGAACATCTATTTTTATCATTCCCTAGATTGAGTGATTTTGTGAATGATACTCATGTTACAGAAGAAACTCTTACATATCTTTTCTCTGTGGATGATGACAACTACTTCTTATTAAATGAAGCTCCGGAAGAAATTCCTGAAGATTATGAATTCAATACCGTACGTGAGCTTCGCAATTTACAGATTGGTCCAAAATACCGCACGTTTGCGGCGATCACTGGTTTACATCTTTATAACTGGTACCGCACAAACCGTTTCTGTGGATGCTGTGGACACAAGACCGTTCATTCTTCCACAGAACGTGCTTTAAAATGCCCATCTTGCGGTCACTTGATCTATCCAAGAATCGTGCCTGCTGTGATCGTTGGTGTTAAAAATGATGATAAGATCCTGCTTACAAAATATCGTAAAGGATTCACTCCTTTTGCATTAATTGCTGGGTTTACGGAAATTGGTGAAACTTTGGAAGAAACTGTTGCACGAGAGGTCATGGAAGAAGCTGGTATTCGTGTGAAGAATATTCAATATTATAAATCTCAGCCTTGGGGTGTTGTGGATGATCTGCTGGCTGGTTTTTATTGTGAGGTAGATGGAGATACAGAGATTCATATGGATGCTTCAGAATTGAAACTTGCTGAGTGGAAATCTCGTGATGAAATTGAATTGCAACCAAATGATTTTAGTTTGACGAATGAGATGATGCGGGCGTTTAAAAAAGGAAAGTTTTAGTTTGAAGACGGAAATTATTGGTGGAATATTATAAAAAGAGATCATGTGTCCGTACGGTTGCTGACACATGATCTCTTTTTATAATATTCAAATAATTTACGT
>ERZ826051.3027-NODE-3027-length-11805-cov-3.628000_pt1 | contig 11805 bp, 9 predicted proteins | sample MGYA00519928_ERZ826051 | MGnify/ENA primary metagenome ERZ826051 (study PRJEB31778, sample SAMEA3449219) | human gut metagenome | biome: human gut; feature: human-associated habitat; material: faeces | place: United Kingdom | collected 2010/2012 ...
CAACAGGTCTTAAGTCCATAACTTCCTGTGGGTTGGTCTCACATAACATAGCGAAACCTGTCTGACGGCAGGCATATACGTCACTGTGATCACCAAAAATATTTAAAGACTGTGTAGCAACTGTACGTGCAGATACATCGAATACACATGGAAGCTGCTCACCTGCGATTTTGTACATATTCGGGATCATTAATAAAAGACCCTGTGAAGCTGTAAATGTAGTTGTTAAAGCACCTGCAGCAAGAGAACCGTGAACGGCACCTGCAGCACCTGCCTCAGACTCCATCTCTACGACTTTTACCTGATTACCAAAAATGTTCTCCTGTCCTGCTGCAGACCACTGATCTACGGTATCTGCCATCGGGCTGGATGGTGTAATTGGGTAAATAGCTGCAACATCAGTAAACGCATAAGCTACATGAGCTGCGGCTGTATTACCGTCCATTGACTGTTTTGCTCTGGACATTACTTATTCCTCCTTAAAAATATAAAAAATTGATAGAATGTCTTTGCTAACCCGGGGGCACACTGCTATCCCCCGCCAGCTTTCGACTTAATTCACATTTTAGCATTTAATTTGTCCGTTGTAAAGAATTCAGACTGTACAAAACAAAGTACAAAGCTATAAACAAATGTCATATATAATCCTCAAAAAACAGGAGTTTATAAATATTTTCTTTCAAATTCATCTGCCGGGATCGGCCGGTCAAACAGATACCCCTGCCCATATTCAAACCCATGGCTTTCCAAGAACTGACGCTGTTCTTCCGTCTCAATTCCCTCCACAACGATCTCTTCTTTGGCTGCACGGATAAATTTTCCCATCTGGGATACAAATTCCCCCTTGTTGTCCACCATCACTTTGTCAGTAAAACTTTTATCTATCTTGACAACATTCGCCGGTATTTCATAAAGGACACTCAAAGACGAATACCCCGTGCCAAAGTCATCAATGGCAATGCGGAATCCCATCTGTGCCAATTCGATCATGCAGTGCTTCAGGTCTTCGAGTTTTTCTGTCATGACGCTCTCGGTAACTTCCACTTCAATATAGGAAGGATCAATGTCATACTTGTCCATTGTCTCATGCATCCGCTGCAAAAATGCCTCGCCACCGTTTTCAAAGTGTTTTCTCGAAAAATTAGTTGAGATCGTAAACAGGCTTTTTCCGGATTTCTTCCACTTTGTCATATATTTCAGCAGCTGCTCTAATATAAAGAAATCAAGGTCTTTGATATATCCCATCAATTCCAGTGCCGGCACAAAGCGGTTTGGCTGTAAGTATCCGTCCTCTCCGAAATGCCATCTTGCAAGTGCCTCTGCCCCATAAATCGTATTCTCTTTCAGCCGGAACTTTGGCTGTAAAAACATTTCAAACTCCCCACGCTGGATCGCAGCATGAAACCGTGTTGCGATCAGCACCTGTTCGTCACGTGTCTGACGCATTTTTTCTATATAGACAACACCGGATGTGATATTGTGTTCTTTTGCATATTTTCTTGCAAGATTTGCGCTCTCCAGTATCGTCTCAAACGAACTCTTTCCTGACAGGAAGCAGATTCCTGCCGAAAGCTTCATTCCTCCAGCGGGATAACGTTCCTGCAGCTTTGCCTCAAACTCTTCATTCCCTTCCTTAACGCGCCTCCGGATCTCCTGCTGGCTCTTTCCCCTGGACAATACAAGGAAATAATCCGAGTACATACGGCATGCTGCCATTACTTTTTTGCGTTCCAGCAGCCGGGAAAATTCTTTCAGTATACTGTCTCCCATCTCTGCGCTGAAATTTTCGTTGACATAAGAAAAGTTATTGACATCCACCATGGTCAGTGCATAAGTATTCTCCTGTGGATTTTCCTCTGCCTCCAGAAGCTGTACCAGTTTTGTCCTGAAAGCTTCCATATTATATAAGCCCGTCAGCCGGTCTCTGTTTTTTAATTTATGGATTGCCTGCTGATCTTCCTGCATTTTCTCACGCAGCGTCACAAATACGGCAACCACTCTGCTCAGTTCGCAGATAGTTCCAATCTCCTCTGTGCGCCACTGCTTGCCCTGTTCAACCGAGCCAACATCGATGCATCCGGTTTTTCCATTCGAATACTCAAACTTTACTGCAGCGATTGACTGGATCGGGATGGCATTTCCTGACCATTCCAGCCACTCTTTCTTCCGTTTTTCCTGCCACTTTGGAGTTGTCTGTACAAATTCTCCCACCTCAGCCTTCATCAGTTTCGGCCAGGTAATCGGAAGTATATTCTTCTCATAAATCTGTCCCATGTCACTCCAGCAGTTGGTAAGTAACATATTCTTTCCATCGGGTGCATATTCAAAAACAGATACCATATTCATCTGATATTTTCTGCCAATCTGTTCTAAGAGCACATTCAGAGAACCATTGATATCCCTTGCATGTGACAACAGGCTGAACGCTGTATTTAAAAATTCTTTGTCCGCCACCAGATTTCTACGGTTTTCCTTTTCTTCCGTGCGGTACTTTCCTTCACAGTCACCTTCCTCGGTCTCTCCTGCAAAGCCATAATGATTTTTCCCATTTTTCTTAATGTGATACATGGCATGATCTGCCCGTTCAAACAACGTACTGTAATCATACCCGTCTTTTCCTGTCACAGCCATACCGACACTCAATGTCACAACAATGACTGCTCCATCCCCGGAAAGCGTTTTCTGCACGTTTGTACACAGCTGTTCCGCTTTCGCCTCCGCCTCTTGCAAAGAAGTGTCCTTCACAAAGACCATAAATTCATCCCCACCGACACGTCCGACAACCGCTTCATCCGTAAACTGTTCGCGTATCAGTGTTGCAATATCCGATATCACCATGTCTCCAACAGTATGTCCGAATGTGTCATTGATCTTCTTAAAGTCGTCAATATCAATGACGTAGAGTACATGCGTTCCCTGTGTTGATTTTTCAAGAAACGCATCTACGATTTCTCCGGAGGCTGTCTTATTGTAAATCCTTGTCAACGGATCTAACTGCACTTCCCGCAGAAGTTTCTCCCGGACTGCCCGCTCTGTGCTGATATCATAACTTCTTCCTATGATGTGGCTGATCTTTCCATCATAATCTGCGATACTCTGATAACAGGTTCTGAAATAAGCATATTTTCCAGATTCTTTTCCCCCCTGCCGCAGACGGTATTCCGCAGTTCCTTTCATCTCCCGTTGAAGCGCCGTCTCAAAGATCTTCTGAAATCTTTCCCTGTCGTCCGGGTGTATGGCTCCGTAAAGTTCTTCTATCCCGGCATATTTCACACTTTTATCCTCTGCGAATTTCAGATAACATTCCGGTATCTCAAATTGCTGTTTTTTCACATCATAATCAAGGACAATATCATCGGAGACCTCTTCCAGCATATGATAGCGCTCGTTCACAAGCATGATCTCATTTTCCATCTTCTTGCGCTCTGTAATGTCCCAGCAGGATACAAGATAGTATGGCACTGCACTCCGGTATGTGTAAATCTGAAACTGAAACATTGCCCAGATCACGTTCTGATCTGCTGTAACGATTCTCGCCTCAAATTCATCCGATGTTTTCCCTCTGCGGCAGACCTCCGCCGCATCCTCAAACATCATGTAATCTTCCATATGGATCAACTGCGCCATGCTCATTTTTTCCATGCTGAAGTCCGCCAATTCGTATCCGCTCATCCTGCAAAATTCATGGTTTGCGATGTCAATCGTCAGCTCATTTCCCCCTTTTACCGTGATCAGTCCTACCGGAAGTTCATATATAATATTTTTCAAATCTTTGCGCTCACGCTCCGACTGCCTGAGCTGATCTTCATAATCTATTTCTTCCCTATTAAATTCTGCCATCCCCAACTTCTCCTTTTACAAAACCCCGATTAGAATAATTATAACAAATTTTTACATAACAAGAAAGATTTTCTCTTGTTTTTTCCTTATATTTTCCCGGTAGAGATTTTTCTTGAAAAAAAAACGGTTTTATGTATAATAAAAATGATGCGTTTAAACCAAGAAATATGTAAAATAGAGGTATTACAATGATACAAGCAAACAATGTAACGTTACGTGTAGGCAAAAAAGCCTTATTCGAAGATGTAAATATCAAATTCACTGAAGGAAACTGTTATGGTCTGATTGGTGCCAACGGCGCCGGAAAGTCCACATTTTTAAAAATTTTATCCGGTCAGTTAGAACCGACAAACGGTGATGTTGTCATCACTCCGGGACAGCGTCTCTCATTTTTACAGCAGGATCACTTTAAATATGATGCTTTTACCGTTCTTGATACCGTTATCATGGGTAACCAGAGACTTTATGATATTATGAAGGAAAAAGACGCCATCTACATGAAAGAAGATTTTTCCGATGAAGATGGTATCCGTGCCAGCGAATTAGAAGGCGAATTTGCTGAGATGGATGGCTGGAATGCGGAATCCGATGCCGCAACATTATTAAATGGTCTTGGAATTTCTACCGATTATCATTACTCTATGATGGCAGATCTTCCTGGTGCCTTGAAGGTCAAAGTTTTACTTGCACAGGCATTGTTCGGAAATCCGGATATTCTTCTTCTGGATGAGCCTACCAACCATTTAGACTTAGATGCGATCTCCTGGTTAGAAGAATTCCTCATCAATTTTGAAAATACGGTTATCGTTGTTTCCCATGACCGTTACTTCTTAAATAAAGTATGTACCAATATTGCAGATATCGATTATGGCAAGATCCAGCTTTATGCCGGAAACTACGACTTCTGGTATGAATCCAGCCAGTTACTTGTAAAGCAGATGAAAGAAGCCAACAAGAAGAAGGAAGAAAAGATCAAAGAGTTACAGGAATTCATCTCCCGTTTCTCTGCGAACGCTTCCAAATCCAAACAGGCGACTTCCAGAAAACGTGCTCTTGAAAAAATCCAGCTCGATGAGATCCGTCCATCCAGCCGTAAATACCCTTACATTGACTTCCGTCCAAGCCGTGAGATTGGAAATGAAGTTCTTACTGTGGAAGGTCTCACCAAGACGATTGACGGTGTCAAGGTATTAGACAATGTATCTTTCATCGTAGGTCATGAAGATAAAATCGCTTTTGTCGGTGGAAATGAGCTTGCAAAAACAACTTTATTCAAGATCATCTCCGGTGAAATGGAACCTGATTCCGGCTCTTATAAATGGGGCGTGACAACAAGCCAGTCCTATTTCCCGAAGGACAACACAGCAATCTTTGATACTGATCTTCTGATCGTAGACTGGCTGACACAGTATTCTGAGATCAAAGATGCTACTTATGTTCGTGGTTTCCTTGGACGTATGCTTTTTGCCGGTGAAGACGGAACTAAGAAAATGCGTGTTCTTTCCGGTGGTGAGAAAGTCCGCGTGCTTCTCTCCCGCATGATGATCCAGGCAAGTAATGTTCTGATCCTTGACGAACCGACCGACCACCTTGACATGGAATCTATCACAGCATTAAATAATGGTCTGATCAAGTTCCCGGGTGTTATTCTCTTTGCATCCCGTGACCATCAGGTTGTACAGACAACTGCAAACCGTATCATCGAGTTCTTACCGGATGGAACCTTTGTTGATAAAGTATCCTCCTATGATGAATACCTTGAAAATGATGAGATGGCTCGCAAACGTCAGGTTTACAGCATGTCTGATGATGATGCTTCTGATAACTAATATTGTTTTTTATCGGAACCGCAGGTTATCCCACTCTGATCTGACCTGATCCTTCTCATCTTTCTCAGGCGGATCAGAGACTACCCAGACTTTCTTACCGAGAAATCCAAAGCCGAGTTTATAGATGTGATCGGCAGGGATGCCGTAGGCAAGAAGATCTGATTCATAGTTTCTGGTCCGGATCTGTTTCAGGGCATTCTGTGCAGTTTCCTGAACAGTCTTTTCTCTGTGTTCATTTAAAACTTTAAATTCAAGGATATAGGCATCTTTTGTTTTGTCGAAAGGATAGATTGCAATGTCATAACGTCCTTCCCCGCTCTCCCGGTTGGATACAATGCGGTATTCCTTACGCATGGATACAATAAGTCCTAAAACAAGACCATGATAAAAATTCTCAGGAGCATGCTTTCCTTTATTCTTTGCGGTATCAAAATAACTCATGGAATACTCGGCGATATCTTCCATCACACCGATCATATCCCAAGTTCTATGCCTTATCAGTGCTCTTGTAAAATTCTCATATGCAATATTACCATTCGAAAACATGGCAATGATCTGTGTCCGGAACATTGACATAACCTCTTTGTTGGTCACGGAAACATCACACTCTGTCCATTCGTTATCTTTCACCACGTTCTCTGCCTTGATATACCCGACGGCAAGGAGAAGTGACCACAGACTATTCTCGTCTCCGTCAAGATACTGGAATGTAATATTCTCGTTGATCACCTTGTGTATTGGTTTTCCTGTCATTAACTGTTCAATCTCGTACTTTTTATCATACGGATGCCTGCAGATAATATCCCCAATCAGTTTGTTACTGCTGGTAAGGATCCAGTAAGATCTCAACTGCCGATCATGCATATAGTTCACGATAGACCACGGATTATAAATATCTTTCTGATGACCGATAATGAATCCATCGTACATTTCCTTCACTTTTTTCATGTCATCTATATTCTGGCACTTTAATGCATCCATCACCTCCTGTTCGGTGAATCCACAACAGTCCGTGTAGATATCATCTGTCACAGTGGCGACCAGCAGATTGTTCAGATCGGAGAAAAGTGAATTCTTCGACACTTTCGTCACTCCGGTGATAATGGCTCTGCCAAGATAGTCATTTTCTTTCAATGTGATATGGAATAACTGTCGACAGGTCGTGATCATCTCATCCCAGTAACCATCCGTGTATGCTTCGATCAAAGGTGTGTCATACTCGTCAATGAGCACAATAGGTTTTACGCCAAAATGTTTATAGAGCAATTCGCATAATTTCTTAATGGAATTTTCTATATGACCTGTATCATTATGAAACAATCCCCATCTTGTTTCTTTAAATGTCTCTTTATCTTCCTCCGTAAGTCTTGGACTATCAAGTAAATATTCATGATGTGCGTACATTGTATCCAATTGTCCCATCATTCCCCGGATAGACTGCTTATAATCTATCCCCTTGCAGCCTCCGAAGCTTGTGGAGATCACCGGAGTGCTTCCGAACATACTACGGCTTCTTTCATCCTGCCATACCCGCAGCTTACTGAAATATTCCGGATGTTCTGCATATCTTGGATCAAAAAACATTCTTACCGTACTGAGCAGTGTTGTCTTGCCGAATCTTCTCGGTCTGGTGATCAATGTGATCTTCGTTCCTTCCCTGATCCACTCAGTGATAAAATGCGTCTTATCTACATAAAACTGCTGTCCACAGGTAAAGTCTTCAAAATCCTGATACCCGATCACCACCTTGGCAGAGAGATATGGATTGTGCTTAAGAATGTCCTTCAGTCCCTCTGCATAAGCTGTCAGATGCTTTTTCTCTTCCTGCAGCTTTGTGCGCTCCTCAAATTCCATGAACACCTGCTCCCGCTCGGTCAGTTTTACATAATGGCTCACCGATTTCCCGTCAATCGTCCGCTGGATATACGGCTGTTCTTTGCCATTGATCTTCTTATAGGTCAGGGTTCCTTTTGGAAGTTCTTCCAGTCTCCGATCGATCTCTTCGATTCGTTTCGTTGGATTTGTGGACATAACGCGCTCCCTTCTGTATATAAAAGTGGTTATCATTGGTTATATACACATCATATAACCAATGGTAACCACTTGTCAATTGTCTTTTAATATTTTCCGAAGCATCGGTTCCTCGTCCAACTGCACATTTTCGAATTTTTTGTAAAATCTGTCGGCATTCTCGTTGGTAGCACGGATCAGATAATATTGATGGATTTCATGCTTTTCGCAGTCTTTTTCAAACTCTGCAAACAGCTTCCGGGCAACGCCGCTGTGCCGGTATTCCGGTAAAACATATACCCAATTCACATACGCCATGCGATATCCACCCTGAATACACCCATAAAAATGATACTCAATTCTTCCTACCACCTGATTGTTTTCCATCGCAAGAATTGATGCAGACTTTTCATAAAATGAATCCCGAAGCCTTGTCCTGATTCCTTCCTCATCTATCTCTTCCACCGTCATCATATCCGGCTCCTGCTGCATCGCAAGCTTTAAATAGTCAATATACTGCTCTACATTCTGTTCATTCAATCTTCCAAAATACATTTCCTTCCTTCTTTCTAATACCTGTAAATATGGTTCTCCAAAACATACGTTTCACCTGTTCTTGGATCTGTCTTTTCTTCTGACAGTGAATCGAATACAAATCCACATGACAGCTGTAACACTCTGGACGCAGCATTGCCTATACGGTTGCAGGCATGGAATTCTTTTGCTCCCAGTTTTCCCGCCTCCTCAAGAAGTGTCGTAAGTATCTGTCGCCCATATCCTTTTTGCACAAATTCCGGTCCAAGTGCAATGCCTGTCTCTTCATAAATACCCGGCTCTAACTCACGCATACCTGCAAAACCGATTGCTTCACCCGTTTTCTTTAAATACACAAATAACGCATACTTATTCTCCGGTTTTTCTTCAAATGCAATCGTGCGCTTCATTCGATCTTTTGCATCTTCGTCTGTCTCTGTCGGCTGCCAGAGCATATACTTTGCGCTCTCCTTGTGTCTCCACAGGTTATAATAAATTGTCTTCCAGTCCTCAAATTCTGCTTTCTTTAAAATAAGATCTTTTGTTTCTAATTTTACGTCAAAGTAATCTGTTACCATTTTTTCTCTTATACCTCCTCTCTCATTATTTTTCTATGCATTGGTTTCTCGTCCAACTGCACATTTTCTTCCACCCTTATCAACTTTGCAATATACTCTGTCGTGCCTTCTTCCAATTCTTTTTCTCCATTTTCCATAAATCCGTGACGATGATAAAATGCAATCGCTCTCGTATTTTTCTCCAACGCCCACAAATGATCAACATCAAAAGTTGAAATTGCATGCTCTATTAATTTCTTTCCAATTCCACCACTTTGAAAGCATGGATCGACATACAATTTACGGATTTCTGTTCCATGGATTTCCATAAATCCTTTCACAATTCCACATTCATCGGCGACATACAGATTTTCCAGAACTTCCCCTTTTCCGAAATAATGATCTATCATGGATACAACCTGCAATTCTCCAAATGAATACTCTTCCTGCTTAAAAATTGGGAAATAATTGATTCTGTTATTAAATACAAAAATTTCTGCGATGCGCGACAAATCTTCTTCTGTTGCTTTTCTGATCATCTCCGGATACCCCTGTCATTTTCTTTTATCTGAAATCAATATAACACACTTTCCGCCAAAATACTTTCTAAAAATCTTTTTTAATTTTCCTTTTCCAACAACCTTTTTGACACAAATACAGGGCTTTTCATTTTAATCACACAAGCCATAGCGACCACCGCAAGCAGTCCTGATAAGGAAATTTTTCCTTCCAGCCATCCTTCCACTGATACCAGTAAAAAGGAAAATCCAAGAACAATGATTACTTTTATACTGTTACGCACGCAGTGTTTTCTCGCATATGTCATCTCAAAGAAAAGATACAGTCCATAACCTGTCACTGCGCCTAAAATTATACCAAGTACGATTGACACCGGAATATTTACAAAATCAAGTACATTGGCATGACCACCCTGCGCAATACTTAGAAATGTTGTAAACAATACAATCACAAAAATATCGTCACACGATACGCCCGCCATGATCATCTGTGGAATTGCTTTCTCTGTGCCATATTTTTTCTCCATAAGAGTTACCATTCTTGGAACGACCACCGCCGGAGATACCGCATCGAGCACATACGGTCCCAACACAATTCCGGTGACGAGTATTCCGATGATCCGTGGCAGCTTCAGTTTCTGGCAAATGGCTCCCATTGCAAGCCCTACAATAAAAATAAGTGATAATGATGCTAACATAAATCCTCCATTTCTGTTTTTGGATATGTCAATCGCCATATTTGCTGCACGGATACTGACTGTATCGAAACTGCAAATCACACTGTAGTTATCCAACCTCAAACACCACAATCCGCTCTCTTTTATTTTCCCCCGGAAACAAATCTTTGCAATCGATTTCATCGGAAAAGATAAGTTCGTCTACTGTCATTAAATAAGAAATATATTCATCCGAAGGATAATAAAAGAACAAGAGCAATTCCCTCGGATTCTCATAATAAGATTCCAACACGCGCGCTAAAACCTTCTTTAATATCTCTATCGAAAATGGATTAAAAAAGTAGATCCGGTCTACCTCTGCCGGAACTGAAAACTGCACTGCATCTGCTAGTACAAATTCTGTCCGCCCTGCCGCAGCCCCTTGTTCTCTGTTTTCTATCGCTTTCTCATAAATCCGCTCGTTATATTCCACACCGATCGTGTGGCAGCGTGTCTGATAAGAGAGAAAAAAATCAACTCTGCCTTTGCCACAGCCATAATCTAAAAGTGTATTTTCCTTGCAAAGCAGCCCGGAATTAGCAAGCCGCTCTAACACTGTATATGGCGTCGGTTCATACGGATACCGGTACTGATCCGAATTGGAATCGTCACGTCCGGTTGTGTGAATCTGTAGTAATTTATCCCATTTCTGTTCTTCATCGTTTTCCTGTGATTTTTTCATGTTCTCTTTCCACAACTCTCCGAATATAAATTTCTTTTAGCCCCATGAATCTGCCCTTATCAGTTCCAGTACAGCGTTCAAAAATTAACTGAATCAATAACGCAGATGGAAATTCATACAAGTTATTAGCTCTGTTATTTACAGAACGATGTACTAGTCTTAGCAGTTTTCACGCAGTGTTTTCAGATAAACTTTCTGCTCATCTGTGATGCGATAGCTCTCCACCGCTTTCTGAATCGTCTTTCTATGCACCCACGGTGATAACTTTCGTTCTTCCAGATATGGGATCGTTGCATCCCACTGTTTTGCCAGTGCCGTTGCAAGATACCATGCAATCATCATATTGACATAGTATTCTTCCGACTGCACAGATGCCACAAGTTCTATATATTCCGGTTTAAAATCCTCGTCCAGATAAAAGCTCATCAACGTTCCGATTCCATAGCGAATCGTATAAGTGTTCCCGGATGCAATCCATTCTTTTATCACAGGAAGAAGCTCGGTTTTATGCTTTGCGAAGCACTTTGGTCTTGGAATATCGCAGGTCGCCCAGTTATTAATATATGGAAGAAAACGTTTCACTTCTGCCAGACAGCGCTCATAATCTTTGATATCTGAAATCAATTGCATATGAAGATTATTTTCCTCATAATAGGTATGTGGCAGCTCCTGCAAAAAAGCTTCTGCTGCTTCCGTTTTTGCAAATTCTTTCGCAAATTTCCGCAGTACCGGTGTGCGGATCCCGATGATCGTCTCCTTATCAATCCCCGGCATCAGTTTACTGTGAAAATTTCTGTATTTTAAATCCTGTAATTTGAATAATTCCTGCTGTAATTCATCCATGTTCTTCTCCTTTTTCTGTGACCACAATTACACAAAAACGAACTCATGTCCCCTCTTAGCCTGATACTATGAGTATATCTTTTTTTCCAAATGGGTGCAAAAATCATCTGTTAATTCCTGTTAAAACTCCTTTTTTTCCATAATACGCCTGCTGATCTGATACGAAATGAACAGTGTCAGCAGTGTGATCCCAATGATGTTACCAGCCAGAACTGCCACATTCATATTGTCTATCACGGTCAGCGCCTGATACAACCGTTCTTTTCCGAACACGAC
>ERZ826051.3036-NODE-3036-length-11781-cov-2.599864_pt1 | contig 11781 bp, 8 predicted proteins | sample MGYA00519928_ERZ826051 | MGnify/ENA primary metagenome ERZ826051 (study PRJEB31778, sample SAMEA3449219) | human gut metagenome | biome: human gut; feature: human-associated habitat; material: faeces | place: United Kingdom | collected 2010/2012 ...
TTTAACAAAGCTTGTTAACGCAATGGCTTAATAAGAATTTTAATAATTTAAAGAACCCGGTGCTGACACCCACTCGCACCGGGTTCTTTTTTATTTACTGTATTTAATTATAATAAGCTCTACTCCCAGCCTGTCATTAAGCCTTCCCTGCTTAACTGCTTCTTCAGTTTTAGCACATTCATTCAATGCATCCAGTAGTGTATTCATCTCAAAATATTTTGCCTGTGCCTGATATTTACCGACAACAAATGGCGCTGCTCCTATCTTTGATGCAATCTCTTTACCTGAAATCCCCCTTGACATAAGATCTTTCACCTGTAATATTCCGTTAAACTGCCTTACTATAAGATAAAGTATTCTCATAGGAGGTTCTTTTAATTCCAACAAATCATAATATAAATCAAGTGCCTGCTGTTGTTTCTTATTTGCAATTGCACTTATCATATCAAATATATGACTTGTTGTCTGTGTTGCGCATACTTTCTCTACATCTTCTACTGTCACAACATCCCTTCCCTGACAATAACTCACAAGCTTCTCTGTCTCCTGCCTTATATAATCCATGCCTGCACCTGTCTTATCAAGTATCAAATCACATGCTTCCCTGCTTATTTTAAGATTATCCTTAGCAAGAAGCCCTGCTATCCATTTTTCAAGAGTAGCAGTTGTCTGTGGCTTCATCTCGCATATATATCCCACAGAATCAACTGCCTTATATACCTTATTACGCTTGTCCACATCTTTTTCTACCATAACAACAACAAGATAATCAGGAATATGTTTAATATAATCTGCAAGCTCATCATTAGAACTTTTCAAAAAACCGGTATTTTCCATAATAACAAGTCTCTTCTGGGCAAAGAAAGGCAGTGTTTCACACACATCAATTATATCCTTAACGCTGGCATTATCCGAATCATAATATGAATAATTCATTGTATCATCACCAGCTATAGCATTCTTTAATCTGTCTCTATACTGCTTCTTAAGATACTCTTCCTCTCCATACAGAAGATATACACTCTTAAATTCACCCTTCTTAATATCATCACTTATGACCTTCAAACCTGCTGCCTCCGTTTCTAATCTTAAACAATAGTATCAGATATGTACAAGTGGTTCAAGTTAAAAAATATTTTCTCACAACCTGTTATATATCTTCACAGTTCTATCCTTTCAAAGCTTTAAACACCTCAATTTTATACGAACCATCCCTGACACGCACCGCAATCTCTCCACTTTCGTCTGTCCTATACACCTTTGCTCCAATCCCCGACAATCTCTGTAAAGTTTCCATATGAGGATGTCCATATGAATTACCTGCCCCACAAGATATCAATGCATTTTCAGGCTTTACATAACTTAAAAATTCTTCTGAACTCGCCCCCTTACTTCCATGATGTCCGACTTTCAATATATTAACTGACATAAACCGTGCTGATTCACCAGCATCTCCTGCCATCCTATTGGCATCCTCAACAATGCACTTTTCTGCCTTCTTTTCCGCATCACCTGTCATAAGCATAGAAAAATATCCATATTCCACAAGATATACAGCAGAATAGTCGTTAGCTGACTCGTAATCATAACCCTCGCATGGGTGCATACACTTAACCGAGAATTCTCCCGATTTAATACTGTCACCCGCATCAGCATAAACAACATTAATACCAGCAGCTTTCAATGTTCTCTCTAACTTCGACATATCATCACAATCCTGCTTCTTTACTGCCGTAGTCTGCCTGATTCCCGGCAGTACAACAGTACCTATCTCAAATGTGTTATCACACAATTCAATCAATTCATATATTCCATTAACATGGTCTTTATCCGGATGACTTATAAACACATAATCGAGACTTCTTACACCACAATATTTTAGATAAGTATATATGGTATACCTCCCGACATTCTTCTTGCTTGTGCTTCCTCCGTCAAACAATACATTCATGCCCTCCTTAGTATGCATAACAATTGAATCCCCCTGCCCAACGTCAAGCATGGCAATCTTCATATCTGAATCAATATTGTAATGAAGCCCTGTCAGCACACATACTAATAAAGCAAAACATACAGCATCAATCTTCTTGTTCATTAATATAACATGTACACATATCCATATAATTAAAACTGTAAAATATAAAAACACCCTTGCAGTATCAGGGGTTCCCGTAACAATGACTGCATATTTAAAATGTGATGACAAACTGCACAGCTTATAATAAAAATCAAGAATATATCCACCTGCTCCCGCAAAAAAATATGCTGCTTCAAGAGATAGCATGCCAGCAATTCCCGTAAATATACCGCTTATCATTATCAACGACATAAGTGGAATTACTATAACATTAAGAAACAGGCTTATTACAGGAATCTGCCCAGATATAATAAGAATTACCGGAAGTGTCACAATTGTAACACACATGCCTGTAATAACCGAATCTGCGATTCTGAATAAAATTAATTGAAAAAATCCTGCATTCTTTTTATCAGGACGTCTTATATATATAAGAATAGTTTTATCATCAGACAGTATGGGTTTAATATATATAATTCCTGCCACGGCAAGAAATGACAACCAAAAAGCTGAATTTATAAGATTATATGGATTAATCCACAGAAGAATAACACTTGCTATCCCTAATGTATTAGCCATATCACTGGTTCTTCCAAGCACGTCTGCCAGCATATATACAAGAATCATTATTACAGCTCGGCTGGCAGATGCACTATAACCTGTCATGCACAAATATGAAATAATAAGAAATGTACTAAAACATGCAGATGCGATTCTGCCAATTTTCTTCTTTAACCAGTCATATATAAACATTCCAACAAGCGAAACATGAAGTGCACTTATTGCCAAAATGTGGGAAATTCCATTCTTCTGATACATTCTCTTTACATCATCATCAAGCCCTGACCTGTCACCTAACACAATCGACTGCATAATTCCTGCATTCTGCTCAGAATATACATTTTGGTAAATATTTTTTATGGAATCTGCAAATCTGTAAATGCTGGAAATATAACTACTTCCAGACTGTATATTCACAATATCTGACAAATCTGCACAATAATTAAATCCAAGTGATGTATAATATTTTCTGGCATTAAACTGCCCTTCATTAGATGGTATATTAAAATCCTTTAATGTTACTTTAATCTTAACTTCATCCCCTGGATTGGCAAATCTTTTTTCTGAGTATACTACCAAACCGCTTTTAAACTGCCTGCCCCATGAATCCGGCATAACAAAGGCATTTCTTATATACACCGCATAACCGTTTTCTGACTGTTTAATATCTGCTATGTATCCATTTACATAAGCAATATGTGTTTTATCTGACAATTGCCCCTGATAGCATAGCTTTTCCATACTTACTTCAGTTCTTAGGCACATAATTGGAAACATCATGATAAAAATCACATAAAAACCAGGAATTCCTGTTTTCTTAAGATATATAAGGAATCCGGTAAACACCATTATTCCCACTATAATAACGATATATAACTTAGCATATAATGACAAATATACTGCAGCAATGCTCATAACTGCTGCCACAAAAAATGGTCTCTTCAATAATATCCTTTCCAGAAACGACCATTAATTATCAGATAAATCTTTTTTTACAAGTTCATTATTCATATAAAATACTGTATCAAGGCTAATTGCATCTCTATACATCAGATTAGAATTTCCCTTGACAAGTATCTTAACGCCATCAATTCCCTCCAGTCCTGAAAGGGAATTAACAATTGAATATATAGTCACATTGCTCTTTGCATTAACCATATCAGTTGCAAATTCCTGACTGAGATTAACATAACATATCCTGTCGACAACAGATATACTAAGCAGCTTGGTATTCGACGGAATACTCTGGTAACACCCCGACTCTGTTGTTCCTTTAATAAGCTGTTCCATTACAACCTTCTCAACAGATACATTCTTATTATAACAGATTCTCTTGCTGTTCTTTACAAGGGCATCTCCTGACTTGTTAGCAAAATACAGATTAATCGTCTTCCACTTCACATCAGCCATAGCACCTTCCTGTGTATCTACAAAATCCTCATCACTCATATTTCCTATGATTGTTCCATCTTCATACACAGCATCCTTACCATCAACATAAAATCTAACATATAGAATATCACTTATCTGTGATAATTCTTTAACAACTGCTGCCCTGTAAAGTACTTCGGTACTTGGTTTCATTCCATAATAAGAGCTGTCATAATAGACACCTGCGTATATTCCATTAATTTCAACCGTTGGCTGCGATACAGACACCGGCTTAATTATGCTTGTATGTCTGCCTTTTGCAACATTCATTTTTTCAAGGAGTTCATTTGCAACTGAAACAGCGTCCTGACTTTCGATGTATACTCTGCCTTCAGTTAGTGATGTTCCGTCTTCATTAAGAAAATATACAGAATATGCTGTTCCCTTCTTCTGCGAAGAACATGAAACAGTTATAAATGTTACTGCAATAACAATAATAACGGATGTCAATTTCATAATAGCTTTCCTTACATGTCCCATCATAACTGCTCCTTTCCTATCCTGATATTCTTAACAGCTTATAAATATGTCCACTGGCATACTTTCATCTGCATTACTGCTGGTTTTCAACATAATTAAGAGGTATTCTCATTGTAAATGTTGTTCCTATATTTTCCTCACTATGAACCTTAATAGTTCCATGATGCATAAGAATTATGTTTCTTACAATAGCCAGTCCAAGTCCTGTTCCGCCCGTTTCACGCGACCTTGCCTTATCTACCCGGTAAAATCTTTCAAATATTTTATTAATACTTTCCTCTGGTATTCCTATGCCTGAATCTTCAACTCTTATATAAAAATATTGATAATCTGCATTCAGTGAAACATGTACCCATCCATCTTCGACATTGTATTTGATAGAATTCTCCACAAGGTTGGATATAACCTGTGTCATCTTAACTTCGTCAATCTGTGCAACAACCGGTCTGAAACTTTCAAAAAGCAGTTCAATATTCTTTTTCTGTGCTAATGGCTTAAGTCTCTTGAGTGTCATCTCTAATAAATCATTCATATTAACAGATATAATATTAAGTGTTGCAACAGATTTATCCATTCTAACAAGAGTAAGTAAATCTTCTATAATCTTACTTTCTCTGTCTATCTCACTTACAATATCCTGCATGAATTCCTGATACACTTCTATTGGCACATTTTCCTGTGTATTAAGAGACTCCGCCAATACTTTAATCGAGGTTATAGGTGTCTTTAATTCATGTGACACATTCGAAACAAATTCTGCTCTGGACTGATCTGTTTCATTAGCCCTGTCCATTATGTTATTAAAATCATCTGCAATCTCACGTATTTCGGTATAGCTCCTGACAGGGATTCTTGCATCAGTATGCCCTGCACTTACATTTGAAACAATATCAAGTACCCTTTTTACAGGCCGGTTAAGAAAATATATGCCTACGATAAGTAACGCCAGACATATTGTTATAATAACCAGTTTAATATTATTATTCTGACTGTTCACATCATGAAACATTGCATCTATCTCTGTGTAATCAAGATCAGCTACAAGAACGGCTATAAATGTACCTGAATCATTGTATACCGGAACAGCTGCCTGTATATTACCCGTTTTCTTATCATAGCCGGAACTGTTCTTATGATTACTGAATATATCGAATACCCTGGGATTAAGAATTGTCTTATTAGTATCAATAGAATATGTGTCAACACTGACAACATAATTAAGATTAACAATTCTTATTCTTATCTGATTAAGTGCCGAATAACTGCTGAGTCTGCTGTTCATATCATTATTCTCAGCTGCTTCCAGACTTTCATAATTAGAATATTCTGCTGCAATAAGAACCGCTTCATTCTGTATAACCGCAGTCTGTCTTGTAATTACAGACTGCCTGTAAATATACTCAAAACCTTCAAATGTACAGATTACCGCTGTTGCAACTATTACCGCCATAACTGCGAACTGTCTTGTTGAATATTTATTTATGAACCTGAAAAATGACTCAAACTCTCTGTCAAAAAAGATTTTCCTATGGTCATTTCTTTTTTTAATCTTATTAAACATTAAAATAGTAACCTACTCCCCACTTAGTGTGAACATACTTTGGTTCACTCGGATTATCTTCAATCTTCTCACGAAGTCTTCTCATATGGACATCAACCGTTCTGCCGTCACCTGAATAATCCTGTCCCCACACAGCTTTAAGAAGATTATCCCTGCTGTATACCTTTCCTGGATTAACTGCTAACAATTCTAGAAGATCAAATTCCTTAGCAGTAAGATTAATCGGTCTTCCTGCAATATACAGATTACGGCTGTCACAATCTATCTTCATATCACCCGCATTAATAATATTGCTCTTTACTGCTTTCTTCTCTGTCACAGCATTTCTTCTTAAAATAGCTTTCATCCTCGCCTTAACTTCAAGAATATTAAATGGTTTTGTAATATAATCATCTGCACCATACTCAAGGCCAAGAATCTTATCCATGTCATCGCCTTTAGCTGTCAGCATAATTATAGGCACATCTGAAAACTCTCTTATCTGCTGGCATACTGATAATCCATCAAGCTTGGGAAGCATAATATCAAGAAGGATTATGTCATATTCATTGTTTTTAGCATACTCGAGAGCTTCTTCACCATCATATGCACAGTCTACAACACTATAATCCTGCATAAGACTGAACTTAAGTCCCTTAACAATCATTTTCTCATCATCAACAACTAAAACTCTGCCTGCCATAATCTACTCCTTTTACTCTCTTTGCATATGCATCTTATCATACGCAAATATAATTCTTTATCTTATTAAATGCTGCTTCCTTAATTCCAGACACTTTCATTATATCTTCTATTGTCTGGAATCTGCCATTATCTGTCCTGTATCTTACTATATCTGCCGCCCTTGAACTTCCAATTCCCGGCAGTGTCATAAGCTCACTTTCTGTAGCTTTATTAATATTAACAATCCCCTCTGTCTGTTCTTCTATAACAGAAATATCCTCTCCATATGCCGGAATATATATCCGTTCCCCATCAGCAACAAGTGCTGCAAGATTAACTGCAGACATATCAGCCGAATCATCAGCACCACCAGCCATTGCCACTGCTTCATACAGCCTTGTTCCCTTCAGGCACTTTACAACACCTGGACAATTAACATGTCCACATATATACACATATATGTCTTCAAATGATGATTCACTTTCCATATGCCAGCTGTCTTCTATACTACTTGATACGACATTATCTGCAAATGTATTCTCTGACACTGAAGCGTTCTTTCTTCCTGCCAGATATATCAATCCGGTTATAATCAGAAAAACTGCACATATTCCGTATTGTACAGCCCTTTTGTGTTTTTTATATAATTGTCTGTATTCCATGTACACTCTCCTTAAGCATTACCCTTTGGAGATTCCTTTTGCGTACTTTTCTATTTTACAAAATTGTACTATCGAATACAAGCCTAATTTGCCTATAATTGTTTACACTTTTTTCGTTCTTTGGTAAAATGTTACTATTACCGGCTAAGGGAGGGAAGCCATGAATTCATCAAAGAAATCAATTCTTAATTCTAACTTTACATATCTTGCTGCCTTTGTACTTCCAGTTATAATGATGATGGCACTGTACTATACAAGAGGCATATTTCCATGGGGAAACGAATGTTATCTGAGGTCTGACATGTATCATCAGTATGCGCCATTCTTTTCAGAACTGTGGCACAAGATAAGAAATGGTGAAAGTCTTACTTACTCATGGAATATAGGAATGGGAACTAACTTCACATCTCTGTTCGCATATTACCTTGCAAGTCCATCTAACTGGTTCGTTGCACTTTTTCCACAGAAATACACTATAGAGATAATGAATGCATTTATAATACTTAAGATAGCTGGCAGCAGTCTTTCTTTAACGTATTATCTTACTAAACACAATAATAACAAGCATGTAATTGCTGCCATATTCGGTATGTTCTATGGTATGTCCGGCTTCATTGCGGCATACAGCTGGAATATTATGTGGCTTGACTGTGTTATTCTGATTCCACTTATCATGCTTGGACTTGAACGACTTGTTAATGAGAACCGCTGCATATTCTATTGCATAACTCTAGGATTATGTATATTTACTAATTATTATATTGCAATCATGGTATGCCTTTCAGTAGTGATTTACTATGTTGTTCTTATGATTGCTTATAACGGTATTAAAAGCCCTATGCAGTATGTGAAGAAATTTATTAATTTCTGTGTATATTCACTGCTTGCCGGTGGACTGGGAGCGTGTCTTCTTCTGCCTGAATTCTATACATTTTCACTTTCAGCCTCAAGCGACACGACATTCCCTGATAAGCTTATTTCTTATTTCAGCATATTATCAATGCTCACAAGACAGCTTATCAACATTCCGGTTCATTTAGGACTGGATCATCTGCCTAACATATACTGCGGCGTTGCTGTTTTTGTACTGCTACCGCTTTATATTATGTGCAGCAAAGTCAATGCACGTGAAAAGATTGGCAAATGTGTCATCCTGCTTATCTTCCTGACAGCATTTAACTTAAATATACCTAACTATATATGGCATGGTATGCATTTTCCTAACAGCCTGCCTTGCAGACAGTCATTCATATATATATTCTTCCTGCTTGCAATGTGCTATGAAGCTGTTATTAACCTTAAGAATTCTACTAACAGGCAGCTTGGTGCATCATTATGGATTGCAATTGGTCTTCTGCTTATTATGGAAGAACTTTTTATTAACTCAGAGACTGAATATTCATTTAAGAGTGTATATATAAGTGGAATATTTATTCTTATATATGGTCTGTTAATGTTTATTCATAACAACGCCAAGTTCAAGATTCCTGTCGTTCTTATGCTTACATTCTCAGTATCAATCATTGAATGTACAATGAATATGGATGCAACCGGTATTGGAACAACAAGCCGTACATCATATCTTCTTGATTATGATGCCGTAAAGACTGTTACAAAAACCGTATCTGATAATGACACATCCTTCTATAGAATGGATAAGCTTTTTGGAGCGCGTTCTAAAAATGATGGTGCATGGCATAATTACCGAACTGTTTCAACATTTTCATCAACATGCAATGCAGGGATGTCAAAGCTTTACAACCTTATAGGAATGGAAAATTCAACTAATGCATATGGCTGCAATGGTCTTACCGCTGTTACTGATTCTCTTTTCTCTGTAAAATACACTATTTCTAACCGACTTTTAGTTGAAAGTGATATAAGAAATTATTATACAGGCAGCGATGGTGAATTTGTGTATAAGAATAATTACACACTTCCTATTGGTTATGCGATTAACAGTTCAACAGCATATGACCTTGTTATGGCTAAGAATAACAATGGTATTGAGAACCAGAATATTCTTATTCAATCTCTTACCGGAATAAGTGATGTATTTGAATATACTACTTCATTCCCTACTGAAGCCGATTGTATTATCACACCTTCAAAGAGTGGTCATATGTACCTGTCAGTTGCGAATAAATCTGTTGATTCCGTAACTGTTACTATTAATAACACAACCACTTACACCTACAATAATATAAAGAGCAATAACCGGATTCTTGATATTGGTTATGTCCACGACACAGATACTGTCGAAGTAACTTCTGATACCGGCGGAATGAATCTTTCTGTATACACACTCGATGAAGACAAATTCATCAGGGCTTACAATAAACTCAATTCAGAAAGCTATCAGGTTGAGAAATTCTCTGATACTAAATTTACAGGAACTCTTACTGCTTCCTCAGACAAAGCAATATTATTCTCTATTCCATACGATGGTGGCTGGTCTGTGTATATTGATGGCAAGAAAGCTGACACTTATGCCTGGGAAAATGCATTGTTATGTGTTGACGTAAGTGCCGGAACTCACACTGTTGTATTAAAATATCGTCCTGTTAATTTAATATTGGGTTGCGTTATTACTACACTTTGCATTATTATATTGATTGGCATTTATCTTGCCAGCTGCTTTATTAAAGCAGGAAAAGTAAATATGGCACATTTTCCGTTAGTTATCAGAAAATATCTTGATGATCCGTCTCTTACTAACAAAGACATTAAGAAACTGTCTGATGATAATATAGAAAGTTCTATTCTTGATGATATGGATGATTTCGAGAATCTTGAATCACCTGATATTGATGATGAACTTACTGACAGTCTTCTCTCTTCTATTGAAGATGAAGAAGATAATTTTAATGAAGAAAATACAGATATTTAATTCAAGGAGGATTTATAAATGAAATTATGGGGTGGACGATTCACCAAAGAAACTAATGAGCTTGTTAACAACTTCAACGCATCAATTTCATTTGACCAGAAGTTCTATAAGCAGGATATTGAAGGAAGTATTGCACATGCTACTATGCTCGGCAAGCAGGGAATTATTCCTGAAAGCGAAAGTGAGCATATTGTAGAAGGTCTTAAGGGAATTCTTGCTGATATTGAATCAGGAAAGCTTGAAATCACTGATGAATACGAGGATATCCATACATTTATGGAGGCTACTCTTATTGAGAGAATCGGTGATGCCGGAAAGAGACTTCACACAGGACGAAGCAGAAATGACCAGGTTGCTCTTGATATGAGACTTTTCACAAGACAGGAAGTTCTTAATACTGATGCTGAGCTTAAAGAGCTTATGGCTGTTATCTTAAGAATCATGAAAGAAAACACTCATACATTCATGCCTGGATTTACTCATCTTCAGAAGGCACAGCCTGTTACTGTTGCTCATCATTTCGGTGCATATTTCGAAATGTTCAAGCGCGACAGAAGCAGACTTCACGATATATATGAAAGAATGAATTACTGCCCTCTTGGTGCAGGTGCACTTGCAGGAACTACTTATCCTCTGGACAGATTTTATACTGCAGAGCTGCTTGGTTTTGACGAGCCGACCAGAAACAGTATGGATTCTGTATCTGACAGAGATTATGTGATCGAGCTTCTTTCTGCAATGTCTATCGTTATGATGCATCTGAGCCGTTTCTGCGAGGAGATCATTCTCTGGAATTCCAATGAATATCGTTTTGTGGAGATTGATGATGCCTACAGTACAGGAAGCAGTATCATGCCACAGAAGAAGAATCCTGACATTGCAGAGCTTGTAAGAGGAAAAACAGGCCGTGTTTACGGAGCGCTGACATCTATTCTCACAACAATGAAGGGAATCCCGCTTGCATACAACAAAGATATGCAGGAAGACAAGGAACTGACCTTTGACGCGATTGATACAGTCAAAGGTTGCATTGCCCTGTTTACAGGAATGGTTTCTACCATGGAGTTCCGTAAGGATGTTATGGAGGCAAGCGCCAAAAACGGCTTTACAAATGCGACAGATGCAGCAGATTATCTTGTGAATCACGGAGTTCCGTTCAGAGACGCACACGGAATTGTTGGACAGCTCGTGTTACTTTGTCTGGATAAGAAGATTCCGTTGGATGATCTTCCACTTGAGGAGTATAAGAAGATTTCACCTGTATTCGAGGAAGATATCTATGAAGCAATCAGTTTAAAGACATGTGTAGAGAAACGTAATACAACTGGTGCACCGGGTGTGAAACCGATGCAGGAAGCAGTGGATAGTTATAAAAAATATATGGAAGAGTACTAGAAGGGAGACATACGAGATGGATCAGAAATTAAGAGTCGGAATATTAGGAGCAACAGGAATG
>ERZ826051.3044-NODE-3044-length-11734-cov-4.614436_pt1 | contig 11734 bp, 7 predicted proteins | sample MGYA00519928_ERZ826051 | MGnify/ENA primary metagenome ERZ826051 (study PRJEB31778, sample SAMEA3449219) | human gut metagenome | biome: human gut; feature: human-associated habitat; material: faeces | place: United Kingdom | collected 2010/2012 ...
GCTGTATCAGGGCGGCGGAAAATACGTCTGCGTACCGGGGCTGAACTGCTATTCCTGCCCGGGCGCGGCCGGTGCCTGTCCGGTGGGAGCATTCCAGGCGGTGGTGGGCTCTTCCAAGTTCCGCTTTTCCTACTACATTACCGGCATCCTCATCCTCTTTGGGGTGCTGCTGGGGCGGTTCATCTGCGGTTTCCTCTGCCCGTTCGGGTGGTTTCAGGAGCTTTTGCACAAGATTCCCTCTCCCAAGCTTTCCACCAAAAAGCTAAAGCCGCTGCGCTATTTAAAGTATGCGGTGCTGCTGGTCATGGTGGTGCTGCTGCCTTTGCTGGCGGTCAATGAGCTGGGCATGGGCGACCCCTTCTTCTGCAAGTATCTCTGCCCGCAGGGCGTGCTGGAGGGTGCCATTCCCCTCTCCCTGACCAATGCGGGCATCCGCGCTGCGCTGGGCAAGCTGTTCACATGGAAGGCCTGCATTCTGCTGGCGGTCATCGTGGGCAGCGTGGTGTTCTACCGCCCCTTCTGCAAGTGGCTGTGCCCGCTGGGCGCGTTTTATGCGCTGCTGAACAAGGTCTCGCTGTTCCAGATGCGCGTAGACACCCACAAATGCGTCTCTTGCGGAGCCTGTGCAAAGGCTTGCAAGATGGACGTAGACATTACCAAGACCCCCAACCACGCCGAATGCATCCGCTGCGGGATGTGCATGAAAGCCTGCCCCACGGACGCCATTCAGTACAAGTTCGGGCTGGGGGACCAATCAAATACCGAAACAACAAAGGAGTAAAACCATGAAGCTCAACCGTGTAACCGCACTTTCGCTCAGCCTTGTGCTGGCTTTCAGCCTTGCCGCCTGCGGGCAGGGCGCATCCTCTGCATCTTCTGCATCCTCTGCATCCTCTTCTGCCGCTTCCTCTGCGGCAGAAGAAAGCAAAACCGAGGAGCAGCTGCTGGCCGAGGAAAACGAGATCCTTTCCGCAAACGATGCCCTGTGGGAGAAGGTATTCGCCTCTATGGACAAAAACGTGACCGAAACCACGATCAGCGCCAACTACGGCGATTTTCTGCTCAGCGCTGTGGAAAAGGCCAAAGATCAGTTCTCGGACGAGGAGTACAAGACCCTGACCGCAGATGCCGAAAAGATTCGTGCCATCGAACAGCAGATCGCCGCTCTTGCCCCCGCAGAGGATGCCGCTTCCAGTTCCGCCGCACAGGGCACCGCCTTCCCCAAGTTTGAGGGCAGCGATTTAGAGGGCAACCCGGTGGACAACAGCCTGTTTGCGGGCAACGCCTTTACGGTGGTGAATTTCTGGTTCAACGGCTGCAAGCCCTGCGTGGAGGAGTTGGACGACCTGAACGCCCTGAACGAGAAGGTCAAGGCACAGGGCGGTGAGGTCATCGGCATCAACACCGAGACGCTGGACGGCAACCAGCAGGGCATTGATGCCGCCAAAAAACTGCTGGAGACAACGGGCGCAAGCTACCGCAACATCTACTTTGCCTCCGGCAGTGAGGCCGGCAAGTTTGCGCTGAACATCATGGCCTTCCCCACCACCTACGTTTTTGACCGGGACGGCAACGTTGTGGGGCAGCCCCTGCTTGGCGGCATCGACAAGGAAGAAAACCTTGCCGCTCTGCAAAAAAATATCGACGCCGCCCTTGCCAAGGACAGCGCCAAATAAACCTTTCTCCCCTGCCGCCTTCGGGCGGCTTTTTTATTTGCGGTGTGCATTGCCATGCACGCCCGGGTGCCGGACGGAATACGCTGGGGCAGAAGCATACTTTTACCAGCAAAGGAGCGTATCTCCATGAAAAACACCGGAACTCTCCGCATCCAGACCTTTGCGGCCCGCCAGTCTGCCCCCATGGAGGGGGTGACCGTTGCGGTGCAGGGGGACGGCTTTACCCTGCACTGCATCACCGATGCGACCGGCAGCGCCGCCGATATCCCCGTTGAAGCCCCCGCCTGCACCCTCTCGCTGGACGAGGACAACACCATCCGCCCTTACGCCGTTGTCAGCCTGACCGCCGCAAAATCCGGCTACCGCACCGTGCGCATTGAGGGCATCCAGATCTTTGCCGGGCAGATAACGCTGGCACAGCCTGCGATGATTCCGGTCACGGAGGAAGGCAAAGACATCCCGGACGCGCCCATCATCATCCCGCCGCACCCTTTGTTTGCGGGCAGCGGCGGCAGCGGGTCCCAGCCGGTGGAAAACTGCACGCCCCGGGTGCTGGACAAGGTGATCATCCCCAAAAACATCACGGTGCATCTGGGCAAACCGGCCGCTTCTGCCCGCAACGTGACCGTGTCTTTCCGGGATTATATCGCCAATGTCGCCTCCAGCGAGGTATACCCCACCTGGGCTGACGAAAACAGCCCAGCGAGGCAGCCAGAGCTTCTTTTGCTCAAAAATTCCATTCAATCGTTATTTTTTGCTCACCCGTCCGTGCATCCTTCGGCCCGACCACTACACGGTCCACCAGCAGCACTGCAAGCTCCCGGGTCAGGTGCGGAACCTGTGCCAATTCCCTCACACGCTGCATCTGGGTCTGGATCGTAGCACTTTCTTCCTTCTGCTGTTCCAGCTCGGATTCCAGCTTTTCGATTCTGGCTTCTGCACTGCTTACTTCATCGAGGAAAGACTTGTTCATCTCAAAGAACTGCGCCGAATCGATCAGGCCGGACACCTTATCCAGATAAAGCTCCTGCATCGCCTTCCGCCGACGTTCAACATCGCCACGCAGCTTGCGCAGTTCCTCCCGCATTGCCTGATTTCTCTGCCGGACAGGGTTGTCCTGCTCCGGTAGCTTTACTTTTTCCGGGTCGAACCAGTCCGACACATATGCACGGATACGCTGGAGCACCACATTTTGCAGATCCGTCAGGTTCGTGCAGGTCTTGTTGCCGCACACTTCCGGTGCGCGCTGGTGCATCCGGCAGCGAACATAACGTATCCGGGTGCCGTCTGCCCGGGGAGGACGGCCAGTCTGCTCCATGATACAGCCGCAGCAGCTGCACACTACTTTCCGTGCCAAAGGATGGATCCTGCCGCCGACAGCGCTTCGGGTGCGCCCCTGCATCATCATCTGAACCGTTTCAAACGTTTCTCGCTCAATGATCGCTTCATGCATATTTTCTACAACGATCCACTGCGATTTTGGAATCCAAATCGTCTTTTCAGACTTGTAACTTACCTTTTTATGCTTTCCCTGCACCATATTTCCGATATAAAGCTGATCATGCAATATTTGATATACGGTGGGACTGCTCCAAAGAGCTGCATTTGTATTCTTGAATGCAATGCGGTAATGGATGCCATGCAGCTGCTTATAGGCCGTTGGGCTTGGAATTTCTTCCTCATTCAAAATCCGTGCAATCTTGTGTGTGCCGATTCCGTTAAGAGCCATAGAGAAGATCCGCCTTACCACTTCGGCTGCTTCCGGGTCGATGATGAGTTTTCCTTTTGCATTTGGGTCTTTGCAGTATCCATACCGTGCAAAAGAGCCGATGAACAGTCCCTCTTTCCGCTTGTGGTCAAGCACCGAGCGGACATTGGTGGACAGATCTTCCAGATACCATTCGTTGATCAGGCCGTTGATCTGGCGAGATTTTTTGTTCGCGGTATCGTTGGTATCCACATGGTCTACCACCGCAATGAAGCGGATTCCCCACTCCATGAACTTTCCGTGCAGATATTTTTCCACCAGTTCCATATCACGGGTAAAACGGGATTGCGTTTTGGCCAGTACCACATCAAACTTCTGTTCGCTTGCGGCTTGCAGCATCGAATTGAATGCCGGACGGTTCCGGTCGATGCCGGAATAATCCTCATCCGAATAAATCTGGTAAAGTTCAAATCCTTTCTCCATGGCGTACTGGATCAGCATCGACTTTTGATTCTGAATGCTTTCCGATTCGCCAATTTTATCTTCATCTTCTTTGCTCAGGCGGCAATAAATTGCCGCTTTCATGATTTGCACCTTTCTTTTTGTGCACGATCGTCCCTGTGCAACATCACGCATCTCTCCTTCAAATTTAAGGATGCCAAATCAGGCGCAGGATTTTGAAGGAACGGTATTGGACAGCTCATCGACGATATATTGTTCAAATCTCTTTTGAAACTGTTCTTTGCGCTGTTCGTTGTTGTCCGAACGAAATTTTTCGTGCAGAATAAAAGGAGTTTTTTTCATCGAATCCCCCTTTTCGGTTCACTTGATTGTGAGATGTGTCACTTCAGTCTATTTCCAGTCGGTGAAATTCAGAACCTTCCAGATTTTTCATGTAAAATATTGCAAGACGTTCAAAATCAGCTTGAAACGCTTTTGTTACAATGATACAATAATACTGTCATTTTATGGGAAAATCGGCGTATGCCCCGTGCGGACAGGCCGCGGGCGTGGGGGTTCCTGTGGGGTGTATAAGAATCGCTACGGCAGCACTGCGCTCCTGCACTTGCGCAGTACTGCCCTCCGATACTGTGAGGAAGGTATATTTGCATGATGAAAAAGATCTCCCGCCGCTCGTTTTTGCAGGCTTGCGGCGTTGCAGCTGCCACAGCAGCGCTGACCGCCTGCGGCGGCGGTAAGGCTGAAACAGATAAAAAAGACGATGCGCACGAAGCCGTCACCTTTATGGCACCTTATAAGGAGATAGAAGCCTTTATTGAGCAGGTACACAGCGTTTACCCGGAAGTGAACATCGAGGTCGTGCCGTACAGCGGCGATAACACCACCACCTGTTTGCAGAATATGTTTGCGGCAGGCGACCTGCCGGACGTCTGCACCTTGACCTACTACGACCCCCAGATCGATCTGGTCTCCGACAAACTGCTGGACCTTTCCGGCTACGATTTTACGGATAACTATGTGGAGTCCCGTCTGCAGGACGTGTTCGACCACGGTGCCATCTATCTGCTGCCCTCGGTTTACAACTGCTACGGCATCACCTACAACAAGACCCTGCTGCGGGAACACGGCTGGGAACTGCCCAATTCTTTCGCTGAGCTGGAAGTGCTGGCTGCAAAAGCCAAGGAAGCCGGGGTCGATCTCTGCCTGTCGCAGATCCAGTATCCGGGCTACGGTTTCCAGTATCTGTGCAACATTGCAGATGCCGATTTCCTCGGCACGCTGGATGGCAGACTGTGGCAGAAGGATTATCTTTCCGGCAAGGCAAACGTCAGCAACACCCCCGGCATGATGCAGGCAATGGCGTATATCAAAAAGTGGAAGGACATCGGGATGCTGAACGACTCCGGCGATGCTCTTGACGACAATGTGACCCTGCAGAGGATGGCCGAGGGGAACACCCTGTTTTTGATTGGAAACACCAACGGCATTGTGGAGGCAGACGGCAACGCCGATAAATTCGGGCTGATGCCGTTTCTCTCGGAGGACGGCACCCAGAACGTCTTTGTGCTGAATGTGAACCGCTTCTACGGTCTGAATAAAAAGCTGAAGCAGAACCCCCAGAAGCTGGAAGATGCGCTCAAGGTGATGCGCGTGCTTTCCACCGTTGCGGGCACCAGCGCTCTGCAGCCCGCAACGGCGCTGAAAAGCAGCCTGTTGCCCTTCAAGGGTGCAAAGGCAGATGACACCTACTACGCCGATGTTGCCGATGCCCTGAATGCAGGCAACACCGCGCCCTTTATCTATTCCGGCTGGGAAAACACCATCGTGACCACCGGCCTTAAAATGCTGGACTTCATCAAGGGCAATGCTACCATGGAGGATGTCATCCGTCAGCTGGACGAGGATCAGGACAGTGTGGTGAACAACACCCCGGATGTCATCACTACCGTTACGGAGGAGCTTTCGCAGCAGGACTGCGCCATGCTGGTAGGCCGCTGCTTTGCACAGGCTACCGGCAGCGACCTTGCGCTGGTCTCGCTGAGCACATGGATCCCCGGCAACCCCACCGAGCAGAACCACTACGGCGTAGCCGCCAAGCTGTACGCCAAGGGCATTACGGATTACGACCTTTCGGTCATCCTGCCCACCGGCTGGAACCGCACCATCCAGACCGTTACCCTGACCGGGCAGCAGATCAGCGACCTGCTGGCTTCTGGTTACGATGCCTACGGCAACGGCAAGGGCTACCCCTATGTGCTGGTAAGCCCGGTGCAGCCGGAGGCGGGCAAGACCTATCAGGTTGCCATCTGCGGTGTGAGCGACCGGCTGGCTGCCGAAGCAACGGTGACAGACAGCGGCGTGGTGGGCATGGATGCCGCAAAAGCCTTCTTTGGTGCTTACACCACCATCAGCCGGGCAGACACCGCATGGAATTAAACAGAACCGACAGGAGATACTGGATGTGAACAAGAAAAAATACCAAAAACTGCTTTGGGGCACCGGCTTTGTCAGCATCGTGTTGATCCTGACCCTTTTTGTCATGAGCCGGACCTACATCCAAAACCTTGTCTACCACGAGCGGCTGAGCCAGATGGAAGAGGTCACCCACCAGATGTTCCATAGTCTGGAGGATGTGATCGACAACCACTGGGACGAGGTGAATGTGCAGTGTAATTATTTGTACAACACCCCGCTGGAAACCGATACCGATCTCTACCGCTATCTGAAAAAGCTGTCGGAGCTTTCCAATTACCATGAAAAACAGGTCGAATTGATCGCCGTGGATGCTGCCGGACATTATTATACCTCGTATGGCCGCATGGGTCTGCTGCGGGAAATAAACTATCTGGAAAGCGCACCGCAGCGGGTCAGCTATGTTTCCAACGCGCTGACCGCGGACGACTCCCGGATGGTGTTTCTGGAACAGCTCTCCACCCCCATCACACTGCAAAGCGGAGAGAAAGAGATCACCCTGCGCTACTTTGGTATTTCGCAGAGCATGACCCAGCTGAACGATTATTTCCGCTGCGACGCCTACGGAAATAACAACAGCGTCTATGTGCTGGACAATAACGGCTTCAAGCTGTTCAACGCCAATGATACCGAGCTGCTGAAGGGGCATAACGTATACACCGTGCTCTCCCAGATGTCCTATCTGCACGGTTCTTCCTTTGCAGTAGCAAAGGAGCGGCTTGCCCGCACAGGCTCCTGTTATTCCAACGCCGTGCTGGACGGGACTGAGTATTACTACGCCCTGAAGCAGATGGAAAACGCCCAGTGGACGCTGGCGTTCCTTGTTCCGGCAGAATATGTGGCCGTGAATACGCAGAAGCTGGTCAATATCGTCATGGTCATTATTGTAGGCTTTGCGACGGTGTTTTCGATTACGGCAGTCATTGCTGGCTGGTTCCTCCTGCGGGAAAAGCAGCAGCGGGAACTGCAGGCTGAAAAAGAGACGAGCCTCCGTCTGGAGCAGTATAACCTCCAACTGACGCAGGCCAACGATGAGATGCGGCGGGCGCAGGATGCTGCCGCCGAGGCGTTACAGTCCGCCGAGCGTGCCAGCAAAGCCAAGACGGATTTTCTTTCCAACATGAGCCACGATATCCGCACCCCCATGAACGCCATCATCGGCTTTACCACGCTGGCGATCAGCAATATCGACGATAAGAATCGGGTGAAGGATTATCTTGCCAAGACCCTTGCATCCAGCAACCATCTGCTCTCCCTCATCAACGATGTGCTGGATATGAGCCGCATTGAAAGCGGAAAGCTCCATCTGGAGGAGGTGGAGGTCAACCTTTCGGATGTGCTGCACGATCTGAAAACCATCGTCAGCGGGCAGATCTACGCAAAGCAGCTGGAGTTCTACATGGATGCAATGGATGTGACCGACGAGGACGTCTACTGTGACAAGACCCGGCTGAACCAGATCCTGCTGAACCTGCTGTCCAACGCCATCAAGTTTACCCCGGCGGGCGGCACGGTCTCGGTGCGGGTGCGGCAGCTTGCCGGTAAGGTGCGCGGCTGCGGGCAGTATGAGTTCCGCATCAAGGACAACGGCATTGGTATGAGCCAGGAGTTCGCGCAAAAGATCTTTGAACCCTTCGAGCGGGAGCGCACCTCCACGGTAAGCCGGATACAGGGTACCGGCCTTGGCATGGCCATTACCAAAAATATCGTGGATATGATGGGCGGCACCATCAAGGTGCAGACAGCGCAGGGCAAGGGCAGCGAGTTTATCATCTGCCTGCCCATGCGCACACAGGCAGAGCACCGCCCGGTGGAAAAGATCACCGAGCTGGAAGGCCTGAAGGCGCTGGTGGTGGATGATGACTTCAACACCTGCGACAGCGTGACAAAGATGCTGGTCAAGGTGGGGATGCGCGCCGAGTGGACCCTTTCCGGCAAGGAGGCGGTGCTGCGCGCGCGGCAGTCCATTGAGATGAGCGATGTCTACCACGCCTACATCATCGACTGGCGTCTGCCGGATATGAACGGCATTGAGGTCACCCGTCAGATCCGCAGCCTGCACGATGATACACCTATTATTATCCTGACCGCCTACGACTGGTCGGATATTGAGGTGGAGGCAAAGGCAGCCGGTGTGACCGCCTTCTGCTCCAAGCCTATGTTCATGTCCGACCTGCGCGAGACCCTGATGAGCGCCCTCGGGCAGAACCAGACAGATGCGGCGCAGGAGCTTTTGCCCCAAAAGAATGCCGACTTCAAAGGCAGGCGCATCCTGCTGGTGGAAGATAACGAGCTGAACCGCGAGATCGCGCAGGAAATTCTGCGCGAGTACGGCTTCCGGGTCGATACGGCAGAAAACGGTGCAGTGGCGGTGGAAAAGGTCTGCACGGCAGCGCCGGGCAGCTATGATTTGGTGCTGATGGATGTGCAGATGCCGGTGATGGATGGCTATACTGCCACCCGGAAGATCCGTGCACTGGACGACCCGGCTCGGGCAAAGATCCCGATCCTTGCCATGACCGCCAACGCATTCGACGAGGATCGCTGCAACGCGCTGGAAAGCGGCATGAATGGCTTTTTGTCCAAACCCATCGTGATCAGCGACCTGGTGCAGGAGCTGCACAAGATCCTGTGAACCAGACGCCTGTCATGCAAAACAAATAAAGCACCCGCAGCATTCGCTTCCTGAGGTCAAGAGCCTCTGCGAAGCCTGCTGCGGGTGCTTTTGCTTTTGTCGGATGGTGTTATGATTTCAGTACATCTGCAAGAACCTGCAGCAGGTGCGGAATATCCAACGGCTTTGCAATGTGGCCGTCCATCCCGGCCTTCAATGCACTCTGGCGGTCTTCTTCAAAGGCATTTGCTGTCATTGCAAAAATGGGAATGCCTGCCTTTGCAGCATCCGGCAGGGCACGGATCTGCCGTGTCGCCTCGTAGCCGTCCATCTTGGGCATCTGGATATCCATTAAAATCAGGTCGTACTGCCCGGGGGCCGCCTGCTTCATCTTCCGGACGGCGATCTCGCCATCCTCAGCAGTGTCCACCGCAAAGCCCGCTTCCTTCAGGATCTCCTGCGCAAGCTCACGGTTCAAGGCATTGTCCTCCACCAGCAAAAGTTTCTTTCCCTTGAAACCGGAGGCATTTGGCTGCGATGGTTCGTGGATAGGCTCTGCACCAAACGGTTCTGCCAGCACTCTGCGCAATTGGGAAAGGAATAGCGGCTTTTCGCAGAAAGCGGTTACGCCGGCAGCGCGGGCTTCCTCTTCGATATCTGCCCAGTCGTAGGCCGTCAGAATGATGATGGGGCAGCTTTTCCCAATCACCTTGCGGATCTGCCGCACGACCTCGATGCCGTTCATATCGGGAATCAGCCAGTCGATAATGTAGACGCTGAATTCATCGCCCTGTTCCATGGCGTACCGGGTGCGGATCACCGCTTCCCGGCCGGAGATCGTCCACTCCGGTCGCATCCCAATCTTAGACAGCATGGTGCTGACACTCAGGCAGGTGTCGGTATCGTCATCCGCTACCAATGCGCGCAGCCCTTCCAGCTGCGGGATCTGCTTGGGCTCCACCCTTTGTCCGCTGAGTGCGAAACAGAGATCTACGATGAATTCGCTGCCCTTGCCCGGCTCGCTCTCAATGGCAATGGTGCCGCCCATCAAGTCCACAATGTTCTTGGTGATGGACATGCCCAGGCCGGTGCCCTGAATGCCGCTGACTGTGGAGCTTTTCTCTCGGCTGAACGCCTCAAAGATGTGTTTCTGGAACTCTTTGCTCATGCCAATGCCATTGTCCTTGATGCGGAACTCATAGCAGCCACGGCCCTTGGGCGCACCGTTCTTCTGAGCAATGCGGATGCTGATCATGCCGCCTGTGGGAGTGAACTTGATGGCGTTGGACAAAATGTTCAGCAAGATCTGGTTCAGCCGCAGCGGGTCGGTGATGATGTCCTCATTCTCCACATCCATGGTATCAATGAAAAGCGACAGCCGCTTTGCCGAAACATTGGGTTGAATGATGGAGCGAACATCGTGGACGAGGTCCGGCAGATGCACCGCTTTTTCATTGATCTTTACTTTTCCGCTCTCGATGCGGCTCATATCCAGCACATCATTGATGAGGGAAAGCAGATGTTGGCTGGAGGTCGAGATCTTTTTCAGGTAGTCCAGTACCTGTTCTTTATTATCAATATGGGTCGCAGCCAGCGAGGTGAAGCCAATGATGGCGTTCATGGGGGTACGGATATCGTGGCTCATGTTGAACAGGAACTCCCGCTTGGCGCGGTTTGCCGCCCCTTCGTGCTGGAGTGCGATCTCCAGTTTGCGATTCTGTTCCTCCAGCTGAGCCTGGTACTTCTTCTCCTGTTCTTTTTTCTGCTGCTCCATCTCCTGCACGGAGCGTCTGCGCAGCACCTGAAGGATCATTACGAGCAGGATGTAACTGACCAGCGCCATCAGGATCAATGGAAGGGATTCCCGGAAGACCGATCTTTCGTCTGTATACGCATAGAGATCAAACGATCTTCCATGGCAGTACATTCCAAAATAGCAGCCGGAGCCGTTCCAACCGCGGGTATGGGCCAGCGTTTCGGCGGTCACGACTTTGCGGATCCCCTGCACCAGCGGACTGTCTGCAACATCCTGCCCGATCAGCTCCGGGCGGTTGGAGGCAATGACCTGATTGTTCTGCACGATGAACAATGTGCCGCTGGTCTCAACCGAGTAACCGTCCAGTACGCTCTGGATGGACAAGGCCGTTCCCTCTATAAATTCTGCCGGGGTATAGCGGTAGGCAAGCAGGATGACCTCTTTGCTTTCTGCCCGGTGTGCCGCAACATCCACGGCAGACCCATCTTCCAGCAGGACCCGCTTCAGGTAGGTTTTTTGCGGGTAAGCGAAAACGTCCAGAACGGCATCATTCTTGAGCTGCTCTCCAAACCGGGCATAGCCGATGCCATTCGTTGTGGATTCGCACAGGAGCGTACCGTCCGGGGCCAGAACCGAAATACCTGTGAGCCAGAGCAGCTCTGCCTGCCTGTTCAGGCACTGCGGGTCGGAGAGGTCGAGTGCGGGGTCCTGTGCCAGCTGATGGACTGCGACCGCCGTGCGGCGGAGTGCCTTTGCCGTGATGGTATCGTTGTACTTTTCAAAGCTGGTGGACTGGGATTTGACAAACTCAAGGGTCTGGCAAAAGCGTTCCTCTGCTGTGCGCAATGCCCGCCAGCCGGAGAGAAAAACGATGCCGGCCATCAAGAGCACGCCGATGATCAGATAGGCTGTCCATATCCTTTTATCCGGGGTGGTTCTGTTTTTACGCGCCAATGGTGTCCACCTCCAGATACTGCGAAGCATGTTCAAGGTATCGGCCAACGATCTGCTCCAGTGTGCCGTCCGCGCGCATCTGTGCAAGAACA
>ERZ826051.3049-NODE-3049-length-11711-cov-3.207618_pt1 | contig 11711 bp, 7 predicted proteins | sample MGYA00519928_ERZ826051 | MGnify/ENA primary metagenome ERZ826051 (study PRJEB31778, sample SAMEA3449219) | human gut metagenome | biome: human gut; feature: human-associated habitat; material: faeces | place: United Kingdom | collected 2010/2012 ...
CGACCGCTTCTTCTGTGATTTTCAGTGCGTGGACCGCTTCCATACCCGGCAGCTTTTTTGCCGAAACTTCAAAGAAATACTGTCCGTTTCTTTTGCGGTATCTTCCTTCTGCTCCCTGGCGTACATAACCTTCCGGTGCCTGCACTTCTTCTAAAATATAAAGTCCCTGCGGCAGTGTTGTGGTCGTGGAGACATAAGTGCCGAGCACTCTGCCGTCGCTGTCCTTTCGCTCTGCGGTCACATAAGGATTTTCATAAGATCCCAGCATCTCTCCGTTTGTATAGGCAACGACAAGATTTCCAAAGCGATTGATATAATCGACTTTTTCCTCACTGGTCTTATCTTCCATATACCAGTTAAAGTAGGCTCCTTCGACATCATGGATCACATACTTTGCTCCCGGTTTCGCTACCGTTTCCCCGGTTGTTTTGTCTTTCTTTACGATTTTAAGATAACTGGTCTGCGGCTGATCCCAGATGGCAGATCCCATCTGCAATGTTCCTTTGCCGTCGCCGTCCACCAGTCCGTCTTTTTCATCCGAATCGACGTTCAACACTTTCGGTGCCGCCGCCACCTTTCCTTCTGGAACGGTCGTCTCGACCAGCAGATATTTGCCATATGGAAGTGCCCGGATATTCAGAACTCCGTTTTCATCAGAAAACTGCTCCTTAAGACGCTGCATCTTACCTGCCTCATCATAATAAGCTGCCGTTTCCAGAGCTTTCATTTTCTGATATTGAAGCGTATCTTTATCCCGATACTGATCGATTACTTCCTGGATCAGGACTGCATCTTCCAGCTGTGCACTGCCCTTTTTCAGATGCCCTTTTTCTTCCAGCTCTTTTACACTGTACACAGAGAATCCGGCACCTCTCATCCATTCCAGATCTGTCTCTTTATTGTCTCCGGTCAGTTTAAAGCAAGTAAATGGCTGAGATTTGATGCGTTCTTTACTGAACACTTCTTTTTTGATCACAAGAATATCCTGTCCTTCATAGGCACAGTCCACCGTATAAACTGCGGCATCGGCAAGGTATCCTTCCGAAGCTTTGATTTCTTTTACATAGTACGTTCCAAGTGGCAGGCCTGTAAAACAAAGTCTGCCCTCTGTATCCGTCTCTTTTCGCATGACTTCTGCATTCTTCTCATAGAGAATCTCTCCATCGCCATCTGCCGATGTAATCGCTTCTTTTGCATAGATGCCGTACACGGCTCCTTTTAAAGATGCCATCTGCTGTGGCCTGGAAAGTCCGCTCTGTGCATCCACTTTCTGAACCGTAACTTCTGCTGTTACTTCCTGGTTCAGAAAAACGGCTTCTGATTCGCTTCCAGGTTTCGGGAATGTGTAAAGCTGTGTTTTATCATCCTGATAAATCCACTGAAACTCATAACGTGCTTTTTTCACCTGTTTATAGTAATGTTCCGGTGCCTGGATTTCTTTTACATAATAGCGGTAACCGCATGGAACATCCGCATCAAAAAGACAGCTTCCGTCTTTTTTACTGTACGCCAGAGCAAGCAGCGTATCTTTTGCTGCGATCCTGTTTCCATCCGACAGAATGTTTTCTCCCGCATACAATCCAAACCGTGCTCCTGCAAGTCCCTTCTGTGTGTTCTCGGAGCGTTTGAAAACCGTCACCTGCATCTTTGGGCGTTCATTTTCAAAGACCTGCTCTTCGCTTACATATTCCCGGATTTCCGGTCCGCGGTAGGAAAGTGTCACTGTTCTGGTATTTCCTGCTGCCGTATCTTTTCGCACATAGCCCTGCGGTGCCTCGGTTTCTGTCACATGATACCTGCCAAGATACAACTTCCTGCTGACTGCCGTACCATCTTTTCCGGTTACCAGCTGCTGTGCCACTGCACCCTTTTTCAGAGCCAGTGTCACTCCGTCGGCCTTATAGATATCTTCTGCCGCTGTAATCTCGTATTTTGCTCCGGCAAGCGGCTGCTTTTCATAGAGAAATATCACACCATCCGCCGAATCTCTGGCTTCTGTTAAGACCTCGCCGATTTTTTTCACCGCGATCGATGCCATCTGCGGTGTATTGACAAATCCCGTCTGCTTCCCGTTGTTGGTCAGCTCCAGGCTCTGTCCTGCATTCTGGGCAGTGACGCGAAAATCATAGAATTTCAGCCCTTTTTCTTTCTCACCGTCCACATAATCTCCAAAATAGTTTTTCGGCGGCTGTGTTTCCTGAAGTCGAAATTTTCCTTCGTTCTTTTTCTGATAGTAAAGTTTACCGCTGACTGCCTCTCCGTTTATGGCTGTCACAAGCTCCGGCCAAGCTGCATACGGCACATAATTTTGCTGTTCCTGATTCCATTCGTATACCGCAAATCTCGCACCCGACAGTGCTTTTCCTGTCTCCAGATCCTTTTTCTGAATCTGCACGGTGATCCACAGCGGTTCATTGAAACAGGCGTTGTCACCGTGATACGTGATTTTTTTACTTTCAAACGGTGAGATAACAAATTCCTTCTCCCATCCGCTCTTTGTGTAGCCTTCCGGCGACTGTTCTTCTATGATCTTGAATTTTCCCTTGTTCTCATCTGTATAAGAAAGTATTTCTGCACTTTCATACACACCATCTGCTTCATTTTTCAACTGAAACAGAGGTGTTGCTGCATATCTGCTGCCGTTCCATTCGTATACGGCAAAGACGGCCCCCGGAAGTTTTTCTTTTGTTTTGCCATCTCTCTTTTCCACCGAAACGGAAGATTTCACCGGTGCAATATTTGTCACTACGGTTTGTGATCGAACCGTGTTGCCGTCAGAAGAGGCAGATGCCTGATTTTTGATCCTTGCCATTTTCTTTGCCGGATCCCAGCGTTTTTCAAGACCGGCATCCTTTTTCACGCCGACCGTGATCTGAAAATCATACGTATGGCCGTAAAAACTGGTATTTTTGATATCACTGCATCGAGCCACAAACGCATTTGTTTTCTGTATCGTCCAGAACTTTTCTGCATTTGCCCCGTTTTCGTTTGTCACAGTGACATTTTTAATCTCCAGAAAATCATCCAACTGATCGGAAATGCTCAGATCATGGTAACAGGTTTCTTCATTTTCGATTGGAACCATCGTGCGAAGCGTATAGGTGTATGTCTCTTCTCTGGTGGAAAGGCGGTTTTCGGACGTCATCTTTTCGTCACTGTCCGAAACATATTTTTCGATATGCGGATGGGCATTTGGAAACATTTTGTAAGCTTTTGCCACAAGCCCGCCGGACGGTGTCGTAGAGGTTCCAAGATTGTTTTCCGGCCTGACAAATGTAAAGACCGCTGTCGCCGCCTTTCCCGAAATCAGTACCGACAGCATAAAGCCGGTATCACTTCCGCTCTGGTTTAGACCGGACGTGTCAAAGTAATAATTTTTGCCCTTCACCGTTGCTGCTTTCAGATTTTCCAGTGCTGCTCTTTTCACATAAACATTTCCAAAACCATTTTTCATCAGGATTCCCTGATAAAGATCGATATCCTGAAATGTAATATAACCTTTGACATCGATCGCATTTCCATTATCTGAGCGGAAAAACTCCATTTTTGTCTCTGCCCACTCTACTTTACAGGTCTCAATCCCCGGCCGATCCGTCACAAAACGGAAAAATGCTCCGTCCCGCAGTTCGAAATCAACCAGTGTCACTTTGATGTCCACCCATTTTCCCTGATAATACATCCCTTTCCGGTACCAGGCATAATACTTATTCTTGTCTTTTGCCGTAAGTGTCTTGCAGTCCTCCCTGCCATCCAGCGGTCCGCCTTCGGCTGTAAAAACATCACTGCCAAGGTTCGTCTCACATTTGGCAGTCCTTCGAATGTAGCCTTCGTATCCATCCGGCAGTTGTGTTTTGACATTTCCAACTTTCACACCGGATGCTTTATCCAGCGTCACCGCACTGGAACGCACCGTCAGATAAATGCTGTCTGATGCAGCTCTCGCCTCGTTCTTCGCACTTTGCTTTTTCACTTTCGGATTTTTTTCGGTTTCTTCCTCTCCGGACACTTTTCGGTTCTGCCGCTCTGTCTGTGAAATTTTCATCGAATCCATCACCTTTTCCGTCTGATCCGAACTGCCCTGAACCGTATTTTCTTTCGATTCCTGTTTCCTTTGCGATTCTAGATTCTCCTGACTGCCTAGATCTTTTTTTGTCTCCGGATTTTTCTGTTCTTCGGACTCCTGTTTTATCTCCGGATTTTTCTTCGATGCAGACTCTGACTCCAGACCTTCCTCCCGCTTTTGTTCGGTCTGCTTTTGTTTTTCCGTCTGCATCTGCTGTTCGGTCTGTCTTTGCGGCATTTCGCTCTGAGCACTCTTCGCTTCTGTTGCTTTCTCACTGCTCATCGTCTGTCTCTTTCCCGCAAAACTGCTCTTTTGCATCCCGGATGCATAGACGGACATTGGCGACGTCAGAAGACAAAGTATCGCCAGAAAGCCTGCCAGTATCCTTTTCCATTTGTCTGTGTTCATCCAAATTCTTCTCCTTTCTTTTCCTGCATGCAGAGATTTCCTGAGATTTAAGAATATCTCTGGCATCGTTACTGCGAGGTGCACGCCATACATCGTTTTTCATACAAACCACCTCTTTTGATTCAAGTCAAACGTCATATCGAGAAGCATTGCGAAATATACTGGTAAAAACAAAAAAGGAAACACCGATGTCCAAACCTAAAATTGTCGTCCTGCACATGAGAGAATTGATCTACACTGCCATTTTTATCTTTTTAATCCTGGTACTTCTGATCCTGCTTTTTCTGATGTTCCGGCCACACGATGCATCAAATACACCGGATACAGAAACAAAAACAACGTTTTCTTCTTCCGCTGATGCAGATTCCGTCGGATATCAGCCCGGAGTCTATACGGCTTCCCTGATTCTGAACAACCATTATGCGGATATTGAAGTTACGTTAAATAGGGATCAGATTGATTCTATTCGCCTTGTAAATCTTGGGGATTCGGTCACTACTGCCTTTCCGCTCGTAGAACCTTCTTTGGATGAACTGTCCGAACAGATCTGTCAGAAACAGTCCTTAGATGGGATCACTTGCTCCCGTGAGAATAAATATACTTCTGAATTATTATTTCAGGCAATCAAAAACTCTCTGGCAAAAGCACAAAGGTAGGTGCTGTCACAGGCACCCCCTTTTGCTTTCCCTCTTTCGTTGCTCTCTGTATAGAAGTATACATAAAGATTGCTTTTCTGTCAAATATTATTTTATATTTCAACTTAATATTTATGTGATTTATAACTTTTCAAGCTCTCTCTGCCACAGACGCACGCAGGCATCGCTTGGCATACGCAGATCTCCTCTCGGCGATACTGCGACGGATCCGACCTTCGGACCGTCCGGCAGGCAGGAACGCTTGAACTGCTGTGCAAAAAATCTCCAGTAAAATTTCTTCAGCCATTTCAGGATCGTCTCATCGTCATACACACCGGCAAACGATTTTCCGGCAATACGGTAAATTTTGCCCGGTGCATAGCCAAATCGAAGCACATAGTACAGGAAGAAATCGTGCAATTCATAAGGTCCGACCAGATCTTCTGTTTTCTGTGAAATCTTTCCGTCTTCCGGCGGCAGAAGTTCCGGGCTGACCGGCGTATCCAAAATATCATACAGTACTTCTCCCAGTCTGCGATCCTCACAGGTATCGGCACAGTAACGCACCAGATGGCGTACCAGTGTTTTCGGAACGGAAGCGTTCACGCCGTACATCGACATGTGATCACCGTTGTAGGTTGCCCAGCCAAGTGCAAGTTCTGACATGTCACCAGTTCCGATCACCATACCGCCGCTCTTGTTTGCAAGATCCATCAGTACCTGTGTACGCTCTCTCGCCTGGCCGTTTTCGTAGGTGACATCATGACAGTTGATATCCTGACCGATATCCTCAAAATGGCATGTCACGGACTTTCGGATATCCACTTCTTTTAAGGTAGCTCCAAGTCTTCTGGTCAGCTCACAGGCATTCTGATAGGTGCGGTCTGTCGTTCCGAAACATGGCATTGTCACAGACAGAATGTGATTTCTTCCGATGCCTGCCATATCACAGGCACGGGCTGCCACCAGAAGTGCCAGGGTAGAGTCCAGTCCGCCGGAAATTCCGACTACCAGACTTTTGCAGTTTGTGTGCACCAGACGTTTCTTCAGACCGAGTGCCTGGATGGATAGGATTTCCTCGCAGCGACGTTCCCGGTCATTTTTATTCTGCGGAACGAACGGCGTCTGTGCAAACGTTCTCTCCAGTTTTGTCTCTTCCGTTTTCAGTTCAAACTCCGTCCATTCGTATTCTTCCTGCGTAGTCGGATAAGTCGTCATTCTGCGGCGTTCTGCACGAATCCTGTGGATATCCAGATCTGCTGTCACGATCTCATTTTCAAAACGTTTTGACTGTGCAAGGATTGTTCCGTTTTCTGCAATCAGATTGTGTGCGGCAAAGACAAGATCCGTAGAAGATTCTCCTTCTCCGGCATCTGCATAAATATAACCGCAGACCAGTCTTGCCGACTGTCCGCCAACCAGATTTCTGCGGTAACTGTCCTTTCCGGTGATTTCATCACTCGCAGAAAGGTTGACGATCACATTGGCTCCTGCAATGGCATGTGTGATGCTTGGAGGCTGCGGCACCCAGAGATCTTCACAGATTTCCGCTGCAACAGTAAGACCCTCCATCTGCGGACAGTAAAAGATCTGCTGCATGCCAAACGGAATCCATTCCTGCTCTTCTTCACCCGGATATTCAATGTAATCTAGTTCTCCGTTTGCCGGCTCAAAATGACGCATTTCATAAAACTCAGAATAATTCGGAAGATTCTTTTTCGGCACCAGTCCCAGCAGTCTGCCATGGCAGATCGCCGCTGCAACATTGTAAAGCTTTCCTTTCCATTCCCACGGAAGTCCGACAAAAACCAATGCATCGATTTCACGGCTTTCTTTTCTGATCTGATCCAGTGCGTCTTTTGCTCCATTTAAAAGTACCTCCTGCCAGAAGAGGTCCTCACAGGTATAACCGGTGATACAAAGCTCCGGAAATACAATGATCTTACTGCCAAGGGCTGCCGCTTCTTTCATTTTTTTGCAGATCTGTTCTGCATTGTATTCACAGTCTGCCACACGGATATCCGGTGTGACTGCCGCAACTTTGATAAAACCATCTCTCATGCCTTTCGCCTCCTTTTCTTCTGAACGTTATCTTTTCTTTGCCTGTGCCAGAATTTTTTTCAGTTCTTCTACGCTGAACTGATAATGCGAATTACAGAAATGGCAGTTCATCTCAATCGGTTCGCCGTCCTTTATCATCTCTTCCAGGTCTTTTCTGCCGATGCTGATCAGAGCCTTTTCCATACGCTCTTTTGAACAGTTACATGCAAAACGTGTCTCCGTCTTTTCGGTGATCTCCACACCGAATTCACCGAGCAGCTCCTGCAAAATATCTTCCGGTGTCATACCGGCATCAAGCATACTTGTCACCGATTTCACACTGGAAAGCTTCTTTTCCAGAGCATCGATCACTTTCTCATCGGTGAACGGCATCAGCTGGATGATAAATCCGCCTGCCTGACGAACCGTATTGTCGTGGTTCATCAGTACGCCGAGTCCGACCGAAGAAGCAACCTGCTCAGAAGTTGCAAAATAATAAGTTAAGTCTTCTGCAATTTCTCCGGTCTGCAGCCCAACCTGTCCGACGTACGGCTCTTTCATGCCCATATCTTTGATCACATTTAAAATGCCATGACCGACTGCACCGCCGACATCCAGTTTTCCGAGAGCATTCGGAGGCAGCATCACCTGTGGATTTCCGGCAAACCCTTTGACATTTCCTTTTGCATCGGCCGTCACGGTCATGCCGCGAAGAGGACCGTCTGCCCGGATCTGAAGGGTCAGAAGATCCTTATCTCCTTTCATCATCGCTCCCATCATGGCTCCTGCCGTCATCAGTCTTCCCAGTGCTGCACAGGCAACCGGGCTTTCTTCATGCACTTTTCTTGCATATTCTGTCATTTCTCTTGTCGTGGCGGCAAAGGCACGGATCTGACTGTCCGCTGCCGTCGCTCTTACAATATAGTCTGTCATATCTGCTTGGTTCCTTTCTTTCCTTTTTCCCTCGCTATAATATAAATACGTTCGCTGTCCGCTCTGACCGGTTCTCTGGTAAATGCATCATAAGCTGCCACAAATTCCATCCCTGACTTTTGGATCAGCTCTTTTACTGTCTCCAGTTCATAAGCTTTCTGGTAATGTGTTTCGAAGAATTTCTGATAGTATTCTCCCTTTGTCCTTGCAAAGATCGTCAGATCATATTCATTGACCTGTTCATCCTCATACCATGTATTTTCCCATATAAAACTGGCATCTTCACGGTTCTCTGCGATCGTCGCATCCCCGATCAGTTCCCGGTATTTGTATGGTGTGTTCAGGTCAAAAATAAACACCCCTTCCGGGTCCAGATAATTGTTGACCAGCTTTAAAGTTTGAAGAAAATCCTCTTCACACGGCAGATAATTCATGGAATCGCAGATGCTGACCACTGCCCGAACTGTCCCGTACAGCTCAAATTCCCGCATATCCTGCAAAAGATAGAGAATATTATTGCCGGACTGTTCCCGTTTTTCCATAGCAATATCAAGCATGTCTGCGGACAGATCCACACCGATCATGTCGTATCCGGCATCTGCTAAAATCTCCGTCAGACTTCCTGTGCCGCATCCAAGCTCCAGCATAAGCCCGTCTGAAATACCCTGTTCTTCCAGGAGCGATTTCAGATATTTGCCCCACTCTTTATAAGGCACGTTGTCCATGAATTTATCATATACACAGGCAAAACTTCCGTAGATATCGTAATCTTCGTTTCTTTCATCCATTTCGCTGTTCCCTTTCTCAGGCTTTTTTCTTCAGATAGTCACGGAAGAATGCAAGCAGTGCATCCATCTCTTCATCCGTTCCGATCGTCACACGCAGATAGTTGTCGATCCTTGGTTTATTGAAATAACGCACATAAATTTTCTTGATCTTCAATGCCTCAAACAGTTCTCTGGCTGCCACTTTTTCGTGTGTAATGAACAAGAAGTTTGCCATCGAATCTCCAAAGGTAAATCCAAGTCCTGCCAGTTCTTTTTTGACACGCTCTCTGGTCGCAATGATCTTGTTCCTTGTCTCTTCAAAATAAGCACGGTCTGCAAGTGCCGCTCTTCCGATCACAAGAGACGGATAGTTCATCGTGTAAGAATTAAAAGAATATTTCACATCGTTCAGATACTTGATCAGCTGTTTGTTTCCGAAAGCATATCCGATCCGCATACCGGCAAGAGAACGTGATTTTGAGAACGTCTGCACAACCAGCAGGTTCTCATAGCGGTCGATCAGCTCCAGTGCAGAATGTCCGCCGAAATCAATGTACGCCTCATCCACGATCACAACCACATCCTGGTTGTGCTGCAGAATATCTTCGATATCAGAAAGATCCTGTGCAATTCCGGTCGGAGCATTTGGATTTGGGAAGATCACACCGCCGTTTTCCTTTTCATAATCTTTTACATCAATGGTAAAATCTTCTTTTAAAACAGGTGTCTCAAACGGTACTTTAAAAAGATCCGCCCATACTTTATAGAAAGAATAGGTCACATCCGGGAAAAGCACCGGTTTATCTGAGTTGAAGAAAGTAAGAAATGACATGGCAAGTACATCATCTGAACCTACTCCCACGAAAACCTTATCCTCGTTTAATCCATAATAAGAAGCCAGTTCCTTAACTAAAATGGACGCTGTAGGATCCGGATACTTACGTAAACGGTCTGCTTCCATCTCTTCTAAGACCTTTTTTACACCTGGCGCCGGTGGATATGGATTTTCATTTGTATTCAATTTAACGATCTTATCACCTGCAGGCTGTTCTCCCGGTACATAAGGAACTACCTGACGGATGTTTTTTTCCCATGGTCTCATAAGCTTAGCTCTCCTCTCACATTTGCTTCTCTTGATTTTATCCTTGATACCCCCGATTGTCAATATAGAAGAAGCGTTGTTTTTTCTTACATTTTAATGTATACTTTCAGTAATGATTTTATCTCAGATCGCAAAAAAGCTTTCTTAAAAAATGTTTTAAAAATCTAAATCAAAGAAGGTGTACTTATGAACGTATTTGACATACTTGGTCCTGTTATGATCGGTCCTTCCAGCTCCCATACTGCCGGCGCTGCCAGGATCGGCCGTATTACAAGGACACTCCTTGGAGCTCCTGCTGTAAAAGCAGATATCCTCCTTCACGGTTCCTTTGCAAAAACCTACAAAGGCCATGGTACAGACAAGGCACTGATCGCCGGAATCATGGGAATGGCTACCGATGACGTACGCATCCGTCAGGCACCTGAACTTGCAAAAGCAGCAGGGCTTAAGGTCCATATTTCCACAGGTGACATTGACGGCGCCCATCCAAATACTGCAAAAGTTACATTGACAGATGCCAACGGACGGCAGGTTTCTCTTCTGGGTTCCAGTATCGGAGGCGGAAATATCCTGGTAACGGAAGTCAATGGTATGGAAGTTTCCCTTACCGGACAGTATACCACTCTCATCGTCCTTCACAAAGATACCCCCGGCATCATTGCTGCTGTAACAGAGGTCATGGCTGAAGAAGGCATTAATATCTGCAATTTCCGTCTTTCCAGACAGAAAAAAGGCGGCGAGGCGGTTATGACCATTGAACTGGACGGAAAACCAAGTCCTGAGATCAATAAGAAGATCAATACGCTTCCCAATATCTATTCCAGCACTATGCTGCAGCCTATCTGATAAAGAGAACATTAAATCTTAAGGAGGTTTCTTTACATCATGAATACTGATTTTAACTACTCTTCTGTTGCCTCCCTGATCCAGGCTGCAGAAAAAAATAATCTTCCCGTTTCAGCCCTGGTGCTGAGCCAGCAGGCACAGCAGATAGAACTGGACGAAAAGACCGTATATGAAAAAATGGCTTCTAATTTCCAGGTTATGAAGGAATGTATCGAACCTGGCTGTGATGAACACTTAAAAAGTACCAGTGGACTTACAGGAGGCGATGCCTTTAAGCTGCGCCGGTACAGTGAAAGCGGCAAAAGCCTTACCGGTTCCTTCCTTTCCGGTGCTCTCTACCGGGCACTGGCTGTCTCTGAATTAAACGCTTCCATGGGCCGTATCGTAGCTGCTCCTACTGCCGGAAGCTGCGGCATCCTTCCAGCTGCCCTGATCACCATGCAGGAAGAGAAAGGATGTTCTGACCACGACTGCGTAATGGCACTTTTTACAGCCTCTGCCGTTGGTATGGTCATTGCAAACAATGCCTCTTTAGCAGGCGCCCAGGGCGGATGTCAGGCTGAGTGCGGTTCTGCTGCTGCCATGGCTGCTGCTGCTATCACAGAGCTGGCTGGCGGAACTCCCCATATGGTCTCCCAGGCAGTTGCCATTGCCTTAAAAAATATCCTTGGCCTTGTATGTGACCCGGTAGCAGGTCTGGTGGAGATCCCCTGTATCAAGCGCAATGCTTCCGGTGTAGCCGGTGCCTTTGTTGCTGCGGAAATGGCTCTTGCAGGCATTGACAGTGCGATCCCGGCTGACGAGGTGATCTGGACTATGAAAAAGGTAGGAGATGTGATGCCCACTGCCCTTAAAGAAACAGCAGAGGGTGGCCTGGCGGCAACACCTACAGGGCGCAAACTGCACCAGCAGGTTTT
>ERZ826051.3054-NODE-3054-length-11704-cov-22.274530_pt1 | contig 11704 bp, 9 predicted proteins | sample MGYA00519928_ERZ826051 | MGnify/ENA primary metagenome ERZ826051 (study PRJEB31778, sample SAMEA3449219) | human gut metagenome | biome: human gut; feature: human-associated habitat; material: faeces | place: United Kingdom | collected 2010/2012 ...
AAACTGCATAAGGCAAGAGTTCTGATAGTAGGCGCAGGCGGACTTGGTTCCCCTGCCGCCCTCTACCTTGCAGGTGCAGGAGTAGGTACAATAGGTTTGGCGGACGATGATACGGTCGGTATCAGCAACCTGCAACGCCAGATATTGTATACGGAGAACGAAGTAGGACAGCTTAAGGTACACTGTGCAGCCCAAAGATTGCGGGCTTTGAACGGTAATATAGAAGTGCATGCCCACCCTTTTCGCCTCAACCGGGAGAATGCCCGCCGTCTGATTGCCGATTATGACATCGTTGTAGACGGATGCGACAACTTCTCCACCCGTTATCTGATTAGCGACAGTTGCAGCGCACTGCACAAACCGTATGTGTACGGTGCCATCCAGGGCTTTGAAGGGCAAGTCTCCGTATTCTGTTACGGTGATCGGCCCAGGACATACAGGGATTTGTTTCCCGACGAAACCGCAACATTGCAGATGCCCGCTCCCGACAATTCCGTCATAGGCGTTACTCCTGCCGTGGTAGGCAGTGTGGAAGCAAGCGAAACGCTGAAGCTCATTTGCGGCTACGGCGAGGTTTTGGCCGGAAAACTATGGACTGTCGATTTAAGAACCATGCAATCGTTCGTCCTTTTACTGTAAAATACCTCGGAAAACATGAAACTGATAACAATTACCCAGCCTGCATTCTTTGAAGGAGAAGCCGAAGCAATCACTTCCCTGTTCAATGCAGGACTTGAGATACTACATCTCCGGAAACCCGGCGCTTCTTATGAAGACATGGAACAATTATTGAACCGGCTTCCGCCTGAATATCTGAAACGTATCGTCACACACGAGCATTTCCAACTGGCATCTTTCCGAAATTTGAAAGGCATTCATCTGAACGGACGAAACCCGACAGCACCGGCAGGCTTCACCGGACACATCAGCCGTTCCTGCCATTCGCTGGAAGAAGTCGCCAAATACAAAGCAACATGCGATTACGTATTTCTCAGTCCCATATACGACAGCATTTCCAAAGAAGGGTATCCCTCTGCCTATACTACCAACAGCTTGCAAAAGGCGCGGCAGGCGGGCATTATAGACGCTAAAGTAATGGCATTGGGCGGAGTTACGGCAGCGCATTTCCCTGAAATCAGCTCATTGGGCTTCGGCGGTGCGGTCCTTTTGGGAGATATATGGAAACGGACGGGAACGGATTTTATCGGGCATTTCAAGGAATTGCTCCGTGCGGCGTCTTTATTTTAACCATCAAACATTTTATTATCATGTCGACTATTCCGGTCATTCTCACCATTGCCGGCTCCGACTGCTCCGGCGGTGCAGGCATACAAGCGGATATTAAAACGATTTCCGCACTCAAAGGATATGCAGCCTCTGTCATTACTGCCGTTACGGCACAAAACACAATGGGGGTTCAGGCTGTATGCCCTATCCCACCGGACATTGTCCGTGCGCAGATAACATCCGTCATGGATGATTTGCAGCCTGCCGCTATCAAGATAGGAATGGTGCACAATGCCGCTATCGTGCACACCATAGCGGAGTGTTTGCAAAATATCCGGTCTCGTTTTGTCGTTTATGACCCCGTTATGGTATCCACCAGCGGACGAAAGCTAATGACGGAAGATACCGTGCGCACCATTCAAGAGGAGCTGTTTCCTCTCTGTTCCCTGATAACCCCCAATTTGGGCGAAGCGTCCCTGCTCCTTTCAAATCCCGTTACGGATATAGAGGAGATGAAACTGGCCGCCTGTGAATTAGCGAACCGCTATCACTGCGCCGTACTGGTAAAGGGCGGTCACTTATCCGGCAATACAATGTGCGATGTATTGTACAACAACGGCCGTTTCAGCCTGTTCGGACAGCAAAAAATAGAGAGCCGCAACCTTCACGGTACGGGATGCACGCTTTCTTCCGCCATCGCTGCCTTTGCCGCCCGCGGCAAGGGACTTGAAGAAGCTGTCCGTCAAGCCAAAGTTTATATAAGCAAAGCAATTTATCATGGTAAAGACCTGCATATAGGACATGGAAACGGACCTTTGTGCCATTTCTTTTCCGGGGAAATTAATTTTGTTCCCTTAAATTCCACCGAAGAAGTTATCAGAAAATTCCCCCACAAACAACAAGCGGAATATAGAGAGGAAAACTTTCAAGGAGAAACTTCATAATTAAAGCCCGAAATACTTGACAAAGGGTATCTTGATTTCGTATATTTGCATATCGAACAATTGATAACATTAACCTAAAACTTAGCAAATGGCAAAATCTACTTCTTCCTTTTCTGAATTGGCGCAAATGTATTTCCCCGGTTGCGCTACTCCCAAAAATGCAGTGCGATGTCTGCAACGCAGCATCAAAAGATGTACAAAATTGGCAACATTGTTGGCGGAAACCGGCTATCTTCCTTACAATCACCGCTGGCTGTCGCCCAAGCAGCAAATGCTTATATTCGAGAATTTGGGTGACCCATACCCCGATTAAGCTCCTAAAACGACATAAAAAAACGGCATTTCACACAGTGATTTGCCGTTTTTTTTGTACTCATATTTCCATAATCTCATTTATAGTATTAAAACGCCTATTAATAAATTATGAAACAATTTATTAATAAATTTTCAAAAATTGTAGTAAAATTCAAAATACATTCGTTTATAGGGGTGTATTGACTGTATAATCGTTTTACTTTTCTGCATAGTAATGCTTTGTTTGAATTCTTTATCTACATGAGATTGTGCCCAAATAATGATTACACCATAAATTCAATTTAAGAAATAATATGATAAAATTGATAGCAAAATCTTCTATTACCGGAAAGTAATGCTTTTCCACATCATAGGACTGGCATTGGCCGCCAAAGTCCATCTGTTATTGCCGGAAACTTTTGGGACGGCAGTACCGTCCTCTTGCTTGTCGGTGTTCAGCACAAGGTCGCACCTGGCGGGAGCGAATGCGTTCTCTCCGGAATGAGTATCTCTGTTGTGAAAAACGGCGTAGTTCTCTATACTGCTATTCCCAATTATATCCAAGAAATCCCCGGTTGCCGTGGCTTCTATCCGGGTGAGAGCTTTACAGCCCGTTACAATATAATTGCCGAACCGGGTACACTTCGGTATTTTGAGCGTTTTGAGACTTGTGCATCCGTAGAAAACCTCCCGACCTATCTCTGTCACATTATCCAAAATAAGCATCTCCAATGAAGTACATTCATAAAATGCGTTTAGATTAATCCAGGTAACCTGCGAAAGATTCACCGTAGTCAGCGCAGCGCAACCGAAAAAAGCACTACTTCCGATTACCCGCACGTCATCGGGCAGCGTCACCTCCTGCAAGGCAGTGCAATTCATAAAGGCGAGTTCGGGCAGTGTTGGCGTTCTACCCCAGCCCGTCACTCCGGTGAGATCGCATTTCGTGATTTTTTTATTATTGATAAATGTACCCCAATTACCGCCCATTCCTATCTTGGAAAGTTCGCCCGTCAGCTTGAGTTCGGTGAAGCCTGCGGCGAGGGCGGCAAGAATGGTTGTCTGTGCTTCGCCGGCAGTCATGGAGGTCATGTCGATATTACCGGAAGCGGGTGGTGTGAAATTTTTCAGGCGCAACTTGATTTGATAATCCGCCGTCGGGTCGAGATAAAGTTCAAAGATGTCATCATTATACTGCTTCATCGTTTCTCCATAGAGACTGACCCATGACGACTCAGGATTCACTGTCAGACGGTCGTAGTCCGCCTGCGTCAGTTGATAACCGTCGGCACCCTGGGCGATAGCGGATATACCGTTCAGCGTGAAACAGAGGTGCACATCACCCGTAAGGGCTTTCGGAACGGAGATAAGGGGATAGGAAACGGCCGGAAAGATATCGTTGGAGAGACGTATGTAAGTCCCGGCAGCAGTCTTTCCGCCATTCAGCACAAGGATAGCGCCATTCATGACCGTTGTACAGTACGAACTGCCTGTCGCGTCAGACAATTCGCAGCCGTCACCCAGTTCCAATGCCGCTTTTCCGCCGACAGCCGCAATCATATCCTGCCCGTTCAATGCTACGCCTTTACCCAACGTAATCCTACCGTTACAGACATATATCATGGACAAAAATGAGTTCGCGCCTTGAGCCAGTTTGATATTGGTGAGTTCGATATGAACGGCATCATCGTCGGCATTGATATTGCCGAGGAAATAGTAGCTTTCATTTTCTCGGACGAGGGTGTGGCCGCCGCCGTCTATCTTAAAGTAGCCGCTACCGTTTATGGGTGGACTGGTGCGGTCACCGCCTGCCGGTATCGTAATGTCACTACCCAGCATAATGAGTGTCGGGACATCGGCCGAGACACCGCCCGTCCGTAGTGCTTCGAGCAGAGCTTCGTAGGTGGTGACGGTGAGACCTTCCGGCACGGCATCCGCTACCGTCACTTCGCAGGTTGCCTGTTTACCACCCACAGTTGCGGTAATAGTGGCATTTCCGGCAGAGACAGCCGTTACAAGCCCTTCCACATCGACTAATGCAACGGACGTGTTGTTGCTGCTCCATACAAGGCCGTCATACCCGGCATGCTCCGGCAGTACGGTAGCTGTAAGTTTTTCCATATCACCGACGGTCATTGTTAATGCCGTCCGGGACAGCGTAACTTCCGATACAGCCACCGGAGCATTGTCTTTGTCGCATCCTGCCAACAGCATTGCTACCGACAGGAACAGAATCATTTTTTTTACTTTCATAGGTTCTTTACAGTAATAAATTATTGATATCCCGTTATCTAACGATGCTGTAAATTTACATTATAGCAACTGTGAGGACAAGAGTGCATGTGGTCTATTTGATACTACGGCACAAAATAGACCGGTCTGTTTCATTTTTACACGAAACAGACTGCCTGCTTTACTACTCAAAAAAACGTTTGATGTTTTTACAACGTGTGCTTATTCACTTTACAAAGTCAGCATTGCGACACAATCCGCCGCTGATACTCGACCGGGGTTTCACCCGTGAGCTTTTTAAAATATCCGTAAAAGTTGCTTTTAGTGGCAAACCCTACCTTGCGTGCAAGGTCGTTCATGGAGATGCCGAGTTCTTCGGCCAGCAATTGTTTGGCATATTCGATACGTAAGCCGACACGCCACGGACGGAAGTCCCGGCCTATCTCATTCTTGAAATACCAGCAAAGAAACTCTTTTGTCGTCCCCAATTCCCGCGCAATTTGTTCCCTGCCTTCTTCAGGACGGGTAAAACGCCGTTCGGCAACCCAACGTTCGAGTGCAAGCCGCAGATGCTCTTTCTCCGTTGCCAGTTCCGGTTCGGACAATCCACAGGCAGCCATATCTACCGCTTGCAGACGAACCGGTTCCTGTCCCTGCGCTACGGCCGGCAGATAATAATTGATTTTTACCACATAATTACAAAAACGACCGGCAAACCACCCGTAAAACAAAATGTAACCGACAGTAAAAATATTATAAGCAACCGGTGGCAGCCACACGGACAGAGAAGCGGCTATACCGACCGAGAGCGCAGCATAAAAGCCGAATTTCGTCCAACGCAGCCGTGCATGCTGGTCTTCATCGTAATATTCTTCCAACAATCGAAGGCACTCGGCATACTTTCGGCGAAATAACAATGTATAACAGACTAACTGCACTGCATATACAGCCAATGCAACAAAAAACACCCAGCATTCCTCACTTGTCAAAGCCATAAACAGAAACATGGCAACTGCAACCGTTACGATTCCTGCTTGTATCCGTACTCTGTGGCAGGTAACATACAGCGGTTGAATAAATGTCAGCAGTGTGACGGTAAACAGTAACGATTGGTAAGCGGCCACCGCTATCGTAAAGACTGCAATGATTTTACGGTCGGCCTCTCCACCATTAAACAGTTCGCAAAAAGCAGGAATAGCAAGAATGAAATAAGATGCGGCAAGAATGGCACGTGCCGTCCGCAGTCGGTGCGTATCTTCCCTATGAGGAATATGAATGCTGCATAACTGCCATCCCCAAACAGCCAAAGCAATGCCTGACGCAAGGGTTAGGAACATATAAAAATCCAACCACATATTATTATTTCCGTCCTGTTAAAACGAGGACATTACAAATGTAACCATTTTAGGCATTTGTGCCAAATATAAACTCTATTACCGACATATAAATCTGTAATAGAGTTTATTTTATCCGTAATTCATCTACCGGAAGCTACCTCTTACCTTCCTACCTTTGTATCCGGAAATTATGCGCAGGGCCATGAAACGTACAATCATTTTAACCGCAATTTTTCTCTTTCTCGCCAATGCTACAAAGAGTTATGCCCAAAAAGATGCCGATAACTTCTATAAGAGTCCGGCAATACGTACAGAATCCGTCTCTTTCCAAAATCTTTATAAAATGAAAATCGGCGCTGCGCTCTTTCTTCCCCAAGACATGAAAGCAGATGTAAAATATCCCGCTATCATCGTTGGTCACCCAATGGGTGCGGTGAAAGAGCAAAGTGCTAATCTCTATGCTACGAAAATGGCGGAACGGGGGTTCGTAACCCTTTCCATAGACCTTACTTATTGGGGAGAAAGCGGTGGAGAAGTACGTAATGCGGTTTCTCCCGACATGTACGCGGAAACGTTCAGCGCCGCTGTTGATTTTCTGGGAACAAGAACTTTTGTCGACCGTGAACGTATCGGGGCTATCGGCATTTGCGGCAGCGGAAGTTTTGCCGTCAGTGCAGCCAAGACAGATCCCCGTTTGAAAGCTGTCGCTACGGTAAGCATGTACGACATGGGGAGTGCCGCCCGCAACGGACTGAAAAAAGCACTTATGCCGGAACAGCGCAAACAGATTCTTTCTGAAGCAGCCGAACAGCGCTACGTGGAATTTCAGGGAGGCGAAGTGAAATACACAGGTGGCACGATGCACGAACGTCCGGATGCATCCAATCCCATACAACAAGAATTTTATGATTTCTATCGTACCGAACGTGGCGAATACACCCCGAAAGGTGCATCTCCCGAAACTACCACCCACCCTACACTGACCAGTAACGTGAAGTTCATAAACTTCTATCCTTTTAATGACATCGAAACGATTTCTCCCCGTGCACTGCTTTTTATCACTGGCGATACGGCACACTCTCGTGAGTTCAGCGAAGATGCATATGCCCGTGCTGCCGAACCGAAAGAACTATACATCGTACCCGGTGCAGGACACGTGGACCTTTACGACCGTACCGGCCTGATTCCTTTTGATAAGCTGGAGGATTTCTTCCGGAAAAACCTGAAATAAAAAAACGGCCATACGGCTTTTCAGCTACAATAGCAATTTATTATTGGAAAAACATTTCTAAAGGGTTTAAAAGGGGACTGCGGCAGCGGACGCCCGTTGTATCTTTGCATAGTCATTAAAAATAAATGGCATTAGTAAACCTTATTTTTTTAACCTTTTAAACTTTAACAATTATGGCTTTAAAGTATGTAGTAACCAAAAGAGTATTCGGCTTTGACAAGACGAACACAGAAAAGTATGTAGCGAAATCTGTCGGTTCGGGTAAAATGAACTTCGACAAAATGTGTGAGAAGGTCAGTCGTTTGTGCGGCATTCACCGCAAAGTGGTGGATTTGGTGGTAAGCGGTTTGGTAGATATGATGGCGGAAGATATCGACGACGGCAAGACCATACAAATGGGTGAGTTCGGCTTGTTCCGCCCTACAATTAAAACCAAAAGTGCGGATACGGAAGATGCCGTTAAGGCAAGCAATATCCTTTCAAAACGTATCGTGTTTACACCGGGAAAGATATTCAACCGCATGCTGAATGAAATGAGTGTTACCCGTTCCGTACCTGTAGACACCGATTATACGGACGGTAGCAGCAGTAGCGGGAACAATGGCAGTGGCGGTTCCGGCAATGGCGGTGAAGAAGAAAACCCGTTAGGCTGATTGTCATAGCAACAGCAAATAGCCTTTTCTTGAAAACAAAGTTGAAGCAGCGGTATCCACTCCGCTGCTTTTTTTGTTGCATATACCTGCCATTATTTAATATTATCTATTATTTTTGCAGAAACAATCATAACACACAGCTATCTATCATGGAAAAAGCCAAAGTATATTTTTCAGACCTACGCACCTCTCCCACCTCTAATCTTTTAGATAAGATGGAACGTCTGCTTAAGCGTGCAGGCATCGGACAGCTTCCTTTAAAAGACAGTTTTACCGCTATCAAGATACATTTCGGCGAACCGGGCAATCTGGCGTATATCCGCCCTAATTATGCCGCCCGCATGGCAAATCTGCTTCGCAGTTTCGGAGCCAAACCTTTTCTGACGGATTGCAATACGTTGTATTCCGGACGTCGCTCCAATGCGGTAGACCATTTGCAGAGCGCCATGGAGAACGGCTTCAATCCTATATCTGCCCAATGCCAGGTGATTATTGCCGACGGACTAAAAGGGACGGACTACAGAGAAATACCGATAGACGGAGAATACTGCCCTGCTCCCAAGATAGGTACTGCCATTGCCGATGCGGACATAATCATCAGCATGAACCATTTTAAAGGCCATGAACAGGCCGGATTTGGCGGCGCTCTGAAAAATCTCGGGATGGGATGCGCCAGCGTAGGCGGTAAGCTGGAACTGCATGCCTCTTCACAGCCCAAAGTTGCCACCGAAAATTGTATCGGATGCAATATCTGCGTAAAACACTGCGCCCACGATGCCATTCATCTGAATGCCGAACGCAAAGCGGAAATAGACTATACCAAATGTGTGGGATGCGGACAATGCGTAGCTTTGTGCCAGCATGACGCCGCCGTAGTGAGCGATTGGGATACGTCCGAACGGCTGAACTACAAGATTGCTGAATATTCCGTTGCCGTGCTGAAAGACAAACCGCACTTCCATATCAGTTTCATTATGAACGTATCGCCGGAGTGCGACTGCTGGAACCATAATGATGCCGCCATCATTCCCGACCTCGGCATGCTGGCATCGGCAGACCCCGTAGCGCTGGATAAGGCGTGTGCAGACCTGGTGATTCAGGCTCCCGTACTGCACAGCGATAATGTGCTTGCCAAAAAGCACGAACACGAAGACTTGTGCGGCTGCGACAAATTCCACATGATACATCCTGATACGGACTGGCTTGCCGGATTGCGTCACGCCGAAAAAATAGGCTTGGGAACAATGGATTACGAGTTGATAAAAATATAAACCGCATTACTCTTATGGCAAAAACAATGGAAGAAGTGCTGGAACGCTTCCGTACGATTGAGTTTCACGATGATTTTGATATGATTGTAGCCATTGCTAATGGCGGCATCGTTCCGGCAGGCATCATCAATCAGCGTTTACAAAAAGAAGTGCATCTGCTGCGCATCAATTTGAGGGACGAATATCAGCATCCTAAGTACGATGCTCCGCAACTGCTGGCTCCTGTCGATTTTAACTTCAGGGGAAAAAGCATCTTGCTGGTGGACGACCGTATAAAAACAGGAGCTACCATAAAGTTGGCACGCGAACTGCTGAAAGAGGCACGCAGCATCAAAACCTTTGCAGTAAACGGTACGGCCGATTATGCGCTGTTTGATGAAACGTGTTTCAAATTTCCGTGGATATTATAATAAATGAACTTTTTTCTGCTATTTTCCTTTCTTACTACGATAAAATAACTAATTTCGTACCGAACAAAAAATAGTAGATTTCAACAACATGGAAGGAGCAACGAACAATTGGTTCTCTAATAAATACTCTATCGGCTATGCCTTGAGCGGCGGTTTCATCAAGGGTTTTGCCCATTTAGGAGCCATGCAGGCCTTATTGGAGCACGATATCAAGCCCAATATCATTTCCGGTGTCAGCGCAGGTGCGCTGGCAGGTGTTTTCTATGCGGACGGCAACGAACCTCATAAAGTTCTGGATTATTTTGCCGGACATAAATTCCAGGATTTAACGAAACTGGTAATTCCCAAAGTGGGCTTGTTTGAACTTAGCGAATTCAAAGACTTCCTGAAAAGCAATCTGAAAGCGAAAAAACTGGAAGAATTGCAGTTACCGCTGATTATCACCGCCACGGATTTGGACCACGGGCGCCTTGCACATTTTCATAAAGGAGATATTGCAGAACGCGTAGCCGCATCCTGCTGTATGCCCGTACTGTTCGCACCCGTAAAAATAGACGAGACGTACTACGTAGACGGTGGACTGCTGATGAACCTGCCCGTATCTACCATCCGGCGGGTATGCGAGAAAGTTGTGGCAATCAATGTCAGCCCATTAATGGCGCCTAAGTACAAAATGAATATTGTAAGCGTCGCCTTACGTTCGTACAACTTCATGTTCCGTTCCAATTCATTTCCCGAACGGGAAAAAGCAGATTTGTTGATAGAGCCTTACAACCTGGACGGTTACAGCAACAGGGAACTGGAAAAAGCAGAGGAGATATTTATGCAAGGATATAATACCACTAATGATATACTGGAACGCCTGCAAATAGAAAAAGGCACTATATGGAAAGAATAAAAATAACCATTCTCTAAATAGAAAGAAATGAGCGACGAAAATAAACTGATTATTTATCAAGTGTTTACCCGATTATTCGGAAATAACAATAACCACTGCATCAATAACGGCAGTATTACCGAAAACGGATGTGGCAAGATGGCGGATTTTACCGCCAAGGCATTAGGAGAAATCAAAAAGCTGGGTGCTACCCATATTTGGTATACCGGCATTATTGAACATGCAACGCAAACGGATTATCGTCGCTACAACATCCGCCCCGATCATCCGGCTATCGTAAAAGGCAAAGCCGGTTCGCCATACGCAATAAAAGACTATTATGATGTAGACCCCGATTTGGCGAAAGACGTTCCCGAACGCATGAGAGAATTTGAAAATCTGGTGCAACGCACTCATCGCAGCGGGTTGAAGGTTATCATCGACTTCGTTCCCAACCACGTAGCGCGTCAGTATCATTCGGATATGCAGCCGGACGGGACTTCTCAACTGGGAGCAAATGACGATACGGACTATGCATTCAGCCCTTATAACAACTTCTATTATATTCCGCAATCGGAACTGCATGGACAATTTGATATGAAAGGCGCTGCTGCCGAACCTTATAAAGAGTTCCCGGCCAGAGCTACCGGAAATAACCGCTTTGACGCATATCCCAATATCAACGACTGGTATGAGACGGTCAAACTGAATTATGGCGTGGATTATCAGAATGGCGGTACCTGCCATTTCAACCCCATTCCCGATACATGGAATAAAATGCTGGACATTCTGATGTTTTGGGCGGAGAAGCATATCGACGGTTTCCGTTGCGATATGGCGGAAATGGTTCCTGTTGAGTTTTGGGAATGGGCTATTCCGCAAGTGAAAGCCAAATACCCTGCCCTACTCTTTATTGCCGAAGTGTATAATCCGAAGGAATACGGTAACTATCTGTTTCGTGGAAAATTTGATTATCTCTATGATAAAGTGGGATTGTATGACACACTTCGTGCAATAGTTTGCGGCAACGAATCCGCTACTGCCATTACACGGGCATGGCAAAGCCTGGGCGGGATAGAAAAGCGAATGCTGAATTTTCTGGAAAACCACGATGAACAGCGTATCGCTTCCGATTTCTTTGCAAGCAATCCGCGTAAAGCCATTCCCGCCCTCATCGTATCGGCTTGTATGAATGTGAATCCCATGATGATTTATTTCGGACAGGAGT
>ERZ826051.3073-NODE-3073-length-11642-cov-4.994390_pt1 | contig 11642 bp, 21 predicted proteins | sample MGYA00519928_ERZ826051 | MGnify/ENA primary metagenome ERZ826051 (study PRJEB31778, sample SAMEA3449219) | human gut metagenome | biome: human gut; feature: human-associated habitat; material: faeces | place: United Kingdom | collected 2010/2012 ...
CCTGCTTTTATCGGTTGTCACGGCACCATCATAGTCGCCGACCGCAGCTTTACCGAAGATGAAATCACTTGGTTAAAGGATAATTGGAAAAAGATATGAAAAGACTATTGTATATGATATTGCTTGTGCTGGTCGTGTGTTCTTGCAGAACGAGGACGGTATATATGCCCGTTGAGACAAAAGTCCTCGACAGCATAATCTACCATGACACTACATTCCAAGAGAGGCTGGTCCCGTACAAGGATAGTGTATCGGTTTCCGATACAACGTCATTCCTTCATAATCCGTATGCTTATAGCTACGCTTCATGGAGTAATGGTATATTGAACCATTCGTTGGGCATCTACCCTCATGCAACGGTAACAGTCAAGATACCGTACTTCATCGAAAGACTAAGAAGGATTGAAGTCCCCAAACCTTATCCGGTAGAACGGGAACTGTCGTGGTGGGAACGCTTTAAGGTCAATTACGGTGGTGTCAGCCTCTCGATAAATATAGCCTGTATCTTGTTTGTGGTAGCTTGGCTCGCCATAAAGACAAGAAAGAAATTAACGATGTAGAAGTCGGCTTATCGCTGGCGCTCTTTCGGGGCTTAGAGTAGAAAGAAAGCCCCCAACGTTCAAATAATTATTGCCACATAAAAATTTGAAAAAGCATAAGATACCGCACGTTGGAGGCTTAAATATCTTCAACACGGTATCTTGTGCTTTGTTCGTATAGAATCAAATATTTTATGTGGCAGGGCAAAGATAAATATAAAATTCAGAAAAACTATGTGTAAGTCAGAAATCTTTGCCGAAACACTTAATCTCGTCTCGCAGGAGACGGAAATTCCAGTCAATCGAATACTATCTTCGGATAAGGATACGGAGACCGTAGACGCCCGCTATCTGCTTGTTCGGCTGTTGGTTGAAAGGGGCATGTATCCGTCTCAAATAGCCTTACAAATCCATAAGACCAAGCGTGCGATAAACTACATGATTTCCAATTTCCAGGAGCGCATGGAAGGTGGGAAAATGTTGAGAATATATTGGGAAAATATAAAGAAGTCGTTGGGAAACATTTGATTTCATGGCAGATTGCGTATTTATACTTTTGTGATGCGGTTGATATTGACCGTAATTAGTATAAATATAAATCTCTATGGAACGAACGTACGTTTTTAATCAGGACGGTAACGGCGGTAATGGCGGAAGCAAATTTGACATTATGGCTATGCTACCCAACCTGATGGGAAGCAAGGGTGTAGACCCCGGACTTCTCGCTTTACTGAACCAAGGACGTAACAACCAAGACATGTGGGGTGGAAGCGGAATGTGGTTCATCTGGATTATCCTTTTGTGGTTCTGTTGGGGCGGTAACGGCTTCGGTAACCGCTTTGGCAATGGCGGCGGTCTGCCTGCCGAGCTTAACGGTGATGTCGGTCGTGAATACCTGATGTCAGCCATTCAGGGCAATGGCAATGCCATCAACCAGCTTGCTTCTTCTTTGAACTGCTCTACCCAACAGTTACAAAGCGCATTGTGCAACATTCAGGGGCTTATCGCCAATGTCGGCAACCAGGTCGGCATGTCCTCGCAGCAAATCATCAACGCCTTCCAATCAGGTAATCAGGCCGTACTGACACAGTTGGCAGATTGCTGCTGCAAAAATCAGACAGCAATTGAGCGTCAGGGGTATGAAAGCCGCTTAGCAAGCTGCGAAAACATGAATACGCTTACACGCACAATGGAAGGGAATACGCGTTCTTTAGCGGACGCTTACCGTGAAGGCTTCCAAGCACTTGTAGCAAAAATGGATGCGGCAGAGGCGCGTCGTCAGCAAGAAGCGTTGGCTGCTAAAGACGCTGAAATCTCTACTTTGAAAGGTGAAATTTCACAGCGTAATCAGAATGCAACTATTCTTGGAAACGTAACGCAACAAATTGCTCCAATAGTAGCAAGTCTACAAACATTGCAGGGAGAGGTGGATAAAATCCGCTGTTCAATGCCGCCTACAGTAGCAGTGCCGTATCCGCAGTTGCAAGTATTTAATCCTGAGGTAGCTCGTGCTGCCGCCTATGGTGCGTATATGGGAGATTCTGTTTATGCACGTAGCGGATGTGGATGCAACAATTATTGGGGATAATTAGCCATTAGGTAAAGAGTTCTTTGACTTATTGATAAGGGTTTCGTAGTCGGAAAGATACATCCATTGAAAATTTTTGTGATGTTTGTTTTTCCCTTTGCAGCAATTTATTAAACTGCTTATATTAAATCCATCATTAACAGCATCTTTTATAGACTGGTAAATATGGATTACGGTGTCATCTTTTATTTGAACTATTGGTTTAAATCTCTTTTGGCTTGTAATAGGGTTTAGATTGTTTTGGGAAAAAGAGCACCATTTTAAATTTTCAAGACGATTGTCATATCTGTTTGTGTTTATATGGTCTATACATGGAAAGTTATTGGGATTAGGTATAAAGGCAAGTGCGACAAGTTTATGGACATGAAATCTCTTTTTTACTCCATCTTTAACAAGAGTAATTGCATAATAATCTTTTTCTTTGTGTCCTGTAATATTGGGAGATAATATTTTTCTTGTGTAAGATGAAACAATTCTTCCTAAAGAGGATATTTTATATAATCCTTCATATTCAGGAATGTCTTTCCATACTTCACCATCTAAAGACAATGTATCATACCTTTTTCTTCTATCTTTAACCATAACCCATTCAAGGTTTGAAACATGGTAGTTTTTATTATTACCATCTATCATTCTTACGGTTTTACAAGCTTTGGGATTTGGTATGAATGTAGAAGCCACAAGTTTAGGTATATGGTATTTCCTATCAATCCCGTCTTTTGACAAAAGTACAGATTGTGTGGATTTCCCGTTGTTGTGTGGTAACATTAATCTTGGCTCTTTATATACATTCTTAAAACGATTGTTTACATATTTAGCCATAGATGCCACACGACCAAATGAAGAAACTTTATAAAGCCCTTCATATCCGACTACATCACTCCATTCCTCACCTTCAAGAGATACACTCTTGATAAACTCTTCGTTTGTCATTGATTTTACCGAATTAAATGATACCGAAAATTGAAAAGTGGGAAGGGCTTCGGTGTACCCTTATCAGTTGGTCATGACTCCAACCTATCCCGATTGTAAATATAGTAATAAACGATTAAATTACAAAAGATTATGGCATTATTTCCTTTTAATAATTGGGGCTTCCCGTTCCCTACTATTGGAAGGGCTAATTTCAATACCCTTCCTACGGTAGCCGTAACGGTCGGCACGGAGAACGTGACTTTGGAACTTCCTAATCATGCGTTCCGTAACAGGGACTATGTAGGTGGTTTCTATGTAAGTCTCCGTCAGGTAATACCTGCCGGCACGACCGCTACGCTCCCGATACTGATAGGGACTAATGGGGACACGAGACCGTTGCTGGCTTACAACAATGAGCCGGTGACTGTCGGCAACCTTGCCGGGATGGGTATCTACGAAATCCACTACAACAAGTACACCAATGAGCTGTACCTTGTAAATGGCGGGTATCGTCCGACAACCACACCGGCGCCGACAGCAGAGACAACCGCTCAAAAGAGCAAGTAGTTAACATGGGGGTTTTGTGGTTGTTACAAAAATTGCAATAGCCACACCCCTTTAAAATCAACCAATCATGTTTCAGAACTTACGAGTAAACAGTACATTATATCTTCTTCACAGAGGTGCAAATCCGAGTTTGGAATGTGGGCAGGTCGTTAACGTAAGCCCTATAAAGACCATATATAAGACTGTTCCAAACATGCCTTATCCACAGCCGGTCCAAGTTATTGATTTTGTCGTGAATATAAACGGACAGAATGTTAATTTGCAAGAGATACCGGCTAATGCCAATATTGCCGATGATGTTAAAACAGGGATGCTGATTACAGGGTCAAGAGACGAGATGAATACCGAGGTCCTTACCATGAAGCAGAAAAGTGAGGACGTTTTAAAAAGTGTGGAATATCATCAGAACTTTCTTAAGGTATGTGACCAGATGCTTGCCATGCTTAATCCAGAATTTGCAGCCAAGCAACAGCAGGAGCAGGAAATATCCGCATTGAAGGGGCAAATGTCCAATATGGATAAGAACATGCAGGAAATGAGCAGAAATATGGCTGACCTCATTGCACAGAATCAGAAGTTAATGGAACAGCTCGGAGTGGCTGAAACATCTAAAACAAAGAAATAATATGGGAATGTGGGAAATATTGGAAGAAGGACGCGGAGAATATGACCGTGACTTCGGTATGAGAGGCGGTAATCCTATGGAAGAAGCCTATAGAGAGGGTTGCCGTCATGGTTACGAGAAAGCCATGCGTGAGATGCAGGGCGGCGAAATAGGTTATCGTAATAGCGGTGGCTCACGCAGCGGAAGTTATAGCGGTGGTTCGGATATGAGCGAACGCCGTATGCCGGGTTACTTCCCGGAATATCCGATTTACAGCGAACGCCGCAGCGCACAGCCTTATGGCGAAGATATGAGCGAACGCAGACGCAGACGCGCCAACGGAGAGTTCATGTAATGGAGAGGGGATTATTCCCCTCTTTTGCCAATCACTTAAAATCAGGAAAATATGAAACAAAGATTAGATACATACGACAGAATACCACCTGCAATGGCTGACTATCTCAGCCAGTACGGATGGCATTTCAGCAAAAAAATGTGCTTATGGGCTGTTTCCCGCATGAAGATGGAAAACAAATCTACGGGTAAAGAAGAAAATCTGGAGCCAATCAGCAAAGAGCAGGTAGAGGAGCTTCTGAAAAAGTACAGTGTAAACCTGGAGAAAGATGCAGGGTACGACAGCGTTTACGTGGCAAACATGGCGAAGTCGGATTACTACAAAAGTTCTATCACTGACGAAGCCCATCTCGCATTGTTCATTAAGGATTACATAGATGATGTGGACGCTTACAATGGAATGCCTTTCACACGGTTCTATGCCGACTGCATAGGCTCCGGCAACCCTATCATGTGGGAACAGATGATGTAGCCTATGATAATACAGGAATTTTACATACCGGACTATGATTGGGAAGTGAGGGTATATTACGCAGTGGACTGCTATTATACCGACCGCATCATCGCCGACCTTCAACGAGTAGGATGCAGAGGTGCGGACTTGATGAACGCTTACAGCAACATGAGAGCCTGCAATCTGAACACCGGCATCACCTACTCTAATATCCGAAACAGGCAAACCGTAATGGTTATAGCCCTTACTTCTTCCCCGGCAGAGTTTCAGAACTCTTTCGACCATGAAAAGGGGCATCTATGCCGGCATATCTCACGGGCGTTCGGCATCGACCCATACGGGGAAGAGGCGCAGTACCTTAGCGGATATGTGGGACAGAAGATGTTCCCGGTGGCGAAGAAATTTTTGTGTGAACATTGCAGAAGAAAATTACTGGAATGACAATACCAGTCCTTTCCAATTTGGAAAATACTGGAAAGGATTATGTAAATTGTTCTTTGACATGTTGGGAGTGCGCTGCTGACAAATGCAGAACTGCAAAAAAAATGAAAAAGTTGACGGAAATGATGATGATGGTGTTGCAAACTCAAATTATATGTTTATCTTTGCAACGTAAATAATAGACATGAGACGCTCGGGTCTATCCGAAGCATTAAGAACAGAACGTGAAAGAGAAAGATAAGGAGCCGTCATAAGAATATTGATGGCTCCATTTTTTTTATTAATTAATATGATATTTACATTAATGGAACAGAAAAAGAATTTTCATTCGGCAATTCTTGAATTTGCCTATTTCCCCACTTACGACAAGAGTATAGAGTTTTTGGCAAACAACCTCGCAGACCGTGAGGAATGGGAGTTTACAGATGCTAAAAGACCGAAGTATTCAATTCTCAAAAACTATCTTGAGCATATTTTCAGAAAAGTCAAGGATGAGAATAAAATCGCATATACTTCGGATAATTCATATGCTTGTTTTAACACAGGGCTTGTAACAAAGAATTTAGAAGAAATATTCGCTTTCTTTGAGGAACATAGAAAACCGAACAATGTACAAAAAGCTTCTCCGTTTTGTTTCAAGGCTTTTCTTCGCGAAAGCGATTATCAGCTTTTGAAAGTATTTCCCGGGAATCTGCCGGATATAGCAAACTTTTTCCAGCGTCCTGAAGATTTGATTTTTAATCCGAGTTGTAAGCTAATTCCTCAGATAGATCATATAATTGAGGACAATATAGACAGGTTCCCTGCCCACATGCAAGGGTTGGGTTCCGATGAAATAAGAAGACGTTTGGAAGGCGCTATAAATGAAGTGAAGAAAAAAGTTAAGACAAATTACAAAATAGCTGTTCCACAATATTACAATAACAAGATACAACTATTGCTTCCATTATGCCTGACTCCGGGTTCTCCAAATCCGGATTTGGCTTTAGTTACCCACAAATTGAGCCAAGACACATATACGGCAAGGACTTGTTTGACGCTTAAAATGGCTTATAACAACGCAAGACTTATTGTAAAGCCTCAAAGTGATTGGCTCAAACCTTGATAATATTTTTGCTTTTATATTAAAGGCGGTGCACTCCACACATGAGTTTCACCGCCTTTTTTGTGTCCGGGCGGTATCCAAGTTCGGACACAGTTTTATTACGTACCGAATGGAAGTTAAGAAAATATTCCAGGCCATATTATCGGGCAAATCACGGGAAGAAGTATATAACATGCTTTCTCCTGAAGAACGGGATAAGTTAAACAGCCTTGCCGCGGCAAACGGCATAAACCGCCAACAACGTAGAAAACTTGAATGTGATGCGAAAAAAGGATTACATAGACGAACTGCTTGAATTGGCGGACAATGTCCTTTACATGGACTATTGCCGCCTTTTCCAGGTTATCCAATGGAACGTTTAGAACGCCTTGAACGATTCATCCATTGGGTAATACCGCTTGCTGTTTTGGCAAGGGTTATATCGTTGTGTCTGTAAGCTTGCTATCTGCATTTAACTTTTGTAAGTCCATACTTAGCCAACCTTAGATATATCGTCCTTACACTTACATTCAGCATCTCTGCCATTCTGCGGGGTGATATGTTCTCTTCCTTGTATAACTTGGTAATGTTTTCTTCCGAAAGCGGGTCTACAAACGTTTTCTTTGGCTCTGTTATCCCCATCCGTTTACGTGCTTTTGCAGCATACGCTTCGTTCCGCTTGTCCTTTGTGACATAGATAACAGTGGTCTTGTTGAGCCGTAACGGGTACAGCCGTTTCTCCACTTCCTTGTGTTGTTCGGCAAGGCTTTCTACATCCCCGTTGACAGTAGTGTCAATCTTCTTGTATTTGTCTGGAATGCGGGTATGTTTGTCTCTGATTATTCTGTCTGCTTTTCTCATTGGTTCAATATTTTAATTGCTCGTTCAACATCGTCTTCCGTCAAGCCTAAACGGGTGTCGGTCTTGACAAAGTGTTCAGCCTGTTCGAGAAGCATATCGCTATCATCGTCAAGTATCACGTAATTAAAATCAACTCCAATCTCTTTATAGTTCCAATTTTTACCGTTCTCAGAGTGGATATGAGTGTCAATCCATTGTTTTATCTCAACTCCACGAGGGATACCAAGGTGAACACCTTGCATAACGTAGGCATACGCCCTTATAGTTACTCCTATAATTCTGTTGGCGTATGGAAATGGGAAAGGAACTAAATGCCTCACAGTTGTCAACTCTTCTTTTGTATCTTCTATCGTGTTTCTTCTCCACGATGATGATACTACAATCTTGGCGTCCGTAGCATCTATAATCTTTCCAAGTAAATCACATGCGTCTTTATCAAGTGCATAATGTGACTTTTCCGTAGAAATAACTCCGTCTATATCAAGAAATATGATTTTCATGTTCAATATATTATACTAAATTTGTGATACCATTTGTCTGCATGGGAGAACCATCCGATTAAGACTGGCTTCCCGAACAGGGTTAGTTTATAAAGTTTACTTATGTGTTAATTTGACTATTAAAATCGTTAATAAAGTTACCCGTTATTAGGTTAAAGCTTATATTTGCACCGCGTTTTAACAGGAGTATAACACCTCCAATCCGACGAACTGTAATTCGTCACCTTTCTTGTCCGTTCTCATTGAGAAAGACATTTAAGCCCAATGTCCTGTAGCTTTGGGCTTTTTTAGTTGCACCTTACAGGGTGCAGCTTGAAGCCTGCTAATACAGGTTGGTAGGCAAAACGGAAAGGAGGTGTATTTTATGACTGTTAAAACGCAAGATGAAAACGGCAAAACTCGTATTTTCTGTCGCTATATCATAAGGAACGGTAAGCGGATTTACCCAAAACATTCCAAATACTTTTCTTTCTTGGTAGATAGTAAGAAAGTGGCGTAATGCTGTTTTGTGGGGATGTACAGGCATCCCTTTTTATTCATTGCCTCTTTTTCAATTTATCAAGGAACTCACTATCTCCCGAATAATCTGCACCGATAGCCTTTTTGCTTTCAATAATCTGTTCCAAAAGGGGTATAGCTTTCTTTTTCACTTCTTCTACTTCATTATAACCGCAGGCTTTATCAACCAACTGCTCCATAGTCGATTTAGGCTTGGAAAGAGCCTCATTCAATTTTCCCAATCGCCAGTAGCAGTAATCAATTGTGGCGATGTGTTCTAGTCTGTTCATTTTGATTATCGGTTATGTAATTCGGAAAATGATTTCCATCCCAATTCAGTAAACTGTTTGGAATAGACTTCTCCACGTGGCATTATTGGTTGCCAATTTTTATCACAAAACAAGCGGTAATGATATACTTCATTCCGTTTTCCCTGTTCACTGTATGGAGCTTCACACCACAATAAACGGCGATTATTACCAAAGAACTTTTCCAAAATATATTCCAACTTTTTGCGGTTTAATCCACTGGGAAAGGAAATGGATAAATGATAGCACCGCTCATAATCCGGGTTCTTCCACCAACCGGAAGAATGATACCCAACATCACGGGTTAAGATTATAATACAATCGTACCTTTCTACAAACCAACGGCAATTTTCAAAATAGTCTGTCATTTCCATTCCATCAAAAGTGCCATTCTTGGCAACTTTGGCAATACGGGGAAAAATGTCAGAATCAGAAGTGTTATATGGTATTCTTTTCATTACTTTTACTATTTTATCAAATCAGGGTTATCGTAAATATTACCTATCACCTCACTCCTATAAGCGGACAATGGTTTATACTTGGTGTTGTAGAGCCCATTTTTTACACAAGGATTAAGACAGACACCTTTGTTTGCAGTTATCGCAGCAACTCCAACATATTTCCCTTCTTCTTCATAGCAGTCATCAGCGGTACAAATTTCAGCAACATAACTCATACGGACAATATCGCCCTCATAGATTTCCTTTCTATTCTTGTCGCACAAGCCCGTGAACTGACCTAACGTCTCTATCTGAATTGGTATCTCATGCGCTCCGTCAGTAATTATGTCGACGAAATTGCCACTCCATAATACTTTTGTATAATAACCATCCACCCATGCGCCTTCGAAAAAGTCGTTATTAATGGCTTTCGCTCTGAATTTTATTTCACGCTTCATAATCAATTTATTTCTTTGTAATCCTTACACTCCTTGCGGTAAAACCCATTCTTTGAGAACCATTGTTTACATACATTGCACTGGTAATATATTTCTCCATTTATATATTTAAAAGGTTTTAATCTCATTAGTCTATTAATTTAAATGAATAACAAAAAACGTATGGATTCTTTAGCCAAGTCCCTTTGCCGGATACTTTATCTATGAGGGCGGCAAAGGCTCCACGAGGGGTGCAATAAGGTTGAATGTCTCCTTTATAATAATAAGCATCCATAAAATGTGTATCTGCACTTCCGCATTGTCCTTTGTAAATTCCTTCTTTCAAGCAATCTTCATCGGAAATGTTTTGCAACCGTTCTACCTTGATGTCGGTAATGCGGATATGATGTGGCATAAGGTCAGCGCGAACAAACATCTTGTTTTTCCAACCGGGTGCAAATTTTGTTTTAGTATAAAATCCTATTCCGTCCCTATCATTAAGTGCAATTTCGGGATTCATCCCTAAACTTTCATAACATTGTGCAATGGCAAAAACTTCACCAACCTTGTACTTCGGCTGAATAAACATTGGAACAAAGTCATTACAGTCCTTATCATATACAAGAATCTCAAAAAGGGGGCTAACATCATCTGATTCAGTAATCCTAAAACATCCAGCAGGATTTTCTTGATATGCTTTCGGACACTTAATGATTCTTCTTGTCTGCGTCTTCCGACCATCCAATACAGCCTGGGTTAGACTGTATTTATCTGAAAAAAATATCTTCTTCATTTTATTATACATGTTTATATTCCCATTTAAAACCTCCTGCGGTCTTTGACCGACCTTTAGCGCAGTTGGTTATTGAAGTTATACATATCTTATTCTCTTTAGCGGCAGAGGTAATGTTTATATATTCCTCAATAAAATTTCCATTACAATCATATTTGATTATAGATTTTCCATTTTTATATCTAGTATCTTTATCGTCCGCAAATCTCCAAATAAAACCTATACATGTGTTGTGTTTTGGTTTTCTTAAACAACACCAATTTATTCCTGATTGAGCACACCCTAATGTTCTTGCAGCAACAGATGCAGACTCCCATTCTCTAACAATATTTCCGTTCAAATCATATTGAATGATTGGCTTACTCTTGCTTTTTGCTATTTTTTCGTTGTGACTGCCATAGTTGTTATTGTAATTCCTATCGCACCATTCAAGATTTTCAACAAAATTATTTTGTCTGTTTTCGTCTTTGTGATTGATGCAATCGAACTTTTCTGGATAGGGATTTTCAATAAATAATTGGGCGACTAATCTGTGTATTCGATATGTGTATATCTTTCTGTCTTTTTGAATGCGAATTGTCGGATAACCATATTTATTAAGATGAAACGATTTTTTCTTATGATTTTTAGAAAAACGAACATTCCCATAATTTGATACATCCAAATTGCACTCATTTAGGGTGATTGATTTCCAAATCTCATTGAACATTATCTTCTTCATTGTATCTTTTTTTTAACTCTTTCAAAACAATCTCCATACCTTCATCCAGTCCTTTCTTGTAACCGGATACATGCTCACCTATGTTGTAGACCAAGCATCCTGCAACGATAAGAATAACTCCTACAGCCCTATGCCAATAGGGCAGGGATACACTGAACGGTGAGAATGTCAGTCGGAAATGACCGATGAATAATGCTGATATAATGAATATCGCAAGAAAAAATATTAGGTTTGCTTTCATAATCAATCCTCCACTTTTTCAAAGTGCACACCTTGTTTATCTTGTCTCGTATAAGAAATGCAACGACAATAACTGCATTCCGGCTTGCCATCAAAATAGCACTTATCGCATCCGCACATAATATCGCCATCTTTTTTCACGATAATTTTTTCTCCATTGCATTCAAATACTTCTCCGATTTTTCTTTCTTGTCCCATAATCAAATCTCCTCTACTTTAAAAGATAATTTCTCAAGTTTCTCAATCTGCTTACGAAGAGAAGCGATTTTCCTAATCTTCATTTCTTCCGCCTTTTTCA
>ERZ826051.3075-NODE-3075-length-11641-cov-2.226394_pt1 | contig 11641 bp, 8 predicted proteins | sample MGYA00519928_ERZ826051 | MGnify/ENA primary metagenome ERZ826051 (study PRJEB31778, sample SAMEA3449219) | human gut metagenome | biome: human gut; feature: human-associated habitat; material: faeces | place: United Kingdom | collected 2010/2012 ...
CCAGCCGATAGGCTTCCAGCCGGATTTGTTCCAATTCCCGAAATTCCGGAGTCACTGCGGTCAAATGGGCTAAGGCGTCCAGGCTGGCATCTACAATACTGTCCACCTTATAGCGGTAAACCTCGAAACTCACTTTTTCTTTAGGAAGGCCGAATTCATTTAGCTCCCGTCCTATTTTAGCGATCTCCCAACCGCTCAGTTTCGCACTGTTGCGCAAATAGTTATTGGCTTCTATTCCTTTACCGTTAAAAGTGGTTTTCGTAGTATTCCGGTTGAAAATAATCTCCAGATCATCGCCCGGAGTCAAATACAAGGTATTATGTCCCACTTTATAATAGGCCGGTTGTTTTAATTTCAATTTTAAATCGAAACGGCCGTTGGAATCGAGTATAATTTCTATCGTCCTATCATGATAGACTTCTGCTGCGATCCCATCACTATTCATCGATACCCGGTCCAATCCGAATTGTTTCAGCGAACCGGATATCTTCACTACTCCGGCCTTTGCCGATAAAGAACAAGCAACCAATAACAGTATAAGTAATTTTATGATTTTCATAGGATAAATATTAAATTATTCAACAGCCCTCCAGCCCATTTTTTTGATTTTCATAAGCCCTTCCCAACATGATTTTTCGTCCGCCTCGAGTTCTACCTTATCCGGATTCACTCCCTGGATATATTTTTGCAGTTTTCCTCCGGTTGTCGCATTGTAAGTCGCCACATACAGCGGATTCTCATTCGGTTCGATCGCAGTATCACAATACAGCATTGTAATCTGGTCGCCCATATCGAAAGTGTAATGCCGTTCATTGCCTTTATTGTAATCGTAAGCATGCAAAGTAGAACCTACGGCATAATACACCACTGTTCTCCGGGAAGAAAAGGCATAAAAATCGGCCTTATCGAAATCTACAGCCCCTGCACCGATCGTATAACAATTCAATTTCGTCGGTCCGGAACCGACTGCCCGGAATTTATAGAGATAATAAGTTCCGGCCGGATCTTTCAGGATGGCGAACGAATTACCGTTAGAGCTCCCGACATCCAGGGTATTTTCCCCATAAACCAGAGTCCGTCCCGTCGTTCCCTGATTCCAGGGAAACGGATCTCCTGCCTGATCTTCCAGCAAATCAGAAACAGCGATACTGTTCTTCACCGTCAGAAAACGTTGATTCTCCACATCAAACCATAAAAAACTACCCGAATAGCTATTCAATGTATAGAACAGATAAGGAAAAGCTTTATAATAGGTATTCTGATCCGAAGTCAGACAATTCACCGGATTATTATAATAGTCTCCTCCCATCAATAACGTACTGGCATTGAAAATATATCCGTTATTACATACGACTGTGCGATAGTAGCTAGACCCACCGTTTTTACCAGATTTATCTTTCACCCGCGGAATAATATCTACCGGTACGAATTCCGTATCGAAGGTCTGATCCATAAACAATAATTTACTGAACACATCACTTTCCGAACCGGCAAAAGTTTTACGATCCATGGAATAAGCCTGGGACCCGGTCAATACCCATAATTTGATATAGTTACTGTTTCCGGCCGCTCCCGTATGAATAATATCCACCGGATTTTTCAGGACCGGCAGCCCGCTGTTTTTCAATAATTCTTTGTATAAAACCGTATCTTTCACCATTGACAACATCTGCACATCTACCTCTCCCTGAGTGTTCTCACCGATCAGCAAAATGCCTTTCGAATAAGCGGTTCCAACTTTCAATGTAGAAGTAGCCACCGTCACGACACCGGTCTGCCGGTCGGTCACCCTGAAATATAAGGTATAATCACGCGGAGCTAATTCAACCCGATAGTTCAATATCCGTTCCGTACCGATCAACTCTGTCGAATTATAGGGCACGTTAGCCCTCCATTCATAAGCAAAACGGGTGGTATCCCCGATATTTCCTTCCGTTACCGTCACCGTAGGATCGATTTCCAGCACACTTTCCCGGTAAACCGTTTCATAAACCGACTCTAACCCCTCTATGTTCACCTCACAAATGTCATGATAATCGTACGAGCCTTTGTCATCATAGCATGCCGTCAACCCTAATGCGAATACAATAATATATACTAATCTTTTCATAATTATTTCTGTTTAATCGTAATAACCTTCTTCCGGTACCCAGGGTACACCTACTTTCGATAACCAGGGACAACCGCTGAACCACATCAAACGCCCATCCTCTTCCAAAACCGGTTTTTTGTCATTGTAGCATTGGATCAGATAGGTGGACATAGATTTATATATCAGCATTTGCAATGCACTCGGCATCGTTTCAGTACTCATAAAATCATTATACGTCAAATTAAAACGCTCACAAATCAATTCCAGTTTTTTCCGGCTGAAAGCGCCCCAATTTCCGGATTCATACCCTCCATTATAGGGAGAAACGGCAGTACCGACCCAAACTTTAGGCTCTACCATAAAATCAGCAATACGCAAGGTATGTAATGAAGCATCGAAATGCTCATACACCGGCCCGGTCCGGTGTGAACCGATCAAGGCATCCCATTCCGGGAAAGCCAGAGAAAAATATTCGTTAGCCACCAATCTCAAGCCCAATCTCTGTTCTTTTTCCTGCAAAATATCGGTACGTATCAGGCGGACTTCTACCTCAGCGGCAGACTCTCCGGCCTTGATCACACCTTCACGGTTCAAGGGCAGATAACCCACATTTTCAGTCAGATCGGTACTATCGGGATTGACTTCCACCAGAAAAATCCGGTCATACGCTTTCACCGGACCGGTAGCCATCACCTTCACCGACAGCGTTGCGGTATCTCCCGGCAAACTGATAAAATTGACATCCGTATAAGGTTGGTAAGGCCAACTATTTTCATTTCCCCAGGAATCTCCCCATTGTACGGCAAAATAAACTCCTTCCAAGCCTTCATAATCCATCAGGTCTTTTTCACAACCCGACAACATCAAAGGTAAAAACCATATATAATATAAAAATCTTTTCATAATCATTCATTTGAAATATCTGTACTACTGATTCGTTGATCGGTTTCGCTTTCCGGAAGCGGAACGACATATTTGGCCAGTTCCACGTTCTTCGTTCCTGTAGCCTGATTTCCATCGGGGATATTTACCATTTCCTGACGTTTATAGAAAAAGAACAGTTGCCCCTCACCCAACATTTCTTTTTTATATTCATTCGCCAGGATATTGATCCGGTTGTCTTCCGTCAGGGCAAGGCTGTTGCAGTTTCTGGCATTACGGAAAGTATTCAGATAAACGGAAGCTTCGTCCAGCTTACAACATTCAACCGCAATCAGATACATTTCGCTCATCCGGATCAGGGGGATCATATATTGCCGGCTGGCTGTCACATTATCCTGCTTTTCGAATTTGCGATGATAGAGTACCGAAGTTCCGTTTTTATTATAAGTAGACCAAACCGAATAACGGTAATCATTCTCATTATCGTATAAATCATCTCTCCGGGCAGTGCCGGCTAAGGTGAGAATACTGGTCGACTCGAGTGTCGGAGCAAACAAATCCTCATGTAATTTTTCCCGGGAAGAATGATAGGTTCCGAACAATACTTCGGAATAGAATACCCGGTCGGGATTCGATGAAGTAGCTTCGCTATTCGTTACAAAAGGGAAAAATTCCGCTCCTTCAGCCTGTCCTTCGGCAATCACTTCTTTGGCCGTAGCCGCAGCTTTTTCCTTATCTCCTCCCCAAAGCTGAACCCGGGCCATCAGGCCCTTTGCTGCAAAATAATTCATCCGGAAACGCCTGTAATTCAAATCTGTATCGGAAAATTCCTCTTCCACAAAATAAGGATCCGTATCTTTCAGCAAACCGACAGCATTTTTCAGATCGTCGAGAATCAGTCCGACGACTTCCGATCCGGACAGTAAAGGAGTAACCGTCTGATCCGAATTCGTCTGATAAGGAATACTTTCTTTATCCAATTCAGAAGTCAGGGGACCGAACAAACGCAACATATCAAAATGAAGCATAGCCCTTAAAGCTAAAGCCTCCCCTTTGATCGCCCCCTTCCAGACAGGCGAAAGCCCGGCTTTATTTTCATCACATTTTTCGATAATCGTATTGCAACAGGCAATCACCGCATAGCATTTCTGCCACATGTTATCGAACAGGGCCTTCTCATCGTTTCCGGTATAAACCAAACCTCCATAATTATAGAAAGCATGCGACGAAGAAGCAACACTGTAATACTGTCCCATCACATCCAAAGCACCGGCAGTCAGGTTTCGGCCATACAATTCATTCGTATTCAATTCAATATACACCCCGTTCAATGCCTTCACAAATCCCTCCCGGTCATTGAAAAGCATCTCCTCCGACAAACGATCCGAAGGCGTCACATTCAGCCATGACTCACAGGAATAGAAGGATAGCAGAAGTAAAGCCAGACCACATTTTATGATGAAATTCAACTTTTTCATTTTCATTCGTTTTAATTTAAAATCTTAATCCCAAAGACATGGATACCGAACGGGCAAAGGGATAATCGATACCCCGTTCATTTTTCACGGTTGAAATCCGGAAAATATCGTTCATATAAGCTCTTACCGTCAATGATGAAGCGCCGACCGATTTCAGCCATTTTCCCTGGCTCTCGTACCCCACCGATATAGACTCTCCTGAAAAGACGTTGTTGTCGGCGACAAACCGGGAAGACATCGGCGTATCGGCTGTCGTTGAAATCGCCCGGAATTTAGCATTATCGCCCGGTTCTTTCCAACGATCGTACAAAGCCCGCTTATCCTGATTATAGTGGACATCACTGAACGAAATATTTTCTACCTTATTGTACAAGGTCTCCATAAAGATCTGCCCACCCAACCGGTAACGGAAATTGGCAGAAGCCGAAAAACCTTTATAGTAAAAAGACATGCCGACAACCCCTTCCAGTTTCGGATCACTATTTCCTACGACCACCTCATCCTCGACATTATAAGCGAAACTCTGGGTACCGTCTTTATGCAAAAAGATCTCACGTCCCGTAGCCGCATCTATTCCGGCAGAGCGGACAGCCCATAAATCCGAAGGACTTCCGCCGTCGTAATACCGCAACATATTCTTGGTTTTATTTTCATCATTGAACCGGGATAAATAGGCACTGACATTCCGGTATTCCGAAGTCAGATGCCGTAAGGTCGCATTTACCTGCCAAAGCAGGTGTTCTTTTTTCAATAAAGCATAATTCAACACAACCGTATATCCTTTCGTCACCTGTCCGCCGACATTAGCCGGAACGGAGGTACCTCCCGTAGACGAAGGAACTCCGGTATAAACCAACAACGGATCGGTTTTCTTTGAAAAATAATCGAAATTCACCCGCAAACGGTTATTAAACACCACTAAATCCAAACCGATATTCCGGTCCAGCGTTTTTTGCCACTCCAGGTCCGGATTTCCGAAATTATTGATGATAGCGCTGACTCCCCAAGGATTGGTGTGATGATTATTATAGGTATAAATTTTCATCGCAATATAAGCATCGAAGTTCTGGTTTCCGGGATTTCCGACCGAAGCCCTCAGTTTCAGCATATCCAGCCAACCGGCCCCTTCCAGAAAATGTTCGTTGTGGATATTCCATCCAAGTCCCACCGACCAGGTATTGGTAAAAAGTTTGTTCACCCCGAAAATGGAAGCCCCGTCTGCCCGCCAGTTGGCATCCAGCAAATAACGGTTGTCATAAGCATAACCGAGATTCACATAATAGCTGGCCGTCCTTTTCTTAACATCCTGATATACTTTTTTATCTGGATTATATTCCTGAGCAAAAGAAGGGTTGGAAAATTCATCGTCGATAAATCCCCGCATGGTATACCCGTTCAGATTCGAAGTCGACTGGGTAAAACGCATTCCGGCCACCGCATTTACCATATGCCGTTCTGCCAGTAATTTTCCGTAGGTAACACTCAAATCACCGTCATAACCGAAAACGTGTTTTTCCGATTCCGTATAGGCTCCTTTCTCATTATCTTCCTTACCCACAAATTCCGAATTGAAAGGCGAAGAAAATTTCTCTGCCTGCTCGTTGGATTTATTTACTCCTATTCTCGCCCGGATCCTCAATTCGTCTATTACCCGCCAATCGGCTTCAAAGTTGTTGGTTATCCCTAAAGTATGGGTACGATCGAAATTTGTATTAGACAAATCGTAAAACGGTCCGTATACATTTTCGTTTATTGTTCTAAAGGTATTTATATCAAAATAAGAAAAAGACTCCAGCACTTTTACAGGTTCTCCGTTTTCGTCCGTTTTCCGGTAATACGGATTGGTTTGGGCGAATCTTTTAAAAGAAACGCTCTCCCGTTCTGCCCTGGTATAATCCACATTCAAAGAATTGGTAAAAGCTACACGGCCTTTCCGGTAAATGAGCCGGACATTTCCATTCAATACATCCCGGTCCGATCCCTTCATCACTCCCTGGGTTTTTCCGTAACTCACCCCGACACCATAACGCATCACTCCGTCGCCACCTTCCAGAAACAAATTGTGTTTGTGTGTCGTAGCAAAACGCAGGGGCTCGTTCATCCAGTAGGTATCCACCCCTCTCCGCACTTCCTGCAAACGCATATTATATTTTCTTTCCTGCTCGACACTTCCCAAATACCCGTCCGGTCCCCAGCTTTGATAAAGTCCGGAAAGCAATTCGAACTGCAATTTTTCCTCGGCATTCATCAAATTATAATCCGACAGATCGGCAAAAGTAAAATTCAGGTTACCGGTATAATTCAATCTCAGCTGCCCGGCTTCGGGAGCTTTCGTTTCTATGACCACGACTCCATTGGCTGCTTTCGATCCATATATAGCGGTAGCGGCTGCGTCTTTCAGCACAGTAATACTCTGTACCCGGTCCATACTCAAATCACTGATCGTCGCCAGAGTCGACTCGAAACCGTCGAGGATAAATAACGGTTGGTTGGGATCGGTATTATATTCTTCGGTCAAACCGATTACACTGGTTTTCCCCCGGATTTCGATATTGGGCAAATGGTTGGGGTCCGAACCGAAATCATTGTTTTCGATAATGGCAAACGAAGGATCGAGTGTCTTCAGACTTTCGAGTACATTCGAGTTACCGATCATCTTCAGCTCTTTATTGGTAAATGTAGCCGACGAACCGGTAAAGCTTTCTTTCTTTCGGGTAAAAATACCGGTCACCACTACTTCGTCCATCTCGGCCACTTCTGTAACCAAGGTGATATTCAATTCTTTTTCTCCTTTCCATCTCACCGCTTTCTTTTCCATACCGATAAACGAATATACCAATGTCAATTCCTTCATCTCAGGCACAGATAAGACATATTTTCCGTCAGTATCGGTCACCGTACCCAGCGAAGTACCCTGAATCTGTACCGTTACTCCCGGTAGCAAACTGCCTTTTTCATCCGTCACCTTACCGACAATTTTCACTTCCTGAGTTTGTTTCTGCGGTACACTTTTCTGTTCCCGGATAATCACCAGATCATCTTCGATCAGGAAAACAAAGGGACTTCCTTTCAAACAATCTTCCAAAACTTCTTCGAGGCCCACCCCTTTCAAATCCACCGAAACCGGTTGGAATTGTTTCACTGCATCACTGTCATATACAAACTTATATTCGCTCACTTGCCTCAAATATTGAAACACATCCGCCAAAGAGGCTTTTTTCATCGAAATGTCGAATTTTTTCTGTTGTGAATAGACTGCTGCCTGTAAATTCAGCGAACACACGAGTAGAATCAACACCGTCTTCATCATAATCAACATACGGGGTAATTTCGTGAGTACGAAACTACCGTTCCTTAAATTTTTTTTCATACATTTGTAAATAAAGTTAATAATACGCTCTACTCCCCACGAAGGAGTATCGATATGTTAATGTAAAGCAGTACATGTGCCCGCATGTATTGCTTTTTTAATATATCCTACTGTTCGATAACCACCGTTTTTCCGCTTACCCGAAACCGTACCCGCCCGGTCTTTTCAAGCTTCGATAAAATGGTAGCGATATTTTCATACCGCTGAATATCCAAAGAAAAATGGGCTTCCTTCAAATCCGGTTTGGCGAAAAAGAATTCCACATCATACCACCGGGCCAGTTTGGTCATAATTTCCTCGAGCGATGCCTCGGTAAAATGGAATAGTCCGTTAGTCCAGCCGATATAATCTTCCGCCACCACCTGTTTCAGAGTAAACCGGCCTGCTTCCACCGACAATTGCTGATCCGGCTGTAATACCTGAGTTTTATCCCCGACAGCTACTTCTACTTTACCCCTGACCAGCGTAGTCGTTACCCGGGAATCCTCCGGATAAGCTTCCATATTGAAAAGAGTTCCTAATACTTTTACCGCCAAATCAGCCGTTCTCACGACAAAAGGCTGTTCCTCCTTCCGGGCTACATCGAAACAAATTTCTCCCTCCATTTTCACCTCCCGCAGCTCCCCCGTAAAACGGACGGGATAAGTCAGGCGAGACTCCGAATTCAACCACACCCGCGTTCCGTCGGCCAAAACTAATTCGTATTCTCCTCCACGCGGTACAACAATCGTATTCCATTCCGCTTTTTCTTCCCGATCCTCCTTCCCGGCATCGTATTTCACCATTTTTCCGGTCGTTACAATCGTAGTTCCTCCCGCAACAGCAATCGTTTGGCTCGAAGAGTCGCCTATACTCACCTGCTCTCCGTTTCCTAAAATCAGTGTCGCCCTAAAACCTTTCGTCCCCCCTGATGTTCCGGCAACCACCGGTTCGGCAACAGGCTCTCTCATCCATAAAAATGTTATACCCAAACAAATAACCACACAAGCAGCTGCTACTGTTACCCACCAATTGAATACCCGCTTTTTCCGGAACAGTTTTTGTTCAAATCCTTCCCATTCTTGCTTTAGCTCCAAATGATCCGGATAATCAATATCCCGAAGCAATCTTTCCCGGATTTCCATATACTCCCTTGCATGCTTTTCAGAAGAGTTTTTCCACACTTCCAAATCCTCCACCTCACGTCCAGAAAGCACTCCGATCAATTCGCATGCAATCAACCTGGCAATTTCATATCGTTTTTCTAATCCTAGCATTGCTTCAATCAATTATTCAATATTCAATTCTTTTTCTCATTTTTTATATATAACGATCCAATTTAAAAAACGGGTGAGTAGAAAATCCAAAAACTGGATTGAAAGCCAGGCTGCTTCTAATTTATAAAAAGTTGTCCGAATTATGATTTTGTTATTTAATTTGTTATATTTGCAAAAGAATTACAAATTTGGAGAATAAAATGGTACTTGAAATTCGTTTGAGCAACTTCTTCTCAATTAAAGATGAGGTGGTACTGGATATGCAGGCAGCAAGCATACAGACCAAAAAAGCAAAGGAACTTGAAGAAAATACATTTGTATGCGGTAATGAGCGCTTGCTTAAAACTGTTGCCATTTATGGTGCAAATGCCTCAGGAAAGAGTAGTGTTATCAAGGCTATTCGCGCTTGTGTGGGAATGATATTTTCATCTCATAATTACAACGAGAATACGATATTTGCCTTTACTCCGTTCAAATTCGGGGGCATTGGCAAGCCGAGCACATTCTTCATTCGCTTCCTTCTTGAGGGTATCGAATATGAATATTCTTTTGAACTCAATAAAGTTGAGATACTGAAAGAGGCTCTGTACTACTATCCCAATGGTCGTCGTTCACTGATATTTTCTCGTGATGAGACAAAGGGACCCGACAAAAAGGATATCTATGAATTCCGTTCGGTGATTCGCCGCCCTATGGATGTTGCTGCCAATACATCCAGGAAAACGCTTTTCGTGTCGCGTGCCAGTCAGATGGATCGTGATGTTGCAAAAGATGTTTTCCGGTATTTCAATGAGCGTTTTATTCTGAATTATTTCGGATATAATTCGTTCTCTATCGAGCGCTTGTTGAATGAGAACAAAGAGCAGTTCCTTAATGTGCTGCGAATTGCCGACAGCGACATTGTCAAAATCGACAGCCGGCACGAGAATAAAGTCCTGTCTACTGCAGTGATTGACCCTGCAGACAATCAAATATTGTCAGTAGAAGATATTCAGAAACCACAGCTGGTCATTACGACCTATCACAGAAATAACCCGGATGTTCCTTTCAACTTTTTTGCAGAAGAGTCTGATGGAACACAGCGTTTATTCAGTATGATGCTGACGATTCTGGATATCGTCAAGAATAATAAAATCTTGTTGATAGATGAAATTGAGACGCAGTTGCATATAAAACTGGTAGAGTATATTATTGGTTTGTTCAATAAAAGCGAATCGGCGCAGCTGATATATACTACGCACAATACATACCTACTTAATACCAACAAGTTACGTAAGGATCAGATATATTTTGTCAACAAACGGGATGACGGGTCCTCGGATTTGTATTCGCTGTTTGATTACAAAGATTTCCGCGACGGGCTGGATGCAGAGAAGGCATATCTGCAAGGTCGTTTTGATGCCATCCCGTATATTGACGAACAGACGGATAGTTTTATAAAATAGAAACTGATATGGGACGACAAATAAGAAAGTCCAAAGGCAAAACAATGAAGCCAAACTTCTTTGTTTTCTGTGAAGGGGAGTCTGAGGTTGCCTATATCAGTCACCTCCGTTCACAATACCGTGCGCCTATTCAGATTATCCCAAGAAAGAGCGATTCGAACATATCCGTTCGGTATATAGAGAATTGCAAACGGGAATATGTTGCAACCCAAAATGATAAAACATTTCTGATGTTTGACCTTGATGTGGACGGAATGCTGGAACACACGCTCAGGCTTATCTTTTGAAAATATTCTATAACCTAAATTAATTCCCATCAAGTCAGGAAGTCACTCTTGGGTAAACATATCTTCACAAATAAATGGAATACCGGATAATCTACACCCTCTATAATCAGGAGTCTCTCCCACTAAAATGACATTTATCCATATCACTTCTTTTTTATAACAGGGACCGTAATATAGAAATAATTGTGTTAACAACAAAATAAATGTACACAAACCGTATTCTAAACGGGGCATTATGATATTAAAGAAGGAAAATAGTGTAAAAAGCTACCTTCCTTTATTTTTTAAGAATCTTATTGAGATATTATTTAAGGTCGAATAAGTATAATTCCTTTAAATACTCTAGTACTCTCAATAGAAAATTAGATTCTTCTATATAAACCTCTGAGGGAGTTTCAACCAACTTATATATTTTAGTCTTAAGTATAGTATCAGCTGTATTATACGATATATTAAATTTTTGGATTAAATTAGAGTAGGCTTTCCTATTTGCCGGACTGTTTCGGATGACATGTATTATTTCTGGAATATATTCAGACACTTTTATTAAATCTGTTATTATAGAAAGATCTTCTTGCACTTTTATTATCCATTTGTCGACTTGACCATACATATAATAAAAAATAGAATGATCCAGCTTTAAATTATATATTTTAAAATATGTATCATAATCATCCTCATCTTCATCAAACAGAAGAGAAGGAACACCAAATGATGCTTCCTCTTCTTCTGGCATCTTCCACTCTCCAGCACTATTTTCAAGCTCTTGTATCGCTTTTTGAAATTCGGGATCATTATCCTCAAATCCACTTTCTAGATCTTCTTGTTCCT
>ERZ826051.3079-NODE-3079-length-11618-cov-6.664015_pt1 | contig 11618 bp, 9 predicted proteins | sample MGYA00519928_ERZ826051 | MGnify/ENA primary metagenome ERZ826051 (study PRJEB31778, sample SAMEA3449219) | human gut metagenome | biome: human gut; feature: human-associated habitat; material: faeces | place: United Kingdom | collected 2010/2012 ...
CCAGCCACTGTTTGCGGACGGTCTTTTTCTTGCAGCCCTTGTGCTTTTTGGCAGTGGCACATTTATAGTAGCGGTGGACTTCACCCGTCCGGCTTGTGCCGCTTTCGCCAAACATCAACGCCCCACAGTAGCCGCAGAACAGCTTGGTGGTGAGCAGGTAGTCATCCTCTGCCTTTCTACGGGCAGGGGCTTTCTTGTTTTTCAACATCTTCTCCTGTACATCGTTGAAAAGCTCTACGGACACGATAGGTGGAATCGCATCGGGAATCAGGACGTCCCGGTACTTCAACTCGCCGATATATCGGCGGTTGCTCAGCATGTGCTGGATGACATTGAAAGTCATTGGCCCACCGCGCTTATTCTTGATGCCCTTTTCATTGAGCCAATCCCGAATCTCCCGCATCGTCTGTCCGTCATTGTACCGCTGGAAAGCTTCAGCTACAAAGGGAGCTGTGAGTGGGTCGATTTCAAAGCGGCGGTCTGCGTTGATGGTGTAGCCGAAAGGGATAGCACCGCCAGAAAATTTGCCTTTCAGGGCGTTTTCCGTCATGCCGCGAATGACCTTTTCGGACAGATCAGCGGAGTAATACTCGGCATAACCTTCCAGAACCGATTCCAGAATGATACCTTCCGGGCCATCCGAAATGATCTCGGTGGCAGACATAAGCTTGACACCATTCTTTTTCAGCTGGGTCTTATACCGGGCACTGTCGTAGCGGTTCCGGGCAAAACGATCGAGTTTCCAGACCAGAACGATGTCAAACAGCTTCTTGTCGCTGTCTTTTATCATCTGCTGAAACTCCGGACGGTTGTCTGTCTTGGCAGAGATAGCACGGTCAATGTAGTGCTTGACGATGGTGATGCCATTCTTTTCGGCATAGGCCGTGCATTCCCGAATCTGACCTTCGATGGATTCTTCGCGCTGGTTATCGGAGGAATAACGGGCGTAGATGACGGCAGTCATAGCAGGACCTCCCTTCAGATAGGTTTGACGGAATTTTATTTCGTATAATTTATATCATATTTTGTATTATTTTGCAAGAAGATCTTTAAAAGGTCGTTCTTTCGGTTTTGCTGTAGAGACGGATTGTTACATCCCAATTTTGCATTTATCACAAACTGTCCAGTCAGGCGATGTGCAACTTACCCAAAAAGATTCATCGGAAGAAGTCGATTTCCGCATAGATTGCGGCAAAACCATTCATGGACAATCCTTTGTAGAGCTGTTACACTAATATTGTCAAAAACGAAACGCCCGGAAAGGAGCGAAGCAACATGAAGATCATTTTTCGGGCCGATGACCTGGGCTTCAGCGAAGGGGTCAACTGCGGTATCTACCGTGCCGTCAAGGACGGCCCTATCACCTGCACCGGCCTGATGCCCAATATGCCTCAGGCGGCCGCCGGATATGAGATGGTTCGGGATACCGGCGTGGAGGTGGGCCAGCATACCAACATCTGCGTGGGCAGACCTTTGAGCGACCCGGCCAGGATCCCCTCTTTGGTGGGGAGCGACGGTAACTTCTGCACCAGCCGTGAGATACGCGCCCGCAAACAGGACACCATTGTCTTGGAGGAGGTGGAGCTGGAGATTCAGGCACAGCTGGACCGGTTCCGCGCGATCACCGGCAAGGACCCCGCCTATTTTGAGGGGCACGCCGTCATGTCCCCCAACTTCTTTCAGGGGCTGAAAAATGTAGCGGCCCGCAATGGCCTGCTCTACTGTGACCCGGTGGATCCCCAGTGGTCGAAAGAGCACGGCATCCAGTGCGCATCCTTCTACCACCTGGATGAAAAGGGACTCTATGATCCGTGCAAGTATATCTTCGGGGATGAAGCCAAACTGACGGACAAAGAGTGCTCCGTGCTGGTGTTCCACCCTGGTTATCTGGACCAGTACCTGCTGGACCATTCCTCCTACACCCTCATCCGGCCCATGGAGACGGCCTTCCTGTGCAGCGACGCCCTCAGGGATTGGATGCGGCAAAACCAGGTGGAGCCCATGACATTTACGGGCCGGGTCAGGGAATTTTTGGGAAAGGACGGTCAGTGATACGCTATGCTGGACGCCAAGTTGGCCGATTTGCTGGAAGGCCTGTCAGAAAGTGAATATGTGCCCTCCCAGGCATTGGCCGGCCACTGTGGGATCAGCGACCGTACCGTCCGAACACGGGTCCAGGAGCTGCGGGAGGAACTGGAGCGCAACGGCGCGACCATCGAATCTCGGCAACGCTATGGTTACCGTCTAGTGGTGCAGGACAGACAGAAGTACCAGATTTGGCTGAAGGATGAGCACGCCCGGATGCAGGAGGCCGTCCCCAACACGGTGGAGGACCGTTTCCACTACCTGCTGGCGCTGTTCCTGCGGGACGAAAACTATCACAAGATCGAAACGCTAAGTGAAACTCTCTGGGTCTCCACTAAAACCCTCTCCAATGAGCTGCGGCAGGTGGAATTTGCCCTCGGGCACTATAACCTGACCATCGAGCGCAAGCCCCACTATGGGATGCGAGTCACCGGCAGCGAGTTTGATAAACGCAAGTGCTGCATGGACTACCTGATGCAATCCTGCTACGCTGAAGAAAGGGCAAAGACCAAACTGACCCCGCGCATCGGCGAAGTGCTGTTGGATGTGATACTGCGGCAGAGGATCAAATTCTCCGAAGCCGCTTTCCAGAACATCGTCTCCTATCTGTATATCGCCTGCCTGCGGGGAAGGGAAGGCAATGTGATCCGGCAAGCGCCGGAAAACCAACAGCTGCGGGTCCGAAACACCCAGGAGTACAGCGTGGCACAAACGCTGGTGCAAAAGCTCCGGGAAGTGGAGGTCGAAATCGCAGACACACAGGCTGAGATGATGTACATTGCCGTTTTTATTGCGGGGCGGCGCATTTTGGGGGACGAATCCAAATTGCAGGCCAACCCCGTGGTGACGAAAGCGGTCAATGAGCTCAGTGCTTTGCTGCTGGACTGCATTCAGCGGGTATACAACCTGAACTTCAGAGAGAATCTGAATGTCCGCATTGCGCTGTACAACCACCTGGCCACCTTTCATATCCGCATGATGTACGGCATCCCGATGCCAAACCCCATTTTGGATGAAGTCAAGCAAAACTATCCCTTTGCTTTTGCCATAGCCCAGCGGGCGATGGTGGAGTTGGAGCAGTTTTATCAGCGCAAAATTCCTGAAGATGAGACCGGCTACTTTGCTATCATTCTGGAAATGGCGCTGGAATCCCTCAAGGAAAACATCGAAAAGAAAAACATCCTGCTGGTCTGCATGACAGGCAAATCCAGCAGCCGGTTTCTGGCCTTTCGGTTCCGCAATGAATTTGAGGTCTATATCAACCGGTTGGATGTATGCAGTATGTATGAATTTGAACAGTACGACCTGCACGACACCGACTATGTATTCACGACGGTGCCGCTGCACACCGCGGCCAAGATCCCTATTTACGAGATCAGCAACTTTTTGGATGAGAGCGATATCCCCCAAGTGCGCCGAAAGCTGGAACAAGGCAGCGTGGACTTTCTCCGTCGGTATTACCGGCAGGAACTGTTCTTCCCCCATATCCAGGCCGGGACCCGGGAGGAAGCGCTGCGCCAGATCTGTCACCAGATGGCGCAGGTCTACCCCATGCCGGAGGAAGAGTTCTGCGCTTCGGTACTGGCCCGGGAGCAGATGGGCGGCACCGATTTTGGCAACAACGTGGCCATCCCACACCCGGAGGAGTGCTTCGTAAAAGAGAATGTGGTCTGTGTGGCCATCCTGGACAAACCCATCCGCTGGTCCGCCAATACGGTACAGCTGGTGATCTTAGCGGCCATTTACGATTCCGCTTCAGCCCAGGCCCAAAAGTTTTACCAGCTGACCAGCTCGCTGATCAGCGACCGGGTACGGGTCAAGCGCATCATCGCCAAACAGGAGTACGAACATTTCATGAAACTGCTTTTAGAGTAAAAGGAGGAATCCAAATGGCTTTGCCCGACAACTTTCTATGGGGCGGCGCAGTAGCCGCCAACCAGTGCGAGGGCGCTTACAATGAAGACGGTAAGGGCCTGAGCGTGGCGGATGTGATGACGGCGGGTGACGCCCACATCAAGCGCCGGATCACCGATGGCGTCGTCCCCGGCGAATACTACCCCAACCACATGGGCATCGACTTCTACCACCGCTATAAAGAGGACGTCAAACTTTTTGCCGAGATGGGCTTCAAGTGCTTCCGCACGTCCATCGCCTGGAGCCGCCTCTTTCCCCAGGGGGACGAGTTCGAACCTAACCCAGCGGGGGTGCGGTTCTATCACGACCTGTTTGACGAGCTGCACAAATACGGCATCGAGCCGGTGGTGACCATCAGCCATTACGAAATGCCCTACGGTCTGGTGAAAAAATACGGTGCCTGGCGGGACCGGCGGCTAGTGGATTTCTTCGAGAACTATTGCCGGGTCATCTTCAACGAATACAAGGGTAAGGTCAAATACTGGATGACCTTCAACGAGATCAACGCCATCGAGTTCGGTCCTTGGAACCCGGCGGGTCTGGACATTCGCCCGGACGAAAACCGGATGCAGGTGATCTACCAGGCGGCCCATCACCAGTTTGTAGCCAGCGCCAAAGCGGTGCTGCTGGGCCACAAGATTGACCCCGAGAACAAGATCGGCTGCATGACCCTCTTTGGAGTGGTCTACCCCGAGACCTGCCACCCCCTGGACGCCAAGGCCGCCGACGATATGATGGCCACCATGCTGGCCTTCGCCGACGTGCAGTCCCGCGGGGAATATCCCCAGCGCCTGCTGAAAAAGCTGGAGCGCGCCGGGATCACCATCCAGAAAGAGCCAGGGGATGACGACCTGCTGCGCAGGGGGACGGTGGATTACATCGGGTTCAGCTATTATATGTCGATGGTCCAGGCCGGCCGCCCCACCGAGGCGGGCAGGGCCAAGGGCAATGTGGTGGCCGGGGTGGTCAACCCCTACCTGCCCTCCAGTGAGTGGGGCTGGCAGGTGGATCCCATGGGCCTGCGGCTGACCATGCGGCTGCTCTACGAGCGCTACCAGAAGCCCCTCTTTATTGTGGAAAACGGCTTGGGCGCTACGGACACGGTGGAAGCGGACGGAAGCATCCACGACAGCTACCGCATTGACTACCTGCGCCAGCACATCCAGGCCTTCAAGGCCGCGGTGGAGGAGGACGGCATCCCCCTGATGGGCTACACCCCCTGGGGCTGCATCGACCTGATCAGCGCCGGCACCGGCGAGATGAAAAAGCGGTACGGCTTCATCTATGTAGACCGGGACAATGACGGCAGCGGCACTTTGGAGCGCCGGCGCAAGGATTCGTTTTACTGGTACAAAAAGGTCATCGCCTCGAACGGCGAGGACCTGGATTAAAAGGAGGAACCACCTATGGCTGAAATGACCGAACAGGAAGAAATGCAGGTGTTTGAGCTGATCACCGCCGCCGGCGGTGCCAAGAGCACCTTTATGGAGGCCCTCTACAAAGCAAAAGAGGGCAAGTACGACGAAGCTGAAAAGCTGTTCAAGGAGGCGGACGGGTATTTCATCCAGGGGCACCATGCCCACGCCGCCATGATCGAGGCCGAGGGCCAGGGCGTTGAGACCACCGTCCGGCTGGTGCTGGCCCACGCCGAGGATCAGCTGATGAGCGCCGAGCTCACCAAAACAATGGTGGAGGAGATGATCGCACTCTACAAGCGGATCGACGCGCTGGAAGAGGCGCTGGAGCAAAAAAAGCAGTAAAGAGGAAAATCGCCAGCCATTCCGGTCTGGTAAAAATAAGGAGGAATTTTGTATGAAAAAGATTGTTTTGATGTGCAGCAATGGGATGTCCACCAGCTTGATGGTGGCTAAGATGCGGGAGGCCGCCGCCAAGGCAGGCTATGAATGCACCATCAACGCCTATTCTCTGGCAGCCGCCAAGGAAGTGGGCACCGATGCTGACTGCATCCTGATTGGGCCCCAGGTTAAGCACAAGCTGCCCCAGGTGCAGAAGGATTGTCCCGACGTGCCAGTAGCCGCCATTGAGATGAAGGACTATGGAATGATGAACGGTGCCGCCGTTCTAAAAGCTGCCCGCAAATTGATGGGCGAGGAGGTGTAAGCCATGGCAGAGAAAAAGAGCATGACCGACCGGATGGCGGCATTCAGCGACGTCGTCAACGGGAATATCTACCTGCAAAGCATTTCACAGGGCATCATGACGTTTCTGCCGGTAATCATCATCGGTTCCTTCGCCAGTCTGTTTTCAGGCCTGCCGGTGGATTTTTGGCAGAACTTTATCCAATCTACCGGTATCAGCACCCTGCTGACTGCGTTGGTGGGAGCTACCACCAATATGCTGGGCCTCTACTTTACCTATGGCGTCGCCAGCGTCTTTGCCGACAAAAAGGAAGTCCACAGCAAGATCGCACCCATCCTTGCTCTGATTGTCTATGTGACGCTGCTGCCCACCGCTGTCGACGCCAACGGCACAGCGGTTCTTTCCTTCACTTACATGGGCACCCAGGGCATGATTCTGGGCATCCTCGTCGCTCTGCTGACCATCTCGGTCTATAAGGCAATTGTGGACGCCAAAATCGTTATCAAAATGCCAGCGGGCACGCCGGAATACGTTTCCAATACTTTTGTCTCTCTGATTCCCGGTCTGGTCATCGCGTTGATGGCTCTGATGCTGCGTGGTCTGTTTGCGCTGACCCCTTGGGGAAACGCCTTCGACTGCCTGTACAACATTCTGCAAATGCCCCTCAATGCCATCGTGGGCGAGAACCTCTTTACTTTGACTGTCATCAACCTGTTGACCCAGGTGCTGTGGTTCTTCGGCATCCACCCTGGTTTCCTGTCTAGTATGACCGCCCCCATTATGTTTGGGCTGGATGGGGCTAACCAAGCTGCCTATGCTGCCGGGCAGGCTGTACCCAACATCATCGGTATGGCCTTTTCCTACAGCACCACCATTGCAACCGTTTATCCCGCTTTTGCCTTAGCCCTGCTACTGTTTGCCAAATCTGGCCAGCTTAAGACGGTGGGCAAGATTTCAGTAGCTCCTGCTTTCTTCGGCATCTCTGAGCCATTGATCTTCGGCGCTCCTGTTGTGCTCAACCCAACCATTGTGGTTCCCTGGGTGATTACCCCTGCGCTGAATTTCATCCTGGGCTATGCAGCCTGTGCCATTGGCATTGTGCCACGCTATGCCGGCGTGACGGTATTCAACTTCCCCATGATTGCTACCGGCATCCTCAACGGCAGCGCAGCCATCGCAGCGATGGAAGTAGTCCTGTGCGTAATTGACCTACTGATTTTCATGCCCTTTGTTAAGATGCAGGACAAGAAGAATCTGGAAGCCGAAAAGCTCGCCATCGAATCTGAGCAGAACTGAACGTTCCCTCTTTTCCCCGCAGCTATACGGGCGACGCCATGCGCTGCCTGTATGGCTGCCTTTTAATAAGGAGATACACTATGTATTATCGTTCCCAGCCAGTTTCCGTCCATGTTCTTTGGATCGAAAGTCCCAGCAAAGAAAACCTCTACCTCGTCATTGGCCGACAGCGGGCCATCCTGATTGATGCGGGCTTGGGAGTAGGACATCTGCGGGCTTTTGTAGAAAATCTGACCAGCCTGCCCCTCACTGTCCTGCTGACCCATGGGCATATCGACCACGCCCCCGGCGCAACGGAGTTTGGCAAGGTCTATCTCAATAGCGCCGACCAGGCACTTTATCGCAGCCAGTGCAGTCTGGCTGACCGCCAGGGCTACCTGAAGGGCAATCTGAGGGATCGCTATGAGGAACTGACCGCTGGCAGCTTTGTGGAGGCTGACCCAAACAAGGACTTTGCCGAGCTGACCGACGGCATGATTTTTGATTTGGGCGAGGTGCATGTGCAGGCGGTGGCTTTCCCCGGGCACACCGCGGGCAGCACTGCTTTCCTTGTGGAGGAGGACAGGCTCCTGATTACGGGAGACTGCTGCAACAATTTTACTTTCCTCTTTGGACCGGAGGCCGCCCCAGTGGAGGCGTACAGGGAAACGGTCGTCCAAGTGCGGGACCGCCTGACAGGCCGGTACGATCGGATCTTTGTCTCCCATCATGGGCCCGAGCTGCCCGTTACCCTCCTAGATGAGATGATTGAGCTGTGTGATCAGGTATTGGCAGGCGATACCGATGACGTACCCTTCTCTTTTATGGGAATGAAAGCAACTATCGCTAAAAAGATGGATACTACTTTCCGCCGCTCCGATGGCAAGGCCGCCAACCTGGTGTACAGCAAATCCAAAATCCACAAAGCCCTTGCCTGTACATTGTGATCAAAAAAGGAGAGCTTGTTTTTATGCACATCGCGTTTGTATCTTTGGGCGCTTTTGGCCACATCAACCCCACCCTGGCCCTGGTCACCGAACTGGTGAAGCGGGGAGTGCGGGTGACCTACTTCACCACCGAGGCCTTCCGCCGCATTATTGAGCCCACCGGGGCAAAGTTCGTCCCCGTCCCCTCCTGGATGGCCGAGAACGACAAGCACAATGAAGGCGGCGAGAAGAAAGAGGATGACGGAGGGGTGGCCGCCGCGGTGCCCTTCCTCTTTTTGAACGAGGCTGGGGCCTACATCGACACGGTGCTGGACACCCTGAAAAACGACAAGCCCGACGCCATCGTCCATGACTTTGCAGGCATCGCAGGGACTATCGCCGCCGACAGTCTCAAGGTGCCCAACGTCATGCTCCACACCAGCTATCCCTCCAACGCCAGCTACTCGGTGGCCGCCGGCTTCGAGAACGTCTCGGCAGACCATCCCTTGCGCCAGGCTGCGGCCCAGCTGGCTCAAAGTTACGCCGAAAAATACGGCTGCCGCCTGATGACCGTCAAGGAGATCTTCGACGGTCACGGGGACTTCAACCTGGTCATGATGCAGAAAAAACTGGTACCAAACTACGAGACCTTCGATGACAGTTTTGTGTTCACCGGGGTGCAGATCGGCAAGCGGACCGCCTTCGGCAGCTGGAAGGCCCCCGACAACGGCAAGCAGCTGCTGTATTCGTCCCTGGGCACCGCCTTCAACAACTGGCCCGAGTATTATCCCATCCTGTTCGACGCGGTACGAGACTTGGATATCAACGTCTTTGCGGCCCTGGGCTCCATCGACCCAGCCAGCCTGAAAGACATCCCCGCCAACGTGGAGGTGGGCCAGATGGTGCCCCAGCTGGATATCCTCTCCCAGGCGTCGGTGTTCATCACCCACGCCGGCATGGGCGGCACCGGCGAGGCCATCTACTACGGCGTGCCCATGATCGCCATCCCCCAGATGGAGGAACAGGCTATCACTGCCCGGCAGATCGAAAAGCTGGGACTGGGCTGCGCCTTCCTGGATAAAAACGCCATCACCAGCGAGAGCCTGAAGGCAGCCATTCTCAAGCTGCTGACCGAGCCCTCCTACAAGGCCACCGCCCGCGCCTGCAGCGAGGATATGCGCAGCCTGGGCGGGGCCAAGGCCTCGGCTGAGGCACTGATGGCTTTCCTACGCAAGTAAGACATTTCCTGCCCTCTGCCGGGTGCCCCGCTCTGCACCGCACAGGGCGGGGCATACAGGAGGGGAACTCAAGAAAGAGGTTTATATGTCCAAATTCCCTGAAAACTTTTTGTGGAGCGCCTCCACTGCAGCCACCCAGATCGAGGGCGGCTGGAATGCCGACGGCAAGGGCGAGTCCATCTGGGACACTCTGGTCCACGACGGCACCGGCCGCATTGCCCACAGCGAGAACGCCGATACCTCCATTGATTTTTACCACCGCTGGCGGGAGGATGTGGCCCTGATGAAACAGATGGGCCTGAAAGCCTACCGCTTTTCCATCAGCTGGCCCCGCGTCCTGCCCGAGGGCGCGGGCAAGGTCAACGAAGCCGGCGTCAAATTTTACCAGGACCTCTGCGATGAGCTGCTGCAAAACGGCATCCAGCCCCTGGTGACCCTCTACCACTGGGACCTACCCACCGCCCTTTACCGCAAGGGCGGATGGAAGAACCCTGAAATCGTGGAGTGGTTCGCGGCCTATGTGGAGGTGATTTCCAAGGCCCTCAGCGGCCAGGTGAACTACTGGATCACCTTCAATGAGCCCCAGATGTTCTGCGGGCTGGGTCTGATGGCGGGCGTCCACGCACCCTTTGAGCACAACGGCGATGCCGCCATGATGGCGGTGACCAAGAACATCCTGCTGGCCCATGGCCGGGCGGTGCAGGTCCTGCGGAAAAACTGCCCTGGCGCCAAGGTCGGGATGGCCCCCACCGGTGACTGCTGTCTGCCCAAAGATGACAGCCCTGAGGAAGTGGAAAAGGCCCGGCAGAAGTCCCTCAGCGACTACCCCGGCTACATCATGTCCAACACCTGGTGGGCCGACCCTGTGTTTTTAGGCCGGTATCCTGCAGGGGCCAAAGAAAAATTTGGTGATATACTGTACCCCATGAGCGATGCGGAGTGGGCCCTGGTGAGCCAGCCCCTGGACTTCTACGCCTACAACTGCTACCAGGGCACGGTGGACTTGGTGCCCGACCCGTCAAAATACGACACCTACGCCTACCAGGGCAGCCCCCAGACCGCTGCCGCCTGGAACATCACCCCCAAGGTGCTCTACTACGCCAGCAAGTTCTGGTTCGAGCGGTACCACCTGCCCATCCTCATCACCGAAAGCGGCTATTCAGGGCTGGACTTCGTCATGCTGGATGGCAAGGTCCACGATCCCCAGCGCATCGACTTTCTGCACCGGTATCTTTTGGAGATGGCCCATGCCATTGATGATGGCATCCCAGTGATCGGCTACTCGGTGTGGAGCTTGTTCGACAACTTCGAGTGGGCGGCAGGCTACAGCTGTCGCTACGGCCTGATTTATGTGGACTACCCCACCTTGAAGCGCACCGTCAAGGATTCCGGCTGGTGGTACCGGGACGTCATCGCGTCCAATGGGGAAAATTTATGAAGCATAGGCCCGTTAAAACACATCATATTTTTGTGCTCTGTTTATAAAACCGCCATTGACTTTTTGATGCTTCATCTAATTTCTTCCGCTTTTACTTGACAGCATCCTACTCTTATGCTACCATTTATTACAAGTCAAACCACTTTATCGAAATAAAGCGTCATAGCTTTCTCTGCCGCTCCGCAACCACACCGAACCATTTTGCCGCCGCTTATCCCCGACAAAATCCTTTGGTCCCTTGCGGGGCGGTTTTCTTTATATTCCGAGAGAATTTGCAGCCGGACCACCGGCCTGCAATTCTTCATACCCGCACTTTGAAAACTGCACAAGCCGTCTGGATCTGGATACCGCTCCACGACCCCGCACAAAATGCGGGCGAGCCGGACAACGCCGCTGCAACACAGGGGCAGGAACGCAGATTCGGTGCAAGCGGCGACCCCGCAATAGGAGACACTTCTATTGGCACCTGCACTCCCAGCTTTGGAAACCGAGATCCAGTTTGAAATCTGTATTTTTGTTTTGGACGAAAAAGCGATAAGCAAGAACCGTCCCGTGGCCACAAATTTTCAATTCTTGAAAATGTTCTATCCATCCGGGACTTCACTTCTACAATGCGTCTGCATTTCCGAAGTGATCTTGTTG
>ERZ826051.3080-NODE-3080-length-11615-cov-7.125087_pt1 | contig 11615 bp, 7 predicted proteins | sample MGYA00519928_ERZ826051 | MGnify/ENA primary metagenome ERZ826051 (study PRJEB31778, sample SAMEA3449219) | human gut metagenome | biome: human gut; feature: human-associated habitat; material: faeces | place: United Kingdom | collected 2010/2012 ...
ACGAGCTGCTGCTGAGCTTTGCCAACAACGTCAACACCCCGGACGGCGGCACCCATGAAGAGGGCTTCCGCACCAGCCTGACCCGTGTGTTCAACGATTACGGCCGCAGCCACGGCCTGCTGAAGGATAAGGACGAGAACCTGTCCGGTGCCGATGTGCGGGAGGGCCTGATCTGCGTCATCTCGGTCAAGCTGCAGGAGGCCGAATTTGAGGGCCAGACCAAGGCAAAGCTGGGCAACACCGAGATCCGCACCCTCGTGTCCAACATGGTCTATGCAAAGCTGATGGAGTTCTTTGAAGAGAACCCCGGTGTGGCTAAGGCCATCTTTGAAAAGGCCACCCAGGCTGCCCGCGCCCGCGCTGCCGCCAAAAAGGCCCGGGAACTGGTGCGCCGCAAGAGTGCGCTGGAGACCAGCCGCATGCCCGGCAAGCTGGCCGACTGCCGGGAAAAGGACCCCTCCAAGACCGAGATCTTCATCGTCGAGGGCGATTCTGCAGGCGGTTCCGCCAAGATGGGCCGTGACTCGGCTATTCAGGCTATCCTGCCGCTGTGGGGCAAGATGCTCAACGTGGAAAAGGCCCGCGCCGATAAGATCTACGGCAACGATAAGCTGATGCCCGTGGTGCTGGCCCTGGGCTGCGGCATCGGGGACGAGTTCGATATCACCAAGCTGCGCTACGACAAAGTGTTCATCATGGCCGATGCCGATGTGGACGGCTCTCACATCTGCACCCTAATGCTGACCTTCTTCTTCCGCTATATGCGCCCGCTCATCGAGCAGGGCCATGTGTATGTGGCCCAGCCGCCCCTGTTCAAGGTGCAGAAGGGCAGCACCATCAAGTATGCCTACAACGACGCCGAAATGGCCGTGCTTTCGCAGGAAATGCCGGGTGCCAAGGTGAACCGCTACAAGGGCCTTGGTGAGATGAACCCGGACCAGCTGTGGGAGACCACCATGAACCCGGACAACCGGGTGATCGTGCAGATCACCATCGAGGATGCCGAAAAGGCCGACGAAGCCTTTACCATCCTCATGGGCGACCAGGTGGAGCCCCGCCGCCGCTTTATCGAGACCAACGCCCAGTACGCGAAGCTGGATGTGTAATTGGAGGAAACAATGGAAGAAGATTATGTGATGATACCGGGCAGCGGTACCAAAAAGATCATCCGCGATGTCAAGAAGGAGATCGAGACCGCGTTCCTGGACTACTCCATGTCAGTCATCGTGTCCCGCGCCCTGCCCGATGTGCGCGACGGCCTGAAGCCTGTCCACCGCCGCATCCTGTACACCATGCATGAGCGCGGCAACGACCCCAGCCATGCATACCGCAAATCCGCCGACACCGTTGGTGCGGTGCTGGGCTCCTACCACCCCCACGGCGACGCATCCGTTTACGATGCCATGGTCCGTCTGGCACAGGATTTCTCCCTGCGCTACCCGCTGGTGGATGGTCAGGGTAACTTTGGTTCTGTGGACGGCGACCCCCCGGCTGCTTACCGTTACACCGAGGCCCGCATGAGCCGTATGGCCGTGGAGATGCTGACCGATATCGACAAGGATACCATCGACTGGGACCCCAACTTTGATGAGACCAAGAAGGAGCCCAGCGTTCTGCCCTGCCGTTTCCCGAACCTGCTGGTCAACGGCAGTCAGGGCATCGCCGTTGGTATGGCCACCAACATCCCGCCCCACAACCTGAGCGAGGTCATTGACGGCTGTGTGGCCTATATCGAGGACCCGGACATCGACCTGCCCGGCCTGATGGAACACATCAAGGGCCCCGATTTCCCCACCGCCGGTATCATTATGGGCCGCAGCGGCATCCGTGCTGCCTACGCCACCGGCCGCGGCAAAATCACCCTGCGCGGCCGCGCTACCATTGAGGAAAAGAAGAACGGCCGCGCCCAGATCATCGTGACCGAGATCCCCTACATGGTCAACAAGGCACGCCTCATTGAGAACATTGCCGATCTGGTCAAGGAAAAGCGGATCGAGGGCATCAGCGACCTGAACGATGAGACCAACCGCAAGGGGATGCGCATCGTGATTGACGTGCGCAAGGATGCCAACCCCCAGGTCGTCCTGAATCAGCTGTACCAGTACACCCAGCTGCAGGATACCGTGGGTGTCATCATGCTGGCCATCGACCACAAGGTGCCCAAGGTGATGACCCTGAAGCAGATGATCCAGAAGTATGTGGAGTTCCAGGACGAGGTGGTGCGCCGCCGCACCCAGTATGACCTGAAAAAGGCCCGGGAACGCGCCCATATTCTGGAAGGTCTGAAGAAGGCCACCGACATCGTGGATGAGCTGATCGCCACCATCCGTGCCTGCAAGGGCGGCATGGCCGAGGCCAAGGCTGCCATCATGGAGCAGTTCGGCTTTGATGACCCGCAGGCAGATGCCATCGTCAAGCTGCAGCTGGGCCGTCTGGCTGGTCTGGAGATCTTGAAGATCGAGGAAGAGCTGGGCTCTCTGAACGCCAAGATCCGGGATTGGGAAGAGATCCTGGCCGATGATGCCCGCGTGCTCGAGATTGTCAAGAGCGAGCTGCTGGAAATGAAGCGCCGCTTCGGCGATGACCGCCGCACAGAGATCGAGACCGTGACCGGCGAGGTGGATATCGAGGATCTGATCGCTGAAGAGCAGTGCGTCTATACCCTGACCGAGGCCGGTTATATCAAGCGCCAGCTCAAGGCCACTTATCAGGCCCAGAAGCGTGGCGGCCGCGGCATCTCCGGCATGACCCGCAAGGAAGAGGATATCGTGCAGGAGATGTTCGTGGGTTCCACCCACGACTATGTGCTCTTTGTCACCGACAAGGGCCGCCTGTTCCGCATCAAGGGCTACACCATCGCCGAGGGCAGCCGCACCAGCAAGGGCAGCAACATCGTCAACCTGCTACAGCTGGCCGAGGGCGAAAAGGTCACCAACATGATCTGCCAGAGCAAGGACGCCAACACCGAGGGCGGCTTTGTGACCATGGTCACGAAGCAGGGCCTCATCAAGCGCACCCCGCTGGAGCAGTACGCCAACATCCGCAAGACCGGCCTGATCGGCATTGCTCTGAACGAGGGCGACGCGCTGGCATGGACCCGCCTGACCTCCGGCCACGACATGCTCATCGTTGCCACCCGCAATGGTCAGGCCATCCGCTTCAATGAAGAGGATGCTCGTCCCATGGGCCGCAGCGGCCACGGCGTGCGCGCCATCAAGCTGGCCGAAGGCGACGAAGTGGTGGGCGTGTGCATCTGCCGCGAAGGCGGCACGGTGCTCACCGTGACCGAAAACGGCAAGGGCCGCCGCTCCGACATCGACACCTACCGCATCACTGCCCGCGGCGGCAAGGGCATCCGCAACTACGATGCCTCCAAGGATAAGGTGGCCGCTGTCAAGATCGTGGATGACGTGGATGATGTGCTGCTGAGCAGCCAGGAGGGCATCATCATCCGTCTGCACGTCAACGAGATCCCGCTGCAGAGCCGCTACGGCTCCGGCGTCCGGGTGATGCGTCTGGGCGAGAACGACAAGGTGATGGTGCTGGCCCGTACCGACCACGACGACGAGGCCCAGACCGAGCAGATCGACGCTTCTGAGGCAGATGCCGAACTCACCGCCGAGCAGCTGGCCGAGATGGAGGCCGCCGATGCCGCCTCTGCCGCAGAGGCCCCGGAAGCCGACGTCGAAGAAAAGGGCGAAGAATAAAAATTTACGGTAAACGATCAGGTTTGTCTGGACTTCTCCATAAAATTGTGATAAGATAAGCAAACAATCACAAATACCCGTGGGGGAGTAGCAGGCGCTTTTGCAGGGCGCAGCAAGTCAACACAATGGCCGCTGGTTCCGGTCTGGCTTGCTTTCATTTGCGAGACTCATGTGTCTTTGGCGTGGGATGCGCCCGTGCACATGGAGTCGGTTTATCAAAACTTACCCGGTCCCGGACGTTCAGCGCGCCCGGGGCCGGGTTTTGTATTGCCCGATATTCTGGTTTTGGCAACAGGAGGCAGACAATATGGAATGGAGTTTTGTGTTTTTCCTCAACAGTGCCCTGCTGGGCGTAGGTCTGGCGATGGATGCGTTTTCGGTGTCCATGGCAAACGGTCTGCATGACCCCAAAATGGGCAAAGACACCATGTGCAGGATCGCGGGCACCTTCGGCGTGTTCCAGGCCGTGATGCCCATGACCGGCTGGATCTGTGTGCACACCATCGTGGAGCTGTTCTCGTCCTTTGAAACGTTCATCCCGTGGATCGCGCTGGCCCTGCTGGGCTACATCGGCGGCAAGATGCTGGTGGACGGCATCAAGGGCGAGGAGGCCGAGGAGGCCACCGAGCTCAGTGCCGGTGCCCTGTTCATGCAGGGCGTAGCCACCAGCATCGATGCGCTTTCGGTGGGCTTTACCATCTCGGAGTACGGCTGGCTGATGGCGCTGGCAGCATCCATCATCATTGCGGTGGTCACCTTCTTCCTCTGCATGGCGGGCCTGAACATCGGCAAGAAGTTCGGCACCGAGCTCTCCGGCAAGGCATCCATCCTGGGCGGCGTCATCCTCATCGGCATCGGTCTGGAGATTTTCATCTCCGGGGTGTTCTGCGCATAAAGCCAAAAGGGCAGCTGCACAAGTTCGTGCAGCTGCCCTTTTCCTTTATAACAACCCTGCCTTACCGTTGAAGAAAAACGTTTAGTGCTTCAGTTCCAGCAACGCATCGCCCTGCTTTACGGTGCCACTGGCTTTAGCCGCGACAGCGGCATAGTCATCGGTGTTGCAGACAATGAGCGGCGTGGTCACGGGATAGCCTTCAGTCTTAATGGCTTCCAGTTCAAAGCGGATCAACGGCTGACCTTTCTTCACCTTGTCACCCTCGTTGACGAGGTAGGTGAAGTGCTTGCCACCCAGCTTGACCGTGTCGATGCCAATGTGCATCAGCAGTTCCGCGCCGTCAACGGTGGTCATGCCCACGGCATGGTGGGTCTCAAAGGTGGAGGAGATCTCACCGTCAGCAGGTGCCACCAGTTCACCATCGGTGGGCTCAATGGCAATGCCGTCGCCCAGCGCACCGCTGGCAAAGGCTTCGTCCTTCACCTCGGCCAGCGGGACGACGGTGCCGTTCAGGCAGGCAGACAGCACGGTATCCTTTGCGGCTGCTGCCGGGGCTGCGGGAGCCATTGCCGGGGCGGGTGCTGCGGTCGCTGCCGAGGTCTTGGGTGCATTTTCCAGATAATCTTCCAGCTTTGCCTTGATGACGGCCACCTTGGGGCCGTATACCACCTGCACACCGTCGCCCTTGCAAATCACGCCGGAGGCACCGGAGGCCTTGAGCACATCCTGTTTGACCAGCGCAACATCCTTGACGGTGCAGCGCAGGCGGGTGGCGCAGCAGTCCACGTCGGACAGGTTGTCGGCACCTCCCAGACCTTCTACGATCAGGGCGCTGACCGGGTCATTCCCGGCGGGCACACTGCCGGAAGCAGCATTGCGGGCGTTCACGTCCGCACGAGTGTACAGCTTGACTTCCTCGGCATCGTCACGGCCCGGGGTCTTGTAGTTGAATTTGGAGATCATAAAGCGGAAAATGATGTAGTACAGCACAAAGTACACCGCACCGACCACGACCACCCACACCCAGTGGGTCTTGGCGTTGCCCTGCATCACACCGAACAGCACCAGGTCGATGAGACCGCCGGAGAAGGTCATGCCCACGCCCACGTTCAGGATGTGCATCAGCATGAAGGACAGGCCCGCCAGCACGCAGTGCACGGCATACATGGGCAGTGCCACAAAGATAAAGGTAAATTCCAGCGGCTCGGTGATGCCGGTGAGGAAAGCCGTCAAGGCGGCAGACAGCAGCAGGCCGCCTGCGGCCTTTTTCTTTTCCGGCTTGGCGCACTGGTACATCGCCAGCGCTGCGCCGGGCAGACCGAACATCATAAAGGGGAACTTACCGGCCATGAAACGGGTAGCGCTGACCGAGAACACCGTGGTAGACTTGGAGGCCAGCTCGGCAAAGAAGATGTTCTGTGCGCCGGTCACGGTCATTCCATCGATGATGGCGGTGCCGCCCACAGCGGTCTGCCAGAACGGCATGTAGAACACATGATGCAGTCCAAAGGGGATCAGCGCACGCTCCAGCAGGCCGTAAATAAAGGTGCCTGCGTAGCCGGAAGCCAGCACCAGTGCACCCAGCGCGGCAATCCCGCTCTGCACCACCGGCCAGATATAGAACATGGCAATGCCGACCACCAGATACACGATGGAGCTGATGATGGGCACGAAGCGCGTGCCGCCAAAGAAGGCCAGCACCTGCGGCAGCTCGATCTTATAGAACTTGTTGTGCAGCGCCGCCACGCCCAGACCAACCACGATGCCGCCGAACACACCCATTTGCAGGGTTGTGATGCCCAGCATGGTGGTGGTGGAGTTGGCAGGCATCGCTTCTACGCCGCCTGCCGCATTGATCATGGCTTGAATGGCTGTATTCATAATGATATAAGCCACTGCACCGGACAGGGCGGCCACCTCTTTTTCCTTGCGGGCCATGCCGATGGCCACGCCCATGGCGAACATCAGCGCCAGATTGTTGAACACGGCGCTGCCGGTCTGGCTCATTACGTCCAGAATGGTGTAGATCAGGGTACCGGGGTGGATGACGCTGTTCAGGCCATAGGCCGCCAGCATGGTTTCGTTGGTGAACGAGCTGCCGATACCCAGCAGCAGGCCCGCCACAGGCAGCAGTGCAATGGGCAGCATAAAGCTGCGTCCAACGCGCTGCAGCACGCCAAAGATCTTGTCTTTCATCTTCAGTTCTCCTTTTCTCAAGTTCGTATCCAGCATATATATCCACACAGGAAAGACCTGTGGAGAATCAAAGGTGAAGCAAAAGAGCTTATTTTCCCATCCGGATCCGTTTCAGATGGATCGTAAGGAACACCAGTTCCTCGTCCGAAAGCTCCTTGTGCCAGGTGTTGCGCACATACTCCGCAATGCAGCAGGCACATTTGTAGTGTTCGCTGCAATTGCGGGCGATCAGGGCACGGAACACTTCGTCATGGGGATCGTTTTCCTGCTCCTGTTTTCCTTGAAATACGCGCTGCGCAAAAAAACGCAAATGCACTGTAAAGCGGCTGAAATCCAGTGCATCCCGGTCAAAATGGCAGTTGTAAAAGCATTCCACTACCTGCACGCAGCCATCCACAAAACGGGTGACATCGTTCACCACGCTCATGGTGGTGTTGAGCTCTGCGTTGACGATGTGCAGCGCAATGAAACCGCCCTCGTCGTCCGAAAGGTCTGCATGGCAGCGCTGGCGGATGGCAGCAAGGCACTCCATGCCAAGGAGATATTCTTCCGGGTAGAATTCCCGAATGGGAGCCATCAGCGGGTTGGAAAAGCGAATCCCCTGCTCGCTGCGCTGGATGGCAAAACTGATGTGGTCGGCCAGCGTGATGAGCAGGCTCTCGTTCAGCGGGTAGTTCACCCGGCTGCGGATCATTGCCACCAGCTCATCGGTGAGCAGCAGATGCTCATAGGGGATCTGTTCCAGAAGTTCCACCAACTTTTGCTGCACGGCAGGGCTGGTCATGCGGTAGCTGTGCTCCACGGTTTCGGCCTCGATTTTATAGCCCGGCTTAGCGCCAAAGCCCAGCCCGCGCCCGGTGACGATCAGCTCACAGCCCGTGGGGTCCACCACGCGCAGGATGTTGTTGTTGATTGGTTTTTTGACGGTATATTGCATTGTTTCTCCTCATCAGGTTGGAAAAGACAATAAAAAAAGACCACTCTTGACACAGCAAACATACCGAAGGCTGAAACACGCTTTCGGCTTGTGCTATGCAGAGTTGGTCTAGCCCGCCAAACGGTAACAATCCAACGACGCTGCTCGCGTACAATTTTCTTTTTTGTAAGGCACAGACAAATTAAGCACTTGAATCACAATTTGTTCTATGCATGATTACCGTACCATATTCTTTGCTGTGTGTCAAGATAGAAACGGGTTTCTTTTTCGCTTTGTTAATTTTGCCCAAACTTAGGCGATATTTTGCAGCAGAGCAACAAGTAAGAGCCTTCCTTATTTTATTGTTCCGCGTGGAACATTTTTTTACTTTTCGGGTTCCGGCTCAAAATAGTCGGCGTATTCGCCGGTCAATTTGGAGCCCAGGCGGCGGATGCCGCCGTACAGGTGCCGCTCCACCAGCGGCTCAAAGGCAGCCAGGTCGCACCGCTCAATGGCGTTGAGCAGGTTGCGGTGGTCGGCGATCACCTCGTCCAGTCCGCCGGTGGTCATGGTGTCCAGCATCCGGAAGCGGCTGTAGTCCGCGTGGGCGTTCTGCAGCGTGCTCCACAAATACATCTTATCCATAGCCGCAAACCAGGTCTCGTGCAGCAGGCGGTCGGCCTCGTACAGCTTGTTGTAGTCCGGGGCCTCGGCCCGTGCAAGGGCTTCGTAGGCATCCACCCGCACCCGGATCAGCGCCCGCTGCTCCGGGGTGCATTTGGGGGTGAAGTCCCGCAGGACCTTTGCCTCCACCGCCGTGCGCTCGTAGATCAGTTCATCCACGATGCGGCGGTTCAGGCGGGTGACGGTGGTGCCCTTGTAGGGCACGATGCGCACCAGACCGCTTTCTTTCAGGCGCTGCAGCACCATCCGGATCAGGGTGCGCGGTGCGCCGAAACGGGCACACAGCGGGTTTTCACTCAGGGGGGAGCCGGGACGGATGGTCAGGTCGATGATCTCCCGCTCCAGCACCGCATAGATCTCAGCATCAGTTTTGTATTGTTCCATCGTTTTCACCAAGGCGCGGCATCATTCCGCGAACAGATTCCAGGGGGCAGTGTCCGGCAGCGGCAGCGTGAAGTTCATGATCCTGCCGGTGTCCGGGTGTACGAACTGCAGACCGCAGCTCTGCAGGGCAATGGCACCCTTCACACGGCTGCCGTATTTGCCGTCGCCCCATAAGGGGTGTTTCCGGGAGGCGAACTGCACCCGGATCTGATGAGTACGGCCGGTGTGCAGGGTGATCTCAGCAAGGCAGGCATCCTGCGTCTGCCGGACAATGCGGTATTCCAGCACGGCTTCCCGCACGCCCTTGCGCGGGCGGCTGACCGGGAACACCCGGCCTCTGCGGCTGTCCTTGAACAGCCAGTCCCGCAGGGTGCCTGCCGCAGGCAGGGCGTTGTTTGGCCCGCCGGAAAGCACCGCCCGGTACTGCTTGACAAAGCAGGGGGCCTCTGCCCTGCCCTCGGCCCGGCCGTCCTGCACCGCATAGGCTTCCTGGCTTTGGGTGATCTGTCGGCTCAGGGCCGCGGCGGCCGCCGGGGTGCGGGCAAAGACCATCAGGCCGGACACGCCGGTGTCCAGCCGGTGCACCACCCCCACAAAGGCATCCGGGGTGTCCCAGTGCTGCCGCAGGGCGGCCGGGACCCCTTCCTCGCTGGACAGCCCCGCAGGCTTGTCCAGCACCACAAGGGCATTGTCCTCGTACAGGATGTTCACAGCTTGCCCTCGTTCAGCAGGGCTTTCAGTTTCAGGATGCCGGCAATGGTCTTGCCGTCCTTGATCTCGCCGCGCATGACCATCTCGTAGGCCTTTTCCAGCGGCACCCGGTCCGGGGTCAGGAACTCGTCCGCGTCCAGGTGCATGTGGGTCTCGTGCAGGCCGGTGGCCACCCAGGTGTAGATGATCTCGGTGTCGTAGCCCACGGTGGGGTAGAACTCGCCCAGCGAGGTGTAGTGGTCGGCGGTCAGGCCGCACTCCTCTTCCAGCTCCCGCTTCGCAGCTTCAAAGGGGTCCTCCCCCTTTTCCAGCTTGCCGGCGGGCAGCTCCCACAGCTCCTGCTGCATGGCATAGCGGAACTGCCGCACCATGCAGATGGTGCCGTCGGCAAAATAAGGCAGGATGCACGCGCCACCGTGGTGATGCACCACTTCGCGGGTGGCGGTCCTGCCGTTTTCCAGCAGTGCAGTGTCCTTGGTCAGGGTGATGACCCGCCCTTCAAACAGCGTCTCGCTGGACAGTGTCTTTTCAAAATGGACCGGATTGCTCATTTTCTTCAACGCCCCTTTTTCCGGCACAGCGCCGGTTTTCTGCTTCCCAGTTTACGGCAAAATGCGGTTTGTTGTCAATGATGAGATTCGCCCCGGAGCGGGCATTCCAGCCGGAATTTTAAAATTTCTGTAAAAGAGAAGGCTGCCTGTTGCCCAAAAACCGGAAAATCCGCGCCATTGCTCACTTTAACACGCTAAAGACGTACAAAAGCGCTAAAAATTTTTTTTTATTTTTGGTGCGTTTGTCGGGCGGTTTGCGTTTACTTTGCGAGCGGAATTTGCTATTATAGTATACAAGCAATAGTGCCTTTATGGGGTTCTCCGGTCCCATGTGGGGCATATTGCCCCGCGCAAAAGGTACCAAATTCTGAATAATGGAGGAAGAAAAATGCCTAGAGCAAAGCAAACTATGGATGGCAATACCGCTGCCGCCCATGTAGCGTATGCCTACACGGACGTGGCTGCCATCTACCCCATTACCCCGTCCTCTCCGATGGCTGACTCCGTGGACCAGTGGTCTGCTGCCGGCCAGAAGAACATCTTCGGCAACCAGGTCAAGGTCGTCGAGATGGAGTCTGAGGCAGGCGCTGCAGGCGCTGTGCACGGCTCTCTGGGTGCAGGTGCTGTTACCACCACCTTCACCGCTTCTCAGGGCCTGCTGCTGATGATCCCCAACATGTACAAGATCGCTGCTGAGCAGCTGCCCTGCGTGTTCGATGTTTCCGCACGTACCGTTGCTACCCAGTCCCTGAACATCTTCGGTGATCACAGCGACGTCATGGCATGCCGCCAGACCGGTTTTGCAATGCTGGTCGAGAGCAGCGTGCAGGAAGTCATGGATCTGTCCCCGGTCGCCCATCTGGCAGCCATCGAGGGCAAGGTTCCCTTCCTGAACTTCTTCGACGGCTTCCGTACCTCTCATGAGTACCAGAAGATCGAGAAGTGGGATTACGCCGACCTGAAGGAAATGTGCAACATGGAGGCTGTCGAGGAGTTCCGCAAGAAGGCTCTGAACCCCGAGAACCCCAAGATGCGCGGCTCCCACGAGAACGGCGACGTGTTCTTCCAGCATCGTGAGGCCTGCAACAGCGTTTACAACGCTCTGCCTGCTGTTGTTGAGAAGTACATGGCCAAGATCAACGCAAAGCTGGGCACCAACTACGACCTGTTCAACTACTACGGCGCTCCCGATGCAGACCGCGTCATCATCGCTATGGGCTCCATCTGCGACGTTGCCGAAGAAGTTGTTGACTACCTGACCGCTAAGGGCGAGAAGGTTGGCCTGGTTCTGGTTCGTCTGTATCGTCCTTGGGTTTCTTCTGCTCTGCTGAAGGTTCTGCCCAAGACCGTAAAGAAGATCGCAGTTCTGGACCGCACCAAGGAGCCCGGCTCCCTGGGCGAACCCCTGTACCTGGATGTTGCCACCACCCTGCGTGAAGCTGGCATGAACGATGTTGTCCTGACCGGCGGCCGTTACGGCCTGGGCTCCAAGGACACCCCGCCGTCCAGCGTGTTCGCCATCTACACCGAACTGGAGAAGGCTAATCCGAAGCCTCGCTTCACCATCGGCA
>ERZ826051.3083-NODE-3083-length-11611-cov-3.777864_pt1 | contig 11611 bp, 9 predicted proteins | sample MGYA00519928_ERZ826051 | MGnify/ENA primary metagenome ERZ826051 (study PRJEB31778, sample SAMEA3449219) | human gut metagenome | biome: human gut; feature: human-associated habitat; material: faeces | place: United Kingdom | collected 2010/2012 ...
ATCTGTGCTGTGAATGCTCTTCTTACAGACCAGTCCGGATTTGCTTCCTGCAGTGCTTTTTCCACACCACCGATATCCTCTGCCCTGCTGTCGTTGAAGGATGTACCAAAACTTACCACTAAAAGCTCGTTCTCTCCGATTCCGTCCTCATTCAAAGGATCATCCTTGGATGCATCTCCTGTATCTCTTCCGAAATAATCCGGATCAGCATTTTCTCCCTCTACAAGTTCCTTCTGTGCATCTGTCAGCTTGTCCCATGCCGCTTTTGCTGCTGCACACTGCTCATCTGTGTTCTCATTTCTTGTCTGAACATAGATGGCATCGATGAGTGCTGCGACTTCGTCCGCTGCGGCCTGATCATCGACCTCTTCACTCTCTGTCTCAGCAGCTGTTTCTGTCTGTGGCTGTGTTGTCTCTGTCTCTTTCTTGCTTCCGCATCCTGTAAAAAGGGCTGCTGTCATTGTAAACGCAAGAACAAGTGCAAGTGTTTTTTTCTTCATTTTTTTCTCCTCTTTGTGATTTACTTCTGCTTCATAGAGATCTGTACACAAAGAAAAATTTATTATCCAATCCTTACGGAAACAGACAATAAAAAACTCCGGTCAGATGTCCTGAACGGAGTAAAAAGTCAATGAAAATCAGGCTTTTGTCAGAAAGCCCTCTAAACAGTACGACCAATTACTCGTGATCTGGGAATTCATTTCCCTGTACCAGACGATTGGCAGGTTTCCTGGCTGAAAGATCCTCATACAGATTCTGCCTTCCCAGTGCCATGCACCAGTGGCTTTCCATGCGGAAAAAGAATCTGCACTCCCTTATCACAGTGACGAGATCGTACAGGAATCACACCTGTTTCCCTTTTAACCAGTCTGGTCTTAACAAAACCGGCTGGCACCAACTGTCTTCTCTATGAAACTGTCATTTTTTTACGCTTCCACACCGCATGAATGATATAGCGGTCTAAAGCCTTATCCATGTTAGCACACCCATGTTTTTTTTGCAATCTCAAATGTGTTTTTCTGTTCTTTCCAAAAACCATTCCACAAACTTTGGATCTGACGGATAATACAGATGTGGAAAGCCCCAGAAATGATCGTCCGATGCATGAATGCACTTCCAGCTTCTTCCGGTCACCGGTTTTGTGGCAATGCAATCCTCTCCATTCGCTGTGCTGTCGAAATAGTGGAACTCATGCGCCTTTATTTTTTCCGGCTCCGGCATTTCTGCTGTTCCCTTCTCCGTAAGCCCTTGCGGCAGTTGTACTTCCACATAACCAAAACGTACCAGTTTTCCCGTGTACTGACACTCTGCCGGGATCACACCTGCCATTTGATAAGTTGTTCCCTCCCTGTCCGTGAGCGTGTCATGCAGATACATAAATCCCCCACATTCTGCCAGGGAAGGTAACTGCTGTTCCAGCGCTTCTTTGATGGATTTCCGCATGCTCTCATTTTCTTCAAGCTGCTTAGCGTATAATTCCGGATAACCGCCGCCTAACAGTAAGCCATGAATGTTTTCCGGAAGCTTCTCATCATGCAGCGGTGAAAAAAATACCAGCTCTGCTCCATAGTGTTCCAGCATTCTTAAGTTGTCACGGTAATAAAAACAGAATGCTTCGTCTTTCGCCACTGCGATGCGGGGCGGTATTGTATTTGTACCAGAGTTCTCTCTGTCATATAATTTATTTTTTCCACTGAAAATTGCCTGAGAAAAAATTGTAACTTTCCCAGAATACGCTTTTTCTTCTAAATCTTCTTTTTCTTCCGGCTTTCCTTCTTCTGTTACAGTTTCTTCTTTTTCCCAAAAAGCACTTTCTGCAATCCCGATCATCGCATCGACATCCACATATTTTTCCAGCAATTGTCCGGCTTTTTCCAGCTGAAAATTCAGTTCTTCCATTTCTTCCGGCAGGATCAGACCCAGATGTCTGGAGCCGATTGTCAGTTCTTTTTCATTCGGAATGCATCCCAGTGCTTTTATCGCAAGTTCTTCTTCGATCAGCGGCGCAATGGTATCAAAAAACATTTTACTTGTCCGGTTTAAGATAACCCCTTTGATCAGCTTTTTCTCATCATACTGTAAGAATCCTGCAATGAGCGGAATTACAGATTTTCCCATGCCACGCGCATCCACTACCAGAATAATCGGGACATCCAGTGTCTTAGCCAGATGGTAAGAAGAACCTTCCTCCCTGATACCGCCAAGTCCATCGTAAAGTCCCATAACACCTTCTAACACTACGATATCATGCCCCGGTAGTTCCATCTCATATAACGCCTGTATCTGTGATGCATCTGAAAAAAATGTATCCAGATTTTTGGATGGAATTTTTAACACCTGTTCATGAAACATCGGATCAATATAATCCGGTCCGCACTTAAAGGACACCGGATGTTTTTTCCTGCATAATAACTGTTTTAAAAAAGCACATGTGATGGTTGTCTTTCCACTGCCGCTTTTTACCGCTGCGATCATAACTTTAGGTATTTTCAATCCCATTTAAGATACCTCCCCGGTAAAATCAAAAGCGCAGATGTAGATTGGATTTTCTCCCTGCATCAGATGATAATCGCCGATTGTTTTTGCACGAGATACCTGCACCTGGATGATCTCGAGATCCGTGATACGGCTGTCTGTTTTTAGCAATGTCAGTTCACTGATCGTCTCTAAACTGATGCAGTTGATCACGATCCTCATTGCATGATTTTTTTCATACAAAACATCCAGGATTTCTTTTAATCTGCCACTGCTTCCACCGATGAACGCATGTGTCGGATTTTCACTCCGTTCCTCGGTCTGAAGACAATCCGGCGCCGTTCCTGCGATCACCTGAAGATTGGACAATGCAGATTTTTCTCTGTTTTTATCGATCAGTTCCAGTGCAAGCGGCTTTTTTTCAATCGCAAAAACCCGGATCTTCCCACTTCTTTTTGCGATCTCCACTGCGACAGAACCTGTTCCGCTTCCGATATCATAGCAGACGGAATCCTCTTGTAAATGCAATTTGCAGATGGACAACGCTCTTATCTCTTCTTTCGTCATCGGAACTTTATCCCGCAAAAATTCCTCATCCCGCATCCCACAGGTAACTGCCTTTTTTTCTGCATCCGGATTTAAGATGAGACATATATATAATCCGGTTTCTTCCACATGTTCACATGCTTCCGGCGTTAATGCCAAAACTTTCTCCTGCGGATAGGACAGCTGGAAACCTGCAAGTACCTTACAGTTCTGTAAATGATATTTCTGTAACAGTCTGCCGAGTTTTTGCACATCCTCTTTTCCGGACATCAGCAAAAATGTTTTTTTAGAAAAACGAATGGTTTCTGTCAGATTTCCGATCCACTCTGTCTCCACTCCGTGTCCATGGATACTTAAAACAGCCGCATCCTGATAACTGTACCCGGTCAATGCCGCAAAATAGGATACCGATGAAATTCCGGGATAGATACGCACACTGCTGTCACTTCTGCCCTTCAGTGTTTCATATAGTTTCCCGCATCCGCTGTAAAAACCGGTATCACCGGAAAAAAGAATGACCACTTTTACCCCGCAGCCGGATAACCGGTCCAGCTCTGGGACAATATCCGCTGCAAGATAATAGGGATAACGGACTGCCTGCTCATTTTTTGTTGTCCTTAGCAGCCGTTTTGCTCCAAAAATGTAGTCTGCTTCCCGGATTTTTTCTGCTGCTTCCATCGTGAGCGTCTGCGCATTTCCCATACCGATTCCGATCAGGAAAATATGATTTTTTATTGTTTTTCCTGTGATTTCTGAAATTTTTCTGCACACCTGTGCAAAAGAATCCCCACTGTTTTGTTTTTCCGGATTGCCGATCACACAAGCAGTGATCCCTTCTGCCCCGGCAGCTTTTATTTTTTCCAGAAATCCCCCGGTTCTGCCACTCTCCTTTGTGACCAGGTACCTTATATGAAACTGTCTGATCAGTGCACGGTTCATCTCCAATGAAAAAGGTCCCTGCATCGCAATAATCTGTTTTCCACAGATGCCGTTCTGCTCGCAGAGAGATATGCTCTCCAATCCCGGCAATACACGGACAAACAGGCGGTCTTTTAACGTTTCCTTCCGACTGTATGTGGCAAGATCTTTGCTCCCGGTCGTGAGCAGGATGTTCCCATCTGTGGAGCTTAAGAAGTCTGCACATTCTGTGGCGTCACTGCACAGTATCACATCTGAGCGATTTTCCTGTATTGTGTCCTTATTTAATGCAATATCCGAAGTCTCCCTCTGCAGCCTGATATACGGAATCTCCGTATTTTTCAGGCTTTCCCTGATGTTTTCCGAAACTGCCGTTGCAAACGGATGCGTTGCATCCACCACCGCTGCTACCTCGCTCTGTGTGATGAACTTCTGCATTTCCTCCAGATCCATCCTGCCTTTATGAACCGTAACTCCATCCATCTCCGGCATGACGCTCTCACCATATTCTGTTGCCACGGAAACAATACAGTGGATTTCATTTTCAGACAATGTCTGTGCTAACATGCGTCCTTCTGTTGTTCCTGAAAAAATTACAATTCTATTCATGAATTTCTTTCTCCTGTTTACACGATTGTCACATGCAAATTAAAATACGGCATACTTTAAACCGCCGGATCCGGCAGCACATATCCTCTCGGTGTGACAAGTTTCCCACCTATGATTTTTGTTCTGGAATTTCCAATAAATACCGTTGTAAACATATTTACCTGACGCTCCCGCAATTCTGCGAGAGTGCAGACTTCACAGGCTGTGTTTTCTCTTCCGATATTTTCCACATATCCGCAGGCTCTCTCCGGCTCCACTCCGTTTTTTTGTAAAATGTCACAGGCCTTCTTGAGATAATCTGCCCTGTGGTGGCTGGATGGATTATAGATTGCCATGCAGAAATCACCCACCGCCGCTGCCGCAAGCCTTTTTTCGATAATCTCCCACGGTGTCATAAGATCACTTAAGCTGATGACGCAGTAATCGTGGTTTAGTGGTGCTCCAAGCGCCGCTGCCCCACTGTTTGCCGCTGTGATCCCGGGGATCACCTCAAGTTCACATCCCGGATGCGCTTCCGACATCTCATAGAGCAGGGATGCCATTCCATACACGCCTGCATCCCCACTGCATACCATCGCAACCGTTTTTCCTTTTTCTGCTTCCTCAAAACACATCTCACAGCGTCTGACTTCCTGTTTCATCGGTGTGGATAAAAATTCTTTTTTCCGATATTTACCGCCTAATAATTTTAAATACACCGGATATCCGACGATCACATCGCTGCCGCACAATGCATGATCTGCCTGTGGAGTCATCATTTCCCCGGTTCCAGGTCCCATTCCCACGATATAAATTTTACTGCTCATCGATCCTGTACTCCTTTGCCAGTTCTCTTTCCAATTTCCAGTCGTATTTTACAATTGCGATCGTCATACCATTTTCTGCCTGCTTCCGCAAAATGAAAGTTCCTTCTTCGTTTGCCGCTTTCATTGCAGCCCGCTCGCAGACATTGTCCACGCCTGTCTTTTCTTTCACAAAGGAGGACTCCTGAAAGTCTCCCTTTACCTGTTTTAACTCCTCCGCGGAATAGGTTAAAAACGGAATCCGGTTTGCCATGCACCACCTCAGCAGGCCTTCCTCCTCTTTTTTCAGATCAATGGAAGCTGCTGCGCGCACAAGTCTTTTTTCAATGCCTGCATGATCCAGCCACTTTTGTATAAATGCATCCAGTTCTTCAAAGCTTTTTCCCCTGCGGCAGCCGATTCCTAAAATATATTCTCTCGGCTGCAATCCGAGTACTCCCTGCTCTAAGTCTGTTTTCTCTGATGAGATCACAATATCCGGCGTTTTTCCATCCAGTATTTTGGCTGAGACTTTTGCGATCCCCTCCCGGTTATAAATGGAAAGACCACATTTTTTTGCAAACAGATCCACAGAAAACGTATGATTCACATCGGTTGCCGTTGTGATGACCGGAATCCCGCCAATCTGCCCTGCAATCTGTTCTGCAAGCTCATTGGCGCCTCCCACATGCCCGGAAAGCAGTGGAATCACAAAAGTCCCTGCCTCGTCTGCCACAATCACCGGACTGTCACTCAGCTTATCCGACACAAATGGTGCGATCATGCGCACTGCAATGCCACAGGCTCCAATTACAACAATGGCATTTTTCTCTGCAAACTGCTGTCTTGTCCAGTCAGATAGCGATAATCCAAGTTTTTTTGCTTCTTCCGTCTTCGCGCTCGCAAAAGCCTGTCTGATTTTTTCTGCAAGTTTTGTTCCGTTCTCTGTAAACGTAATGATACTGATATTCATTCTTTTTCCCTTGATTTTTTTATCTTACGAAATTCCGTCTCAAAATCCGGCGCATACAGTCTGGATTTCCCATAATTCTGATGTGCCACAATATCTCCCACGATGATCAGCGCTGTTTTGGTAATGTCATGCGCTTTTGCCGTCTCTTCTAACTGTTCCACCGTACACAGATAAGCTTCTTCCTCCGGCCAGGTCGCCTTGTATACAATCGCTGCCGGTGTGTCTTTCCCATACCCGCCTGCGATCAGCCGTCTGCCCAGTTCTCCAATCATTCCTGTACTTAAATAGATTGCCATGGAAGCATGATGTGCTGCAAAACTCTCAATGCTCTCTCTCTCCGGTACTTTGGTTCTGCCTTCCATGCGGGTAATGATCAATGACTGGGACACTTCCGGTAAAGTATATTCCAGATTTAACAAAGCTGCCGCTCCAAAACAGGCGCTTACTCCCGGACAGCTTTCATACAAAATACCTTTTTCATCCAGCAGATCCATCTGTTCCCGCACTGCTCCGTAAATGCTCGGTTCCCCAGTGTGAAGCCGCACGGTCGTAAGCTTTTGTTTTTCTGCCTCTTCCATGACAGCGAGTACCTCTTCTAAGGTCATGTATGCACTGTTATGTATCTCACACTCTTTTTTGCAATAAGATAAAAGTTCCGGATTCACAAGCGAACCCGCATAAATTACCACATCCGCCTTTTCTAACAGACGCATTCCACGTACCGTGATAAGATCTGCCGCTCCAGGTCCTGCTCCCACAAAATAAACCATTGTTTTGTTTCCTTTCTTATAAATCACATTAATTCCTGTAAAAACTTCTCTGCTCCAGCGGACTTTGCCAGCTCTCCAAATTCATTGGAGTAAAGGATAACCTCGATCTGCATTTTTCCTGCCGCCCGTTTGTTCAGATAAAACATGATTTTTGACAGCAGCTCCTGCATCACAGCATCTTTTTTCCCACAGGCATCCAGTTTCCTGACTGCTTCTTCCGTGGTGACACATTGCAGGATTTCCTCTAAAACCGGATAAGGCACCTGATTTCTCACAGAAGCTGCGGCAAGCACTTCCATACGGCAGTCTCCCTCTCTGGAATGTGTGTTCATGATTCCTCCTGCCACTTTCACAAGCTTGCCGATATGTCCTGTGAGCAGCATTTTTTCAAATCCAGTGGTGATCGCCATATCAATGGTGTCTCCGATAAAATTACTGCACTTTACGCTCCGGTCAAGGTCGTAACCATATGTTTTTTTCATGTAATCCAACCCGTAATTACCGGGCGAAACAGCGGCGATTCCATAACCTTCTGCCTTTTTCTGGTTCAATTCCACTTTGATCGTATCAAGAAGCGCCTGACTGCTCATCGGTTCTACGATCCCGGAAGTTCCCAAAATGGAAATTCCCCCGACGATCCCAAGTCTCGGATTGAAGGTCTGCTCCGCCAAATGTTCTCCGTCGGGCACCGAGATCGTGATATGAAGTTCTCCGGAGAAATCTGCCAATGCGCATACCTCCTGCACTTCTTTTTCGATCATCTCCCGTGGCACATGATTAATGGCTGCATTTCCGACCGGCTGGGCTAATCCGGGTTTTGTCACTCTGCCAACACCCTTTCCACCGTCAATGCAAATGACTGCCCTTTTTTCCTGCATCGCTTTCACATGAATGCCTGAAAATTGTCTGTTATTCTGCCCCGGTATTTTTTTCTCCCCATCTGCAAAACGCACTGTGGAAAAAATGAGTGTCCCGGATGTAATATCGGGATCATCTCCACCATCTTTTCGTACTGCGCAGGTAACTTCTGTTTCACTTCTTGTAATTTCAAGTATCTCTGTTTGAAACAGAATCCCTTTCGGTGTCTGTATTGTTATATTTTGTTTTAACTTTCCTGTCAGCAGCATATATGCTGCTGCTTTTGAGGCAGCCGCCGCACAGCTTCCTGTTGTAAATCCATATCGCATCATTCATCCACTCTTGCATGATTTTCTTATGGTCTGCACGGCAACTCAGCAGGCCAGTGAATCTATTACTTAAATTTACATTTAATTTTCATCTCGAAGTTCATATAAAAGTGCATTGCAGATTGCCGCTGCAATGTTACTGCCACCTTTTCTTCCCCGGTTGATAATATACGGTACATCCGTTTTTAAAATCAGATCCTTTGCAGCCTCCACATTCACAAAGCCAACCGGAACCCCGATAATAAATGCCGGGCGGTATTTTCCACTCTTTATCATTTCATATAATTCGATCAATGCTGTCGGCGCATTGCCTATGGCAAAGATCACCGGCTTTTCTATCTGTGCTGCTTTTTCCATGCTCACAGCTGCCCTTGTGACACCGCGCTCTTTTGCAATCTTTGCCACCTCTTCCTCAGCCATAAAACAGTGTGCCTTTCCTCCGTATTTTGCCAGTTCTTTTTTATTCACGCCGGCAAGTGCCATGTTTGTATCGGTGACAATGTCTGCACCATTTTGTATCAGTTTTTTTGCAATCCCGACCGCATGGGCGGAATAAGTCATGGTCTTTGCATAATCAAAATCTGCGCTGGTATGGATGGCTCTCTTCGTCACAAGCTCCTGCTCTTTTGGAAGAACGATTCCTTTTTCCTCCAGTTCTTTTGAGATTATGGCAAAGCTTCGTTTTTCGATATCCTGTGGTCTGACGTATTCTATGTTTTCCATCTGATGCTCCTTACTTTCCTGCAGTGTTGATATGGGTGATTGCGAAACGCTTTATAATCTATCTCGAATTGTGAAAAATCAACAAAAACATTCAAGACACGCTCTCGCTATGTGTCACTCGCAGCGGTACTAAGAAGCCAGTCACGACTTGCAGTCGCACCTGCCTTCTAAGAACCGGCGGTTCCCCAATGTCTTTCATGTCTTTTGTTGATTTTTCACAATTTAATTTACACTTTGAAGAGTTTCGCATTTATCCATAATTGTATCCTTTAATTGCGCAATCAATTTTTCATTCTCTTCATGTGTCTTCACTGCAATACGATAGTATCCTGTACGTAGTCCCCGGTAATTGCTGCAGTCACGAACTAAAATTTTTTTCTTCAGCAAATCATTATAGAGCTGACGCTCTGTCTTTATGAGCAGGAAATCTGCTTCTCCGGGGTAGACTTTGATCCCCAGCTTTTCCAGTTCCGCCGTTAGATATGCACGCTCTTTCCCAATGTATGGAATGGTCTTGTTACAGTATTCCGTCTCATCTAATGCCGCAAGTCCTGCTGCCTCCGCAATGATTGAGATGTTCCACTCCGGCAATTGATTGAAAATTTGCTCTGTCCGGTTTTGGCCACCACAGAATAAGAAGCCAAGACGCACACCCGGAATCGCATATAACTTTGTGAAAGCCTTCACAAGGATGACATTTGGGTATTCCTGTATGGAATGTGTTTCAAAAAATCCTCTTTTCCTTGTAAATTCGAGAAAACATTCATCTATCACAACGGTTATCTTTTTTTTCCGGCATCTGTCACATACCTTTTCAAGTAAAATGTCTTCTATTGCATTGCCAACCGGATTATTCGGGTTTGCCAGAAATAATAAATCCACATCCTCCTGCAATTCCTGCAGAAACGCTTCGGTCAGGCAGAACCCGTCCCTCTCTTTCATCTCATAATAGGAAACTTCTGCCTCTGTCACGTTTGCAGCTTTCTCATAACCATAGAAGGACGGCACTGGTATCACAATTTTTCTCGGTTTGATTGCATGAACAATCGCCACAAATAATTCAGATGCTCCGTTCCCACACAAAATATGTTCCTCCGGGATGTGATAGTGCGCTCCGATTTTTTCGATCAGTTTTGCATGGTGAATGTCGGGGTAATGCTCACAGAGTTCCAAAGATTCCTGCATTGCCTCCTTCACTTTTTCCGGTATTCCAAAAGGATTGATATTGACCGAAAAATCCAGTTCTATTTCATTTTGATAGATGTCTCCTCCGTGTATGACCGGACGCATTTTCTCTCCTCCTCTCTGGTCTAAGAAATAAGCAGGATGATCCAAAGTACCGACAGACAGATTGCTTCACACAGGACAGCCGTCGCATAGAGCAGACGGTCTGCACGCTTAATATCCTCTGTCTCCACCGCTCTTTCTGCATCCCCGATATAAGGCTTTTCCACGATTTTGCCAAAATAGCTTGCATTTCCCGCAAGCCTGATTCCAAGGGCTCCTGCACACACCGCTTCCGTCTGTGCCGAATTGGGGCTTGCATGGTTGTAACGGTCTCTCTTAAAAATATACCATGCACGCTTTCCGTCAAACTCTTTTCCGCAGAAAAAACAGGAAACCACCATGAGCAGTGCGCTGATCCTTGCCGGGATGTAGTTTACGATATCATCCAGTTTTGCCGCAGTTCTGCCAAAATACAGATATCTGTCATTCTTATATCCTACCATGGAATCCATGGTATTGACAGCTTTGTAGAAAAATCCAAGGATTGGACCGCCGATCGCTGTGAAGATCATCGGTGCGATCACGCCATCCGAAGTATTCTCTGCCACAGTCTCGATCGCAGCCTTTGCAACGCCTGTCTCATCCAGACATTCCGTGTCTCTGCCAACGATCATGGATACCGCTTTCCGTGACGCCGCAATATCCCCTTTTTTCAGTTCCTGATAGACTTTCATACTCTCCACCTTCAGGCATTTCGTGGCAAGGATCTGGTAGGTCATAATGCTCTCGATCACAGCACCAAGATAAGGATGCAGTCTGTATGCGCCAAGTAAAAGCACAGCTGTCACAAACACCGTACTGCTCAAAACTGCAAGTACAAGCAGCATTCCCCTTCTTTTTTCCTGCTCCGGTGTGGTATGTTTTTCTTCTGTTTTGCTGCCGAGAAGTCTCTTTTCCAGAAAACTGATCCAGTTTCCGATCAGACGGATCGGATGCGGCAGCCAGTAAGGATCTCCAAGCAGCAGATCCATGAGAAATCCCGCCAGCATGGCAGCAATATGATAAATCATGATTTAATTTCCTTTCTTATCTATTGTAAATGTTCACTTTTTGAGTCCTCACATCCTATCTTAGTCAGACTTGTTATCTTCCATCTGCCCTGGATCCATTCCAGCACAGTTTCATATCCTTCCCCGTTTTTCACCTGAAAATCAAAATATTCCACTCCGGTAAGACTGCTTAACACCGCCATGATCGTACCGCCATGCACTATGGTCACAACTGGGATTTCTGTTCCACGATCACTGTTCAGATATCGCGGATCTGTGTCGTTTTGTATTCCGGTGTTCTTTTCTGATCTTTTTAAAATATCAGACATCATCCGGTCAAAACATTCCATGG
>ERZ826051.3094-NODE-3094-length-11568-cov-22.440980_pt1 | contig 11568 bp, 10 predicted proteins | sample MGYA00519928_ERZ826051 | MGnify/ENA primary metagenome ERZ826051 (study PRJEB31778, sample SAMEA3449219) | human gut metagenome | biome: human gut; feature: human-associated habitat; material: faeces | place: United Kingdom | collected 2010/2012 ...
CTAGACTTAACTAAACTATTCTATTGGGGGAGTTTCACAACTCCTATCTGTTCGCGGCAAAGGTAAAAAAACATCTTTTAATATGCAATAGGATATTATTAGAAATAGCCCGATTTCAATAAAATATAAACCTATAAGGGTATTTTTAACTCCTTTTATTAAGAAAATCTTGGAATATTTGTTTATAACTGTCACTGACGGGGATATAGTTCTTGCCAAAGACAATACGTCCACGGTCGATGATACGTATTTTGTCTTTTTGGACGATATAGGAACGATGCACGCGTATGAAGTGTGAAGCAGGCAGAAGTTCTTCTATGGACTTCATGCTCATGAGCGAGAGAATGGGTTTGGGAGAGTTCTCCTCATAGATTTTGATATAATCTTTCAAGCCTTCGATGTAAAGAATATTTTTGAGCTCCACTTGTATCAGTTTGTAATCACTTTTTACGAAGATGCTTTCAATTTCCTCTTGGGGCTGTTGCAGCAGTTCGAACCACTTCACTGCTTTATTGGCGGCTTGCAGAAAGTCTGCATACGGGATGGGTTTCAGCAGATAATCGAGGGCGTTGACCCTATACCCGTCTATGGCATATTGGTCGAAAGCGGTGGTGAAAACGATACGGGTATGTGTATCTACCATTCTGGAGAATTCCAGGCCGTTGAGTTCGGGCATTTGGATATCGAGAAAAAGAAGGTCGACACGCTTGTCCGGCAAGTCGCTCATCGCTTGCACTGCACTGGAGTATTTGCCGGTAAGCTCCAGAAACGGGGTTTTGTTGACGTAGCTCTCCAAAAGGTTCAGGGCCAGCGGTTCGTCATCTACGATTGCGCACTTCAGATTCATGTTGTCAGTAATTGATTGTTAAAACCGATTTATATTCTTTTCCGTCCTCACTTATGCCGTGCTTCCATTCGTACCGGCCGGGATAGGTCAGTTCCAGACGCTTGCCTACTTGTTCCAGTCCGATGCCGCTGCCGCTTTTGTCGGCTTCGCTCTTGGGGTGGTAGCTGTTGGTGATTTCGCAACGTACTTCATGCACATTCTCGCTGAAATATATACGGATATGGCTGGGCTCGGTGGGAGAGATGCCATGTTTGAAAGCATTCTCTATGAGGGAGATGAATATCAGCGGGGCAATCTCCGTAGGGCTGTCGGGACGAATGTCGAAACGCGTTTCAACAGTGACGTTGGACGAGAGACGGATGCGCATCAAGGCGATGTAGTTCTTGATGAAATCCATTTCCTTGCCTAAAGTTACGAAGTTCTGCTGATTGTCGTAAAGGACATGGCGCAATAAACGGCTCAGTTCCTGTACGGCTGTTTGTGCCTTATCCGTATCAAAGGCAATGAGTGCGTAGATATTGTTCAGCGTGTTGAGCAGGAAATGCGGGTTGAGCTGGTTGCGGAGATTCTTTAATTCGGCTTCCGTGCGACTTTTTTCGGCTTCGCGGCGGGCGGCTTCCACCTGCACCCAACGTCCGCTGAGGCGAATGGCCGCACTCAACCCTACGGTAAGTATCATGGAAAAGAAATCGCGCATGATGAATATCCACTTCGGCGGACCGATGTGTCTTTGGCCCTCACCGTCGGCTTTTGCGTAGGTGTGGAATGCGTACTCCTGCCAAAAGTGTACACCGGCTGTAACGCAAGCTATCAGCAGTATGTTCAGCAGGAGATACTGCCGTATGCGCCCCTCGAACAGATAACGGGGAATGAGGAAGCAGTAATTGCAGTAGAATACGATAAGAAAAGATAGCGGAACAATGCTGCCATGGCGCAGGTAGTCCATCCATGTAATGGTGAAACCGCTGCGTGTCATCATCACGAAAGGAAAAGCAAATACAATTCCCCAGCCGATGATATGAATCAGGGCTTCGATGATGCGCGACCGTGAGTAGAGAATTTGTTTCATACAAATGCAAAGATAGTTTTTTTTAGGGATTAGTGATAAGCGATTAGTGATTAACTGTTAGGGATAAGTGATTAGTGATTAGTGATTAGTGATTAGTGATAAGTGATTAGCTATCAATAAAAACTAACCGTTTATCCCCAATCGCTAATCGTTTATCACTAATCGCTAATCACTTATCCCTAATCCCTAATCACTCATATCGTATCGCTTCTATCGGGTCTAAGTCTGCCGCTTTTTTGGCGGGATACCAGCCGAAGAACACTCCCGTTACCGTGCAGACGGCAAAGCTGAGGAATACGCTCCAGGCTTGTATGTAAATAGGCCAATGGGCTGCGCTCTTTACTATCCAGCTTGCGCCGCAGCCGATGATAACGCCGATAAGTCCGCCGGTGATGCTGATGAGGATAGCCTCGATGAGGAATTGCGACAGAATATCCACTCCTCTGGCACCCACACTCATGCGCAGACCGATTTCGCGGGTACGTTCCGTTACGGATACATACATGATGTTCATGATGCCGATACCGCCTACTACCAGCGATATGCCTGCGATACAGGCGAGGAGAGTGGTCATCAGGTCGGTGGTGGTGTTCAGCATCGAGCTGAGCTCCTGCTGGCTGCGTATGGTGAAATCATCGTCGTCGCTGTCCTTCAGTTTATGGTTCCGGCGCAGAATTCCGGTGATTTCTTCGGTGGCGTTGTCCGTCATGTCCTCGGTGAGTGCGGATGCGAAGATACCTTGCAGATAGGTCTGTGCAAGCAGACGTTTCATTACGGTGGTGTAGGGGGCAAGTACAACGTCGTCCTGGTCCATGCCCATGCTGTTGTATCCTTTGGCTTTCAGTACGCCCGTCACGCGGAAAGGCACTTGATTGAAGCGGATAATGCGTCCTACGGGGTCTTCTCCGTTGGGGAAAAGATTATCCTGTATTGTCTTGCCGATGACACATACTTTGGCGGAAGTCTGTATGTCGGTTTCCGTAAACATCGTGCCGTTCTCCACCGTAAGCTGGCGGATTTCAAGGTAGTCCGTGCCTACGCCGCTTACGGATGAGGGATAGTTGTTATTGCCTGCAATGAGCTGTCCCGATGAGGATACGTTGGGGCTGACGGCAGCCAGGAAGTTCGTTTCGTTGCACAATGCCTCGTAGTCGGTGAGCTTCAGCGTCTGCATGGCGCTGGGGTCTTGGCGGACGCCGCCGCGCATATCCGCTCCCGGATGAATCATTATCATATTCGAGCCCATTTCGGAGATTTGCGCCTGAATGCTTTTTTTTGAACCCTGTCCGATAGCGAGCATCGTGATGACGGACGCCACGCCGATGATGATGCCCAACATCGTGAGGAAGGCACGCAGTTTATTGTTGGCAAGTGCCCGAAAGGCTATTTTGAAAAGGTTGGTTCCATTCATTGATTTGTAGTTTTATGATATTGTTTTTCTTTTTTCATCCTGCAATAAAGTAATTTACGTACTGCGTCAGTCATCCTCCTGCTTGGGCAGTGCTGCCAGTGTTTCGGCGGCATTCAGAATGTTTCGGTTGGGCTTGTCGTCCTTCACTTGTCCGTCGCGCAATACGATGTTGCGGCTGCTATATTGGGCTATTTCCGGATTGTGCGTTACGAAAATGATGGTGCGTCCTTCGGCATGCAGTTTCTGGAAGAGCACCAGGATTTCGAATGAGGTACGGGTATCCAGATTACCGGTGGCTTCGTCCGCCAGGATTACGGCAGGGTTGTTTACCAATGCACGGGCGATGGCTACGCGTTGCATCTGTCCGCCGGACATCTGGTTGGACTTGTGCTCCAGCCGGTCGCCCAGCCCTACGGCTTTCAGCGCTTCAATGGCGCGTTTCCGGCGTTCGGCTGCCGATACGGACGAGTTGTACATCAGCGGCAGTTCCACATTTTCCACGGCTGTGGTTTTTGCCAGCAGGTTATAGTTCTGGAACACGAAGCCGATTTTACGGTTGCGGAGTACGGCACGCTGGGACTTGCTCATGGTGCGTACGGAGATGCCGTCCAGCAGATACTCTCCTACGGTGGGCGTATCCAGGCAGCCGAGTATGTTCAACAGCGTTGATTTGCCCGAACCGGACGTACCCATGATGGTGACGAACTCTCCCTCGCCGATAGAGAATGATACGCCGCGCAGTGCATGCACCGTTTCGTCTCCCACCTGGAAGTTCCGCTTTATGTTTTGAAGTTCAATTACGGTTTTGCTCATGATTAATGATGTATGGTTTACTTTGTACTGTACTTTTATACTCAGTCTCTGTACGCTGCTTCATCGGCTGTTGTTTTTCTTCTTGCTTCCCGGAGGGCCCGGCATGAACGGGCTTTTCTCACCGCTTGGTTCCTGCGGCATATCCGCCGTTGGGCCTTCGCCCGGCATGCGCCCTATGGTGGCTTCGGTCACTACTGTCGCACCTTCATCGATGCCGCTTACAATTTCCGTATTCACACCGTTGGAGATACCTACCGTTACCGGATGCGCGATGAATGTATTGCCCTCGCGTGTCCAGAGTTTGTGTTCGCTTTCGCAATCTTTCACAATGTCATTCTCGCCGATAAGCGGCTTTTCGGGTGTGAAGCGGAGCGCACGTGCCGGAACGGAAAGCACATTCTTGCGGTCGAGTGTGTAAATCGTGACGTTGGCCGTCAGGCGCGGTTTCAGTTTCAGGTCGGGGTTGGGAGCGGATATGACAACTTCGTAGGTGACGACCGTACCGGATGTGCCGCTGCTGCCGGAACTTGTAGAGCTGTCCTCTCCCAAGCGGATTTGCGTTACTACGCCCTCAAACGTGTCATTGGGATAGGCGTCTACGCTAAACGTCACGCGTTGCCCGTCTTTCACGCCGCCTATGTCGGCTTCATCCACGTCGGCCACAACCTGCATCTGCGTCAGGTCGGCAGCGATGGTGAACAGGGTAGGAGTCTCGAAACCGGATGCCACCGTTTGCCCTTCCTCTACCGCACGGTTGATGACCACGCCGTCGATGGGCGAAGTGATGGTGGCGTACGACAGGTTGCGCTCCGCCTTTGCCAGCGACGCCTGACTGCTTTCGTAGCTGCTTTTCGCTTTCTCGTAATTGTAGACGGACTGCTCGTAGTCGGTATCGCTGATAAGCTGCTTTTCGTGCAGTCCCCGGTTGCGTTCGTAGTTCTTCCGCTGATATTCGTATTCGGCTTTCGCACCGTTGTAGGCGGCGCGTTGGGATGCCACTTCGCTTTGCAGGGTCACACGGTCCATTTCGGCTATGAGCTGGCCTTTGGTAACTACGGAATTGTAGTCGGCATATATCTTGTCGATGATGCCGCTTACCTGCGTGCCGACTTCCACTTCCGTCACCGGTTCGATGGTGCCGGTGGCGGTTATGGATTCCGATATCTCGCCTTTGATTACGGTGGCTGTCTCGTAGGTCACTTTATGTTTGGCCGTGGAGCCGCCGAAAAGCCGGATGCTTATGCCGGCTACCGCCACAACGGCTACGGCGATAAGGATAATCTTTTTCTTGTTCATATTCTGTATATCATTATTGGGTTTTAAGTAGCGTTGGTCTATACCGCAAGAGATAGTTGCGTATGGGGGTTATTATATTGAATAGGTCAAAGCGTAATCTGTTCTCCCTGGTAGAATTTCAGCAGTTGCGTGTTCAGTATTGCCATGTATTTGGCTTGCAGGGTTTCCTGTTGCGCGTTGAGCAGGTTGTTTTTCTCGGTCAGCAGTTCCACGGTATTCTTCATGCCGAGGTTGAATTGCTCTTGGATGAGGTCGTAGCTGGTCTGTGTGCTTCGCAGCTTCTCTATGGCGGCAACGTAGCGTTGCTGTGCGCTGTTGGCATCCAGCCATAACCCTTCGATGGTCTTGTACAGGTTTTTCTGATTGTCCAGCAAGTCCAGTTCGCTGTTCTGCTTCTGTATCTTGGCTTTCTGTACGGCGCTTTTGGTCTGCCGGTTGTTGAAGATGGGTACGCTTACGGTTACTCCTAAGGAGTTGTTCCAATTCTGTTTGATTTGTTCGCCGAAGGTGAAGTCGTTGCCGTTGGTGTTCGTGCTCCCTATGCCTGCACTGAGGCTGATGGTGGGGATGTAACCGGAGCGGGCGATATTAATGTCGAGTTCCGAGGCTTTGACATTCAGTCGGCCTGCTTCGATTTCCGGGCGCAGGGTGAGGGCGGAGCGGTAGACATCGGTCTTTGAGGGTAGCGGCGACAATACATTCTCATCGCCGAGTGTGGGGATGTAAAGCGTCATCTCCTTTTCGCCGTCCAGTTCGAGGAGTTGTTTCAGTTGCAGTTTGCAATCTTGCAGGGTAGCTTGTGCTGTTACCAATTGATATTTGTCGGTGCTGACCTGCGCTTCCAGTTGGGCGAGGTCGCTCCTGGCGATGCTTCCCGCTGCAAGCAGGGCGCGTGCCCGTTCGCATTCCGCCCGGCTGACGTCGAGGGTTGCTTCATTTACCTTGACGGCTTCGGCTGCATAGAGAATCTGTACGTAAATCTGCGTAATGCTCTCTTCGATGGTGTTCTCGCTCTCCGCCACGCCCAGTTCGGCAATGCGGTTGTTCATCCGCTGCTGTTTCAAGGTATTCAGCCGTTTGCTGCCGTTGTAAAGCGTCCAGCTGGCATCGATGCCATAGCTGCCGTTGTAGCTGGTCTTGCTTTGGCTGCTGGTGATGTTGTCGCCGTCTATTATCGTATTGGTCTGGCTGTTGGGCCGGTTTACGATACGTTGGCTTACGGATGCCGTGAGGCTGGGGAAGAGGGCTGCCTTGGCGGTCTTTACGTCCACTTCGGCGCTCTCGGCGTTGAGACGGTTCTTGCGTATCGTGATGTTTTGCTGCAAAGCATAGTCGATGCAGGCTTGCAGGTTCCATTGTGCGGGAAGCGTCTGCGTGCTGTCCTGCTGTTGCGTACCGATAGCGGTTTCCTGCGTTTGCGGCATTGCGTTGCCGACACAGGTGCTTGCCGCACAGAGCGATATTACGGTCAATCTTTTTACATTTATCATATTACCTTGTTTCTATGGTTTTACCATTGCAAAAGTATGCGCAGCCTCTTGAAACGGCAAAAACAATAGACCATTGCCGGGATTGTGCCGACGGATTACTTTTTCCTGCCGATAATTAAGAGTTTGCTTTGCTGTTTTTATGAGGTGTCAAAATACACTTGCTGATTTTTATTAGGCACGGATTTCACGGAAAACACAGGTTTTCTTTATTCTTTTTTATCGTGAAAATTCGTGAAATCCGTGCCTAATAGAAACCAATAGTAAGCGAATTTTAGTTTTGACCCCGTAAAGACAGTAGATATCTTCCCAAAGAACTTCTTTATAGAATACCGGACAAAAATCAAGCTGGCTATAACTTTTCAGTTTTTTATTTGTTATTTATATAAAAGTATTTTATATTTGTAATGATTATAATTTGAACTTTATGAAAAACCTTGTTACCAGTATCTGGCAATTCTATGTCGATGGCTTCCGAAGCATGACATTGGGGCGTACCTTGTGGCTGATAATTGCAATCAAATTGTTTATCATGTTTTTTATTCTTCGTCTTTTCTTCTTTCCGAACTATCTGAATGAAGCTGCCGGAGAAGGCGATAAAGAAGATTACGTCAGCAGTGAACTGATTATGCGGGCGGGAAGATAGGGGATAGTGATAAGCGGTTAGTGATTAAGGAGGGAGGTATTCCTTTTCCTTATTTATACCTTATACTTTATATTTTATACTTTAATTTCATACTTAATATTTATTCTCATGCTTGAAAACATTGACACTTCTCTGATTGATTGGTCGAGAGCGCAATTTGCCTTGACCGCTATCTATCACTGGATTTTTGTGCCGCTTACTTTAGGATTGGCAGTAATTATGGGCATCATGGAAACGGTGTACTACCGTACGGGTGACAAGTTCTGGAAACATACTGCCAAGTTCTGGATGAAACTCTTCGGCATCAACTTTGCCATAGGTGTGGCAACGGGACTGATTCTGGAGTTTGAATTCGGTACGAACTGGAGTAATTACAGTTGGTTCGTGGGCGACATCTTCGGTGCGCCGCTTGCTATCGAAGGTATTCTGGCATTCTTTATGGAAGCCACGTTCATTGCTGTGATGTTCTTCGGTTGGGACAAGGTAAGCAAACGTTTCCACCTGGCTTCTACCTGGCTTACGGGACTTGGTGCTACTATCTCCGCCTGGTGGATTCTGGTGGCGAATGCCTGGATGCAGAATCCGGTAGGTATGGAGTTCAATCCCGATACAGCCCGTAACGAGATGGTTGACTTCTGGGCGGTGGCCACTTCGCCGATGGCAGTCAATAAGTTCTTCCACAGCGTGCTGTCCGGCTGGGTACTGGCTGCGGTGTTCGTGGTAGGTGTGAGTTGCTGGTATCTGTGGAAAAACCGTGAGAAGAAGTTTGCTTTGGCAAGCATAAAGATAGCTGCCTGGGTAGGATTGTGCGCCGCTGTGCTTTCCGCGTGGACGGGCGACGGTTCCGGTTATCAGGTGGCACAGAAACAACCCATGAAGCTCGCTGCCATGGAGGGTTACTATCAGGGGCAGGAAGGAGCCGGACTGGTGGCTTTCGGCATTCTCAATCCCAACAAGAAGACGGCCGATGACGGTAAGGATGCTTTCCTCTTCCGCATGGAGATTCCCAAGTTCCTTTCATTGCTTGCCGAGCGCGATTCAAAGGCTTTCGTACCGGGCATCAACGACCTGCTGAAAGGCGGCTATCCCTTGAAAGACGGTACAACCGCGCTCTCCGCTCAGGAGAAGATTGAAAAGGGAAAGACGGCTATCGGGGCTTTCTCCGCTTATCGTGCCGCCAAAGCTGCGGGCAACGATGCCGAGGCGCAGGTGGCTGCCAAAGTGTTGAAAGAGAATGTGGCGTATTTCGGTTACGGTTATATCAAGGATGTGAACGAACTGGTTCCCAACGTGCCGCTCACCTTCTATATGTTCCGTGTCATGGTGATACTGGGCGGGTACTTCATCCTCTTCTTCATCGTGGTTCTCGTTTTTGCCTACAAAAAGGATTTGTCGCAGATGCGCTGGATGCATTGGGTGGCAATGCTGACCATTCCGCTGGGCTATCTTGCCGGGCAGGCCGGTTGGGTGGTTGCCGAATGCGGACGCCAGCCGTGGGCCATTCAGGATATGTTGCCCACAAGTGCCGCTATTTCCAAACTGGATGTCGGCTCCGTGCAGACCACATTCTTCATTTTCCTTGTACTGTTCACCGTTATGCTGATTGCCGAAGTAGGCATTATGCTGAAAGCCATACGGAAAGGACCGGAAAAAGAACTTTCTCATCAATCATAACTTATAACTCATAACTCATTACATGAATACCTATATATTTCTTCAACATTATTGGTGGTTTATAGTATCCCTGTTGGGAGCCATCCTTGTATTCCTGCTGTTTGTGCAGGGCGGTAACTCGCTGATATTCTGTCTGGGCAAGACGGAAGAGCAGCGCAAGATGATAATAAACTCTACGGGGCGCAAGTGGGAGTTTACGTTTACTACGCTCGTAACGTTCGGCGGTGCGTTCTTTGCATCGTTCCCGTTGTTCTACAGTACGAGCTTCGGCGGTGCGTACTGGCTGTGGATGATTATCTTGTTTACTTTCGTGTTGCAGGCTGTAAGCTACGAGTTTCAGTCGAAAGCGGGCAATCTGTTGGGCAAGACGACGTATCGCGCTTTTCTGGTGATGAACGGAGTGGTAGGGCCGGTGCTGCTGGGCGGTGCGGTGGCAACGTTCTTCACGGGTTCGGAGTTCTATATCAACAAAGGTAATATTGCCGATACGGTGATGCCGGTTATCAGCAGTTGGGCCAATGCGGGGCACGGGCTGGATGCGTTGCTCAATCCGTGGAATGTAGTGTTGGGACTGGCTGTGTTCTTTCTGGCGCGTATTCTCGGTGCGCTTTACTTCATTAACAATATCGGCGATGCGGATTTGGTGAAACGTTGCCGTCGTGCGCTGTGGGGCAATACGGGGCTGTTTCTGGTGTTCTTCCTTGCATTCGTTATCCGTACGCTGCTTGCCGAAGGCTATGCAGTGAATCCGGAAACCGGAGAGGTATTTATGGAACCCTATAAGTATCTGACAAACTTTATCGAAATGCCCGTGGTACTGCTCGTATTCCTTATCGGTGTGCTTGCCGTGCTTTGGGGAATTGTCCGCACGGTGTGGAAACCGTCTTTCGACAAGGGTATATGGTTTGCAGGCGCAGGCACTGTGCTCACGGTATTGGCGCTGTTGCTGGTGGCGGGTTATAACAATACTGCCTATTATCCCTCTACCGCCGACCTGCAAAGTTCGCTTACGCTGGCAAACAGTTGTTCCAGCCAATTTACGTTGCGGGTAATGGCCTACGTATCTGTCCTGGTTCCTTTTGTGCTTGCCTACATTTTCTACGCATGGCGCAGCATCGACAGGAAGAAGATAGATGCCGAAGAGATGCAGGATGAAAAAGGACACGCCTATTGATTTTATAACTCCAGGGATTTGCTCCCGGTTTCCCTGGAGTTTCTTTGAAAATGCCGGGGGATATAAGAGAAAACTCCTCACGTTTGGGTTGCAAACGTGAGGAGTTTTCTTTTTGTTCTTATGTTCTTATGTCCGAAAACCGGATTGTTATTTTCCCGCTTCCGCATTCTTAATCATCTGCTCGCTGGCATACATGAATATTACCACACGGCGATTTTCGCTCGCCGACAGGCTTTCGTCGTATTCATTGTAGCCCACACCTTCCACTTGCTTGAACTGAGAGGGAGATACGCCGCAATCCTGTAGATAATTCTCTACGGCATAGGCACGGTTCTTGGACACCTTCATGTTGGCTTCGTACGTACCGACCTTGTCCGTATGGCCTATGATGGCGATGTCCGTAGTTGTGTCTTCTTTCAGAATCTTGGCGAGGTCGCGCAAGGAAGCTTTCGCATCGTTGCTCAGCGTAGAGGAGTTGAAAGCAAACAGAATACCGGAGTCGAACGTCACCTTGACGGCATCCAGGTTATTGGCATCTTTCACCATTTCCACCTGTGCGCCTTCAATCTTGGCGGCTTCGGCAGCCTTTTTATCCATCTTATGACCGATAGCTACACCTGCGCCCGTACCTACCGCTGCGCCTACTGCCGCACCGATAGCAGCGCCTTTACCCTTGCCGAACAGTCCGCCGATAATAGCTCCTGCCGCAGCACCCGAGCCACCGCCGATAATGCCGCCTTTCGTCGTATTGTTCATTGTACCGCAACTACCCAGTAGTATGGCGCCGCTCAGCAGAAATGCTGTCATTTTCATCTTTTTCATACCTTTTATTTTTTAATTGGTTCAAGTTTTACTAATGCAAATTTATGTATATAATACATTTGTTGGCATTAAAAAGTTTACCATTGCAGTTTTTTTAGAGAATTTTCCTTTTAATAAAGAGAAAACGGCCGGACTTATACGTTACTTGTAATTCAGGAAGTTTTCCTGCACCAGCTTTCCTGCCTGCCACACGGCGCGTATGTTCAGTTCCTTGTCCATGATGAGGATGTCGGCGTCCTTGTCCTTTTGCAGGGAACCTTTGCGGTCGTACACGCCCATGATGCGTGCCGGGGTTTCGGAAGCCATGCGCAGGGCGTCGCCCAACGGGA
>ERZ826051.3100-NODE-3100-length-11550-cov-2.927186_pt1 | contig 11550 bp, 10 predicted proteins | sample MGYA00519928_ERZ826051 | MGnify/ENA primary metagenome ERZ826051 (study PRJEB31778, sample SAMEA3449219) | human gut metagenome | biome: human gut; feature: human-associated habitat; material: faeces | place: United Kingdom | collected 2010/2012 ...
AGCGGAGAGAAAGCAAAGAAGGCGGCGTTGCCGGATCCCGTAACGATAGCAGCAACAATCATGATGACGAGCATCACGATCAACATGATGAACAAACCTGCGTTCTGGATAGAAGCCGCCGCCTGAATCATCGTGGAGATACCGCCGATCTTGTTCAAACCGAGAGCAAACATTTCTGCGCAAACGATCAAGCTGACGGTAGAGGTAAAGACCTTGCCCATACCCTCAAAAATTGCCTGAGAATCTTTGCAGCACTGTTTAAAATCGCGGCGAGTTGCAATATCGACGACTAAAGCAATAATTAAAGAAACGATGATCGCGGTAACGAGATTCAGCTTGATGGCCTTATAGACTAAAGGAGAAAAACCGATCAGGAGACCCAGCGGCAGCATCGGTAGAATGGCGTAATACGCGGGACCGGCACCTTCAAGAGCCTTGTCGACGTCTAAAGCGCTTTCCTTTGTATCTTCTTTATTAGCTAAAGCGCCTTCTTTCTTATCGAACCAACGCTGGACAAAGAAATGACCGATTGCAACGGAAGCAATCGTGCAGAGGGCGACAGGACCTTGGCCCTGAACGAAGTAAGTCACGACGTCCATGTTGCAAAGGTCGGCAACACGCATCGCGTTGGAGCTGGACGGACCCAAGTCCAAACAGCAGGTTGTCGCAATGACTGCGGCAGCTGAGGTGCGAGAAACGCCTAGTGCAACCAGCAGCGGATAAATCGAAGCCATCAGCAGAAGGCCGAGTCCGACAGCAGAGTTCACGAACAATGCGATGAACTGCCCTACGACATACGTCAGAGCTAGCAGGACATAAGGGGAGCGAATGGCTTTCAGAGGCTTAACGCACAGCTTAACTAAAGCTTTACTGGCACCGATGCGGTCCATATAAACAGCAAAACCGGCAATAGCCATAATGTTGAGACCTAAGCCAGGCAGACGACCCTTCAAGAGGTTTGTAAATGCCTGAGCAAAGTCAAACGCAAAGAAATTTGTGGAAGCTTTAGGAGCAACTGCCGGGACACCTTCTAGATATGCACAGAACAGCAACAGCAAGCCCAAAAGCAAGAGGATAATCGGAGGATAGTAGTTTTTAATAACGAAGTAGCTAACCAGCCCAATTGCAACCAGCGTGAGAAGTACACCAACCATTTTGCACCTATGGATTTGAGTTAATAATTATGTGGTCATGCTAGAACTTTAAAATTTTCTTGGGAATGGTGTAACCTTTTGTTAACTTGTTGTCCTTACGAAGTTTTTAAGTGTAATTCCTAGGATATTTTTTGTGATTTGTTCACCACAACATTGAAGGAAACAGCGTTGATTACGAAATCATTTCTGAATTATTTCATCTTCCCTCACCGGCAAAGAAAGCATTGCCGCTAGATTCTCATTAGAAAATTCGATATGAATATAACTCATATTAGTTATATTTTATTCAAAACGGGGTGCTCCCCTCGGATGAATACTAGTATTTTCACTAAGAAAATGTATAATAGGAGCCGTTAGAGAAGTACTCCTGAAGTTAACAAAGCCGCTGGCAAAGATTGTTCGCCGGCGGATTTTTTATGCCGGATTTCTGAGCTTGCTAAATTTTCAACCTAAAGATTTCATCCACGCCGCGACGTCATCAAGTTCTCTATTACTGATTTCGTGTTTCATGTCATACGTGTTAGTCTGGATGGGGTTGCCTCGATTTGCTAAGAAAGAGGAGGCTCTTTCGGATGCTTCCTGGGAAATGAACTCATCTTTAAGAGATACAGCCTGAAAAACCGGAATAGTCTTAGAAGCATCCGTAAGTCGACTGACAAGTGGTTCATCTAAGGGAAGATAGGAAGACAAAGTAAAAACTCCGCCTGTCGGAAAGGGCTCTAAAAGGGCTGCTGTTAATGCGATGACGCCTCCTTGGGAGAATCCTCCAAGAAAGATATCGTCCGGACTAATTCCTCGCGCCATCTCTCTTCTGATCATGGAGCCAATACGCTGGGACGATTCAAAAATACCGTCTACATCTACTTCTTTTCGAAAATCACAGTTTTTAACGTCGAACCAGGCGTGAACAGGTTCTCCATTAAATTGTTTGACCCTGATAACGGATGCTGTCGGAAGGAGGAAAGAATAGTCATTCCCCAGACTCCTTCGGAGATATTCGGCAACCGGCTTAATAACGGAACCGGTCCCCGTCAATCCATGGAGCAGTATTACCTTTCTTGCGGCCTCCGATGATCCAACCTCTATAAGTTCTCCATCCATCGTGTTGATTTTCAACTCCATTCCAAGTTTGGGTAATTGAGAAGAAGACGCTCTTAGGGACCATCTTGGACTCATTGAGGATCTTCTCCATAGGAACTATTCTTTACCTTCGAGCTATCTGAATATTTCTCAATGTACCGCGGTAGGCAGAATAATTATTTTCTGTCGATCTAAAGGAAAACTCAATTTTCTCAAACTCCAAGTAGTCCTTTCAAGAATAGGCTATCCCCGACAGCTAGAATAGAAAAGTTGAAGTATGAATAATGAAAACCAAGGAGAAACTATGATCGTCCTGCTTCCGGATGGGAAACTCATCAACCTTAATCTTGTCTGCTTCACCGACACCCGTTCCTTCAAAGAACCCGTGCGTTTCTGCATGGTGAATGGAGATTCCGTTTTCTGCGAAATGACGAAAGATCAGTATCAGGCGCTGCTGCTCTCTTTAGTCCATAACGAGCCGCTCCACAAAGTTCTTCCCATTAAAGAAAAAGTCCAGAAGACCAAAATTGATTTCCGAGACTTCCCTTCTGTTTTGGAAGGTGAAAACTCTCCCGTCTGATTTTTCTGTTTCAAGGCAGCTTCAGCTGCCTTGACTTTTTTCAGGATTTTTCCTTAAAAATTCCGTTTTTTTCAATGAGGTACTTGTTTGTATCAAGGTCAGGCGCAACCGTTGAAATTCCCGTCTGTTGGATTCTTGCCTCATGGAAGTCCCGAGAAATAAGCGCTTTGTATCGGCCTTGTGCAAAAAAGTTCAACAAATCAAGCTGTCGTGGTTACAATTACGACTATTACGACGCTTCGTCGGTTAACTCAGAGGTCTCTATGAAATTACTTACCGTTGCCGCAATGGCATTTACGCTGTTGGCAGGATCTGTCAATGCTGCCGAACAACTGAATGCATATTCCATCATGCCTGAAAAATATGCTTCTAAGGTTTTCGCAGAATTCACAAAAGACACAGGCGTCAAAGTTAACTTCATGCGTTTCTCCTCCGGCGAAGCTTTGGCCCGTCTGAATGCTGAAAAGAAAAATCCTCAGGTTGACGTCATGCTCGGGGGCCCAGCTGACACTTACGCTGCCGGCGTTAAAGAAGGCATCTTCGAACAGTATCGCCCCAAAGACTCCGATGCCATCCCTGCAAGCCTGCGCGATCCTCAGAATCACTGGACCGGTATCGGTATCATTCCTCTGTGTTTCTTAACGAACACCAAGTTCTTAGAAAAGAACAAAATGCATGCACCGGAGTCCTGGAATGATCTCCTTGATCCGCGCTACAAAAACAACCTACAGATGGCCGACGCCCGTACTTCCGGTACGGCTACGGAACGTATCTACTCCCTCGTAAAAGTTATGGGCGAAGATCCCGCCTTTGCGTATCAGAAGAAGTTAAACGGCAATATCCAGATGTACACAAAGAGCGGTGCAGGTGGTGCAATGCCTATCGCTACCGGCCAGTGCGGCTCAGGTATCTTCTACATTGTTGACGCGCTTGACATTCAGCAGCAAGGCTACCCCGTCGTGATTACCTATCCGAAAGACGGTGTCTCGTACGGCATTGAGGCCACCGGCATCGTTAAAAATGCCAAGAATATGGATGCCGCTAAGAAATTCGTTGACTGGGCTGCCAGCAAGAAATTTGCTGACTTTATCGTTGCAAATAAGATTAACTACGTTCCGACACGCTCCGATGTTAAGACCAGCAATCCTCTGCTCGACCTCTCCAAAATCAATATGAAAGACGTTGACGTCGCTTGGAAAGGCGAAAAGCGCAAAGAGTATACAAATCGCTGGATCAACGAAGTCATTAAGTAATTCATTCACCGTTTTAACGTGATTTAAAAATTGTGGGGTTCTGCTTGATTAAGTCGAACCCCCGTTTCATTAGGAGTACTTAAATGACGAGCGGAAATAAGCAGCAGAGGGACCCGGTGACCTTGCTCACCATCTGCGTCCTTTGGCTCGCCATGGGCGTATTCGTCCTGTACCCGATCGTTCGCCTGCTGGCAATGACTTTCATTGTCGACGGTCATCTGACATTTGATAACCTCTTGCCGTTCCTCGCCAATTGGTATGACCGTCGCGCCATAGTCAACAGTATTATTTTGGCCTGCGCCGTAGGTTTTGCCGGCACGATCATCGGATTCATTTTTGCCTTTGCGGTAACGCGTCTGTCGCTTCCGAAATGGCTGACTTTCTTTATCAGCGCAGTCACGCTTCTGCCGCTGATTTCTCCCCCTTTCACATCAAGTATTGCATTAACGCTTTGCTTGGGACCCAACGGCATTATTTTGACTGCCTTAGGTCTGGAAAACTTTAATTTCTTCGGCTTCTGGGGAACGTTCATTTCTGAAACGCTGACCTACTTCCCCATTGCCTTTATGACGTTGTCTACGATTCTGATGAGAATCGATCCGAACTTGGAAGATGCGGCCTACTCCTTGGGTGCTTCCCCGTTCAACGTCTTCAAATCCGTCACCTTTCCTCTTTCAGTCCCGGGTTTGGCAAACGCCTTTCTCCTTGTGTTCTCCTGCTCCCTCGCAGACTTTGCAACTCCGCTGGTTTTGGGCGGCCACTCCTTCCCGGTTCTGCCGACGCAGGCTTATTTACAAATTACCGGCATGTACGACTTCAAGGGCGGCGCGGCTCTGTCCTTCCTGCTCTTAATCCCGGCACTTGCCGTTTATGCTCTGCAGAATTTCTGGGTCAGCCGTAAGAGTTTTGTCACCGTCAGCGGTAAAGCCGGAGGAAGGAGCTCGATTAAAGGTCCGGGGCCGCTCATTTCTTCGATTGTGGTCGGTACCGTTGCTTTTATTACGGCATTTGTTCTTTATCTCTATGCCATCATTCTGGTGGGCTCAGTGGTGAAAGTTTGGGGGGTTGATAACTCCCTGACATTAGAAAACTATCATTACGTCTTTACGTTCGGCATGAAAGCCATCAAAGACACCTTGCTGATTGCTTGCATCGGCACACCGCTCGGCGGGCTCTTGGCCGTGCTCATCGGCTACGTCTGCAAATGGCTCAAGATCCGCGGTCACAAAACACTGGAAACCGTTTCTCTCTTGAACTACACGCTGCCGGGTACGGTTGTCGGTATCGCATACATTATTGCGTTTAACGATCAGCCGCTGGTTCTCACAGGCACGGTTTACATTCTTATTGCCGCCTATGTGTTCCGGTACTCTTCTGCCGGTATTCGAAACGTCATTGCAGCCTTAACTCAGATTGATCCGTCTATCGAAGAAGCCTCTACAAGTTTGGGTGCCTCTTCGGCCTACACCTTCCGTAAAATCACCGTTCCGCTTGTCTTGCCGGCGGTTTTAACGGGTATGCGCTACCTGTTCATCCACTCGATGACCGCGATTAGTGCCACGATCTTCTTGGTTTCTGTGAATTGGACCTTGATAACTACACGTATTTTGGAATGTATGACCGAGCTTCAGTTCGCTCAAGCTTGTGCATTCTCCATCGTCTTAATTTTGATTGTCTTCGCCGCCTCTGCCTTTATGGCTTTAATGGCAAAAGTTCTTTGTCCGGTAGGCGACGCTTCCGGAGGACTTCGCTAAATGTCCGTATCTCTTACGCTTAAAAACATTTCCCGCAGCTACATTAAGGACAACGAAAAGTTTTTCGCCGTTCAAAACGTAAATCTTGAAGTTAAACCAGGCGAATTCCTCACGTTCTTAGGACCGTCCGGCTGCGGTAAAACTACCACTCTGCGCATGATCGCAGGTTTTGAAACTCCTACGGAGGGCCAAATCCTTTTGGGAGACAAAGACGTCACAAAAATCCCTGCCAATGAACGCGGCATGGGCTTCGTATTCCAGAACTACGCTTTGTTCCCGCACATGAAGATTTTCGATAACGTGGCCTATGGTCTGCGTATTCGCAAAGAATCTTCCGACCTCATTGCACAGAAAGTCAAAGAAGCGCTTGCTATGGTCGGATTGGAAAAAGCCGAGCATCGCTACCCTAACCAGCTTTCAGGCGGTGAGCAGCAGCGTGTCGCTTTAGCCAGAGTACTGGTTTTAAGACCGCAACTGATTCTTATGGATGAACCGCTCTCGAACCTTGACGCAAAACTGCGCCTGCACATGAGAACGGAAATCCGTAGAATCCAACAGGAACTCAAATTGACCTGCCTCTACGTGACTCACGATCAGAAAGAAGCTTTGACCATGTCCGATCGGATCATGGTGATGAACAAGGGCAAGATTGAACAAATCGGTACGCCTATGCATTTGTATGATGACCCGGCGACGCCTTTCGTTGCCGATTTCATCGGGCAGGCTAACCTTTTCTACGGCACGCTTGTTTCTGTTGAAGATAAGTACGGCCTTGTCGATGTTGCCGGCCGTAGGGTCAAAGCTCGAATGGGCGTCCTAAATCCTCCAAGAATTGGGGGAAAAGCGCTCCTGATCGTACGACCAGAAAACCTCAACATCGGCACCTCGGAAAACTGTCTGGCAGTCAAACTCATTAACCGCCTCTTTGAAGGAGACCGGATAGACTACCAATTCGAAGTAGTAAATGGTATCAATCCGAAACCTTACTCGATGTCAGTTCCTTTCCTCCCCGGCACTTCACTACTGCCGGAAGGCTCGACATTAGATGCTTCGTTTGTTCCGGATGCCGGTGTACTTCTAAACGGCGAATAACTTAAGCAACGATCACAGTTACGTCAAGCCGCCTCGTTTTTCCTGAGGCGGCTTGTTCTTATTCGGAGCTTCTGGAAGGAAAAATTATTAGTATCAACGAAGAGAACAGTTTCATAAATCTCTACAATAAAATCTCGCAATTGTGATGCACGCAACGGATTTTTTATGAAACGCCTAAGCTTATCTCTCGCTGTCGTTATTTTGGCCCTTTCTTCTGCTGTATCAGCCTCGGACTTCGAGGAAGACAAGCAATATATTTCCTGTCGTAAAGGAGCAGTCAATGATCGACAATTAACGGCTTGTCAAGAGCGGTTACTCGAGCGTCTTGATATGTCCATTGCAAAGGCACTTGATAGAAATATGACGCTGTTGGCAGAGTCGGAAAGAATTACCGCTCAGCGTTACCAATCACAATGGGAAAGTTGGCGTCAAAGTCACTGCGATTTTTCACTCCGCAAACAAAATGATCAGCAGCATCTTAGCTTGGCCTGCTACCTCCAAGCTGCAAGAGACCGCCTAGACATGTTGGAAGGTGAGAAGCTTGAAACAAATTCAAACTTTAAAGTTTGCTTACGGCGTGCAGGGAAAATAGAAAGCCACGAAATTCTCTGTCATCAAGAAGAGTATCAAAGACTGGAGCAAATTTTGTTCGGAACCGTCCAAGCCGCAGAAAATTCTAGCCCACAACCAAAAGCAGTATTGGAAGATCAACTTTTGTGGGAAAAAGACCTCGCTAAAAAATGTAAGCGCCCACCATTTGCCTCTATCGAACAAGCTGCTAATAATTACCAGTGTTTATGTAATGAAATCTATAAGCGCATTCGTTCTTTAACAGGTACTACAGAACGCCCCGTGCGTTGACGTAAGAACAATTGACAATCTCCTTGTCATTTATGACAAGGAGATTGTCAAGAAATCGCCGAGGCGATTTGCGAGGACGTCTGTTTTTTCTCTTCTTTCGTCAGTCTCCGGAATCTTGTGAACGGATAAACTGATCGTTTTTGGTGAAATAAAGCTTTTGAGTCATCTGAATGCTGACCCAAGTCACGATCGCCGCTGTTGCAGCGATAGAAAAACAGATTAATAACTGATACCTGACAGCAGTTAAGGGGGATTCACCAGCTAAAATTTGGCCGCTCATCATCCCGGGGAGCGCCACGATGCCTAAAACCATCAACATATTGATCGCGGGAAGCATCGCGGCAGAAGCAGAAACCTGGACCGTTTTAAGCACGGCCTGCTGCTGCGTTGCCCCAAGCGCCAACAATGTCTCAATCTCCCCTGATCGCAATTCAAGCTCGCTTCTGAAACGTTCAACGCCCAAAGCAGCCGAATTCATAGCATTAGCAACAATCATCCCAGCTAACGGAACCAAGTAACGGCCTTCCCAAAGAGGCGTCGGACGAATTACAACAAATTCAAGGTAAGAAACCGTTAAACCTGCCCCCAAGAAAATCGCGGTAAACAGGATCCACCGATACTTTCTCCGACTTTTTTCATTCTGGAGACCGCCCAAGCGTTTTAAAGCGGACTCGGAAGCCGCCCCCACCATAAACAAGATAAGGGCAGCGAGCACCCAGGGGTCTGATTGTCGAAAAGCCCAAAGAAGGATGTATCCAACAGCGACCAACTGAATCGTACCCCTGACGACTCCGATAATTAACGACTTAGAGAGACCTAGTTTGTACTTCCAGGATAAAAACAGGGAGATCCCAACCGGTAATAAACCGATGCCCATTTGCAAGAGCGATATATCGTTTGATCCGCTAATTGCCATCTCTTCCTCCTCAAGCCTCTAGTCGTTTTCATCGACTTCATATGACCTATCTACGAAATCCATTCTACGAATCGACTTTCTTTAGGGCACGTATCTCAACTCAAAATCAGCACGTGTAAACACATGTGAACATGTTCACACTTGAGTTTTATTTTGAAAATATCTCGTCAAAAGCTTCTTCAACGGCTTCCTTGTCCACACGGTACGTTCCCTGAACCATTCCGTCTCGGCCTCCTCCACGCCCATTTAATTTGGCATTCAAGGATTTACTGAATTTCGGGAGTTCCGGATCTGATGACGCAATAACATAATTAAATCCGCCCTCTATCGGACTGAAAACTCCGATTGAACTTTCGGGAAATTTTTCTTTCAGCATTCCGGCAAAACGTTTTAACTCAAAAGGAGACAAATCCTCTTCAAAAACTTTCACCAGACCGTTCCTAGACACAAGGCCGGAAGCCACAAACTGAAGATATCTTTCGGTTCTTTGGGCACTCTTCTGGTCTTTCGCTTTTCCTTCTTCAATGAAATTTGCCGCTGCTTTAGCAATTTCATGCGGCTTAGCGGAGAATAAAGCAGAAACCTTTGCTATCTCCTTTACCCTCCATCCGTAATCTCTCCTGGCCCGTTCACCGGCTACAAAACGAACTCTTGTTCCTCCTCGGTGTTTGGACGCATCCAGGATCTTGAACATTCCGATTTCTCCGGAACGACGAACATGGGTACCGCAACAGGCACAGCGGTCGCATCCCGGAATTGTCACGATGCGAACTACGCCATGCAATTCCTTTTTACTGCGATATTCCATCGCCTCTAAGGCTTCTTCAGTTGGGAACTCAATTTTGAGATCAATATCCTGAGTGATCGCCTGATTTACCAGTTGTTCTAATTCAGGGATCGATTCCATCGGGATTTCACCGCTGAAGTCAACAGTAATATCGTCCGGATCCATATGGAACCCGACGTTTTCCAATTTATATTTTTGGTGAACAAGTCCGGAGAAAATATGCTCGCAAGTATGATTCTGCATATTGTCAAAACGGCGTTCCCAATTGATTTTCCCAATCACTGTAGACCCAACTTCCAGAGGCTTATCTATATAGTGAACAATCTCTGGACCGACCCTTTTTACAAAAATAACCTTAGCTTCTCCTAAGGTCCCCTCGTCAGAGGGCTGTCCGCCGCCCTCAGGGTAAAAGGCGGTGTCGTCCAACACAACCTCAAATCCTTTTTTGCCCTCGCGACAGGAAGTAACAGTTGCTGAAAATTCTCTTGCGTACGGATCACGATAAAACAATTCCTGCATTGTTTCCATTGAATGTCTCCACTGCTTTTAGTTGGTTGCCGAAGATTATAGGCAGTCAAGAGAAAAGAAACTGTTTTGCAGAAAGCTTTCTCATCCTTGGATTTATTCTCACTTTTGGGATCGACCTGGGTTGTCTAGAACTTAAACCGCCGTCACCTTCCTATAATGATGAGCTAGGCAATGGTTTTATATTTTGAAAGATGAGTGCATCAAGAGACAAATTTCACTTTTGGGTCGGCATGAGCATTGTGATTGTGATCGCAATACTCATAGGTCTGCTTTGCACCGTCTTTACACCAAATTATTTCCGGCCTAAAACGATCGTTGAAACCTATTTCACAGAATCGGTAAACGGCCTTTCCCCTGGGGCACCGGTCAAGTTCAAGGGTATCGATATCGGAAAAGTCACCGAAATTTCATTGTCGAGCAAGGTATACCCCGATGACCACATCAGTTTGTTTTCACCTGATGCGTCTGTAGCAGTCGTACGAATGATTGTCTACATAGATGAAAATCAGCTCAAAGACCAGCTGCCAGATCTCATTCAGAAAGGATTGCGGTTCCAAACGGAGTTGGCCGGAGTCACCGGAACAATTTACCTTGCGGCTAATTTTTTAAACCCGACACTTTATCCGCCCGAAATTAAAGATGTACCTTGGAAACCGAAATACATCTACGTTCCGGCGACCATCAGTCTGACTAATGAGATTTTGGAAAATATCCAGCATTTCCTGGCAACGCTGCAAAACATTAAGACCAAAATTGATGATGTAACTCCGGATGCAGTAAAAACCCAGTCCACAAAGGAGCTCCTCACAACACTTAACAATACAGTCAGTATGCTGGATCCAGATAAACTGCACACGCTGCTCTCAAATGCAGAAAATTACGTCAACTCCAGCCATTCGATCCTCTCAAAAGTAGATGTTGCGCGCGTTAATTCATTGCTTTCAGAACTCACTAAAACAACGGAAAAATTAAACACTACTCTTCATGAAACTAAAGGATCGGGACTCGTTACCCAGCTGAATAAGACAATTTCCGGTGCAGACCAAGCGATTGTAGATAACCGTTATAACATCAGAGAGCTAATTCTCAATTTGAAAGATATCTCGGACAATCTCAAAATTTTGTCTGAGAACCTCGCACAGGACCCGAATTTCTTTGCACCTCGCGTTCACCATCCCTCACCTATCGGTTCGCCGCAAAATTAGTTTTTAAAAGTGTCGTTCCTCGTTTTCTCCGAGGATCTATATTTGATCATTTATTGATATCAGTCAAAGTACGCGCGTACCAGTCTGGAATACAGTTCATCTCATAAGAAATCCTTTTCCAACGGAGAAATGAAATGACAACACAGACTTCTCGCCGTAAATTCATCCAAGCTGGGATAATGACTTCCATCGGTTCGTTTGCAGGAGTCGCTCCAGCTGCCGGAGATCCTGCCCGTCCTCAAGCAGAACAAGAGCGAGTTTTTTGTGTTTGTGGGCAACCAGCCCCATGCTCGCTCTGTCCTGCAGGCCATGCAGCGCCCGGTGGATAAGATCGCGTTCG
>ERZ826051.3101-NODE-3101-length-11546-cov-2.629101_pt1 | contig 11546 bp, 8 predicted proteins | sample MGYA00519928_ERZ826051 | MGnify/ENA primary metagenome ERZ826051 (study PRJEB31778, sample SAMEA3449219) | human gut metagenome | biome: human gut; feature: human-associated habitat; material: faeces | place: United Kingdom | collected 2010/2012 ...
AATTAACGGAGCGGGTTTTCCGCTCCGTTAACAAATCTTTAGGGTCTCCACTCTGCGCGGAGGCCTTTTATCAATTTGGTTGTTACTTCAAAGCATTGAGAGTGTCTTCAACGATCTGAGGAACTGTCAAGCGATAAGCTTTTTCGAGTTCATCAGGGTTGTAGCGGTCAACAAACTTTTTTTCAAGACCGTAAGTCAGACACTTCATGCCGGTTGCGCCGACAGCCTGAGCGACTCTGCCACCGAAACCGCCTTCCTTGGATCCGTCTTCTAAAACAACCACGACTTTGTGATTCTGTTTGAGAGAATTCAGGAGATCTGTATCAACACCGGAAACGAAGCGGGGATTGATCAAGGTTGCATTGATGCCTTTTTCAGCTAAAGCATCGACAACACCTTCACCTTTAACGAAGAAGTCACCGGCCGCGATAACAGCAACATCTTTGCCTTCTTTAACGACCTTGAACTTATTGAGGTCGCTGTAGTCTGTATCGACCTCCCCCTTGCTGTGTTCATAGCTATAGGTCGGAACACGGATGGCAACTTTGTGTTCGTTCTGATTCAGGGCCCAGTCCATCATGGCGAAGTATTCTTCAACATTCGTCGGGGCAAGGTAAACGATTTCCGGGATCGAAGTGATCATCGGAATGTCCCAGAAGCCAAGGTGAGTCAGGTCTGTCAGGGCACGAATACCAGTTCCCATAACCGGCATGACGGCAGGACTGTTGTCCATGGCCCAGTCTTGTTCGAGCTGGTCATAAGCTCTCTGAAGGAAGGTTGCCATTACAGGGTAGATAACCTTGGCACCGCCTCTGGTTGCGCCGGCCATTGTGGAAACACCGGTCTGTTCGGCAATTGCAACGTCAACGTACTGGTTGCCGCAAGCTTTTCTTTCCTTTTCCATGAAGCCGAAGACTTCAGGTGTTGCGGAAGAAATGATGAGCAGTTCCGGATTTTCTTTAACCTTTCGGAGTAAATAATCGCGCGTGTCGGTGATGTAATTCGGCTCATTTGACTGCTGCAGAGGTTCACCGTCAGCGACGTCATACGGTGCGCTGAAGTGGAACTCTTCACGGTGGGCTTCAGCAGGGGCGTAACCTTCGCCCTTTTGAGTATTCAAGTGAACAACGATCGGGTTCTTCGTGTCTTTTGCTTTCTTCAGAGCGTTAATCACAGACTCTAAGTCATTGCCTTCGGCGACGTAAATGTAGTCATAGCCCAGAGACTTAAAGTAGTTGTGTTCGCTCTGACCGTTGGTCTCTCTTAATTCCCTTAAATTGTCGTAGAGGCTGCCGTGGTTTTCGGCAATTGCCATTTGGTTGTCGTTGACGATAACGATGAAGTTGTCATTGAGCTTCCCGGCGTTATTCAAGCCTTCAAAGGCAACGCCGCCGCTCAAAGAACCGTCGCCGATGAATGCAACAATATTGAAGTCTTCTTTTTTGAGGCTTCTTGCTTTAGCGAGGCCGAAAGCCAGGCTGATCGAGGGAGAAGTGTGGCCTGCGTAGAAAATATCGTATTCTGGGCTTTCATTCGGGTCGGTGAATTCTCCGATTTCCGTGAACTTGCTCTTGTCTAAATAGTACTGAGCACGTCCTGTCAGCATTTTATGTACGAAGTCTTGGTGGGAGACGTCAATGACGATCTTATCTTTCGGGGCGTCAAAGACATAATGAACACCAATCAGAGCTTCAACGTCGCCGAGATTGGGTCCTACGTGTCCTCCTATTGTGGAGGTGTAGTTAATGATGGCGGCTCTCATCTGTTTAGCGAGATCTTTGAGGTCGTCAATAGTGAGTGGCTTAATGTCCTGTGGTGAGTGAATATCAATGAGTTTCATTTAAGTTCTCCTCAAAAAATAAAGCTACCCTGGTGAAGATAGATTTTTGGGGACATAAGCGAAAAAAAAACGGACTCAGAAAGGACACCGCAATAGAGCTGAGTTGTTACTGTGTGATACGAGATGGAGGAATGGGCAAAATGCCCGGAAAATCAGGCAAAGAAGCATTTTCTTGGGGCAAAAGGGGTCGATTGGGTTGGCTTCGGAGGAAGCTCTTGCAGGAAACAGAAATGGAAAAGCTAGAAACTCTAAAAGACCTTTCCCGAAGCGTCCCGATTTTTTCAAAACAGATATTTCAAACCGACTTTAATTTGAAAATCTGTTTTAAGGTGGCGGCCTGATTCCCGATTGATTTGAGCGAAGGCTTTGAGGCGATCCTTCAACAGACTCTCCGCGCCGATGCCATAGTAAACACGAGTTCCTATGGAGCGGTCTTTAAATGAGAATTCATTCATTTGGATAGATGTCCTTCCTAAGAAATCGTGTCTGACACCACCTCTTAAATAGACTTGTCCGGACAGTTTTCCTTCTTTGCTGCGGAAGTTTTTTCCTAAATCAATTCCCAGGCGCCCGTTCAAACTATCGGTTGATTTAACGCGGACCTTCATATCGTTGCTGAAGTGAAAAGAGGCGCCATTTGCGCGGAAGTAACTCAGTTGTACTTGAGGATCGATAAACCATGAGCCCAATTTCGAAGTTTGGGTGAACTCGAGACGGTGACCGATTTCAACAGATAAACCCAGACCGTAGTTGTGATAATCGGCTGTTGAGATACTTTCATCAATATTTTTGGCGCTTAGTTTGTTGTGGTAGCGATTTACGGATAAGACCGAGTCAATATATTGTCCTTTGTCTCCGAGCCACGCAGCATAAAATTTAGCTCCGACGGATTCCACACGAGAATGATTGCCGGGAGCGTCGTCAACATAAATATTTCCCCTCGTTAACAGGAGGTTGGCGCCTAGGACCCAGCCGGAGCTGAACTTCCGGTCGGCCCCGATCGTAAAGGCGGAATATTTAAACGTACTGTTGGCCGAGTAGTGCGACTCAAACCGGCTCTTATCGTATCGGTACAGAATATAGGAACCGTCTTCGGCACCTTCACGAACTTCTCCCATTCGGCTTCTTAGATCATCTAAGGATCCCAAGAATTGAATGATTTGGTTGCCGGAGGCTGCGCTAGCTAAAGTCAGTTTGGCAGCAGGAGACAATCCGATGGGTTTTTCGGCCGAGTCATCAAGCTCAGGCGGGTTTGTCGGATCAAACGGCAGTTCCGGCAGATCCGGTTTAGGAATAACCTCATCAGGAGGTTCGGACGGATCTGTCGGAGTCTCAGGGTTATCGGGCAAGACCGGTTTGAGCGATTGGGTCCCCAATATTGCCCAGACCCTGGAGTCTCCTTTTTTGAACGGGTAAAGCCCTAATTTATACATATAAGGGCCGGCGTCTATGATTCCGTCATTGGCTAAGGAAAAAGTGGCTTTATCCAGGCTGTTCGGAGAGTCATCATTGACTGCAATGTGGTAAAGATAGCCGGTGTTAGCGAGAGAAACGCCGGAGGATCCTAAGAGGAAGGCATGCTTGCCTTCGCTGCTTTTGGAGATATTTAGGGATCCTGTCGAACCCGCTGTAAGGTAAAAGACAGCACCGTTTCCTTTAAGAGTCTCAGTTTCCATTTGAGAAGGATGACCTTGCTGTCCCAGCTGGATATAACTCGAGGGTTCAACATTTACAAGGGACAAATTGCTGTCCTCGGGGACAAACCAATAGGAATCTCGATGCATCGTTACTCGACTGCCGCCTCCCTCGTGGGTATCGACGGCAGCAGAAAGGGTAGAGCGTTCTCCTAAGTCAATGGTTAGGCCGGAAGTGGAGCCGACCGAAACAGGCTCATGAACTGCCATGTGCCCATCGCTGTCAACACGGAAGCGAGCGTGAGAGCCCACGTTTCCGAGAAATAATTTCTCAATTTCAATTTGACGAGACCGGATGTCGGCCTGAGCATCGCGAATGAGATTTAAATGTCCCTGAAAGACGGCGGTTTGAGCCGAGGTTAAATTGAGACTGCTGTTGGCTTCAACGTCGACCTCCTTGGTGAAGAAGACATTTTTCGTCAGAACTCCTGATTGCGGGTCGCGCCCGATGTTAAGAGAGCTGGGATGGTCGGTTCCGAGAATAATCTGGCCGATTTGAACTTTTCTATCAATCAAAATATCGGGAGCATCCAGATCCATCTCGCAGCTAAGCAGCTGAATTGTGGAGATCGTTCCTGCGCTTCGTTCGTTAGGAGATAAGAAATAAATCCCAGATGAAGCTGACATTTTCAGCAGGCGAGAGTACGTAGCCGAAATGCCGCCGAAAAGTATTACTTGTCTTGCCTGCATTGTGGTCGAGGCATTCTCGGAAAGCGCGACGGAAAGATCGTCATAGTAGGAAGAGTTGTCCGGGTTTCTTGGCGTCATGAGGATAATGCGATCTCCGGCGCCGAGATTGGCAGTCTGATCCGGTCCGACGCTCAGAGCGTAACCAAATCCTTTTTCGGCCACGGGAACGGGTGTAACGATAAGATCGCGTCCGGCAGAGATATTGACGTTTTGACTTTCGACCGAAAGCCCCGGGAAAAGGAACTGGTGATTCGCGGGATTGCGGAGCGATCTGAAATAGCCTGCGTTAATGGAGTTGACCGCAATGGTACCGTTTTCGGAGACATTCCATGCGACCGGAGCGGCATTGCTGTGGAAAATAAAATTGCCTGTCTTTCGTCCTTCTTCAAATGCCGCGTTGATTTGGCTCTCGAGACCGGGGAAAAACTGCTGCCAGTTTCCGATAAGAGTGTCCGTATTTTGTGCGATTCCCTGATGCAGTGCATCGAATTGACCTGCAGCGGTCAACATTGGGATGGCAAAAAATAGTGCAATGGCAGCTGCGGCACGCCGAAAATAAAAGCAATTCTTTATTTTCATTGAAATAACTCGTATCTTTCCGCTGAAAAAGCTTTTAACTGCAGTAAGCTAATTGCTTTTCTAAGGGGTATTTATCCTGTAATCTAATAAAAAAAACGCTCTATGAGCACACAGAAAATAAAATAATTAAACTGTTTTTTATGGTATACGCCTAGAGCGAAAAGTGACGTAATACACTCTCAAAGCGGGAGAAAGGATAGGGGGGTAATTTACTTATAGTTGGGCAAAATTTAGAAGATATCAGGGGTTAACTTTGTAGCAAAGATGATTTCGCTGAAAATACCCCTATGACGTCTATCCTTGTTTAGAGAGGATACCCTCCAACTTAAAGAGGTGAGGCAACGGAAATTACCTGGCTAAACCGTGAGGGTCGAAGTACAGATCGACTCATATTGAGAATGGTTTTCTGATTGGATACAGAGATAAATAGGAAACTATTTTGAGAACTTGAGAAAAATGTAAAAATAGAAAAACGGCCGTATGGCAGGCCGTTTTTTGTCACGTAAGAATAATCTCACGAAAATGCTTTTGAATGGAATTGGTCCGGAGTACACGCGGAAATCGGCAGGTACGTGCTGACAGCATTGATCATATTGTTAATACAAGCCGATGATTTTCCACCAAAGCATACCGACTGCAAAAACGATAATGACACTTGCGGTAACCAGAACAAAATTGATTTTGTAGAACCTAGGTCTTTCAAAGAAACCCTGTCCGAAGTAGATCGGGCCGGGACCGCCGGCATATTCTGTAATGCCCCACATGAAGTTAGAGAAAATGGCAAAGCAGACGGCAACCATCAGCGGAGGTGCACCGGCTCCGATCGCCACAGCGGCAAACGGAACATACATCGCCGCCACATGTCCAGAGGCAGTTGCAAATACGTAGTGAAGGTAAATATAGGCAAAGCCGAGCAGGATGAATGTTGTCATCCAATCCATTCCGGTGAGCATAGAGGCAAATCCAGCAGACATCCATTTAATGAAACCGAGAGATGTGAGACCGGTTGCTAAGGAGATGATGACGCCGAACCAAACAACGGTATCCCATGCGGCTTTGTCCGCTAAGACGTCTTTCCAATTTACGGCCCCCATCGCAAAGAGCAAAGCAGCAAGCCCGATACCGATGGCGTTGGCATTTAGCCCGGTCCACATTGTGGTGCCCCAGCCAAGAAGGGCCAAGACGAAGCCGATCGCAACTTTGATTTCTTGCGAAGACATCGGTCCCATATGTTTCAACTCTTCACGTCCCATCTTCTTGGCTTCAGGAGTACGTTTAAGTTCCGGATTAAGAATCTTGTAGGAAAGCAACGGCATTACGAAAAAGCAGATCATCGCCGGAACGACTGCAGCCCAGAACCAGCCTACCCAGGTCAGCTCAATGCCTAAACCTTCTTTTGCCAGTGTTGCACAAAGAGGATTTGCAGCCATGCCGGTCATGAACATAGCGCCGGTGATCGGAGTGAACTGAAAACAAGTCATGGTCAAGAATTCACCTAAACGCTTTTGCTTTGGGCCTGGTTCGGAGTCTAAAACTTGGTCAATGGACTTGGAAATCGGGAGGATGATGCCGCCGGAACGAGCGGTTACACTCGGCATTGCCGGAGCGAGAATAAGGTCGGCAATGCCCAAGGAGTAAGCGATGCCCAACGAAGAGCCTCCAAATAAGGAAAGCGTTTTATAGGCGATTCTTCTTCCTAGTCCGGATTGAACGAATCCGAGTGAAAGAACGTAAGCAGAGAAAATCATCCAGACCGTACCGGAAGCAAAACCTGAGAGTGCTGCTTTAAAACTTAGCGTGTTGGTGAAAATAGAAAGAGCCAGCGCGATGAACATTAAGGCGCCGGAAGGAAGAGGTGCACAAAGAATGCCGACAATGGTTGCGACGAAGATGGCGAACATATGCCAGGCTTGTGGTTTGAGGCCCTCGGGAACCGGGTAAAACCAAATCGCAAGCAAAACCACGATTGGGACGAGATATTGCCAGAGCTTAATAGGCTTATTAGACATAATGGTATCCTTAGAAAGGCCTTCCGCAGAAGACCTTTCTTCAGTTAAGGGACAACTAATCAAGGAAGTAAGTGCTAGCTCTTGCTGTATTTGGCAACGACACGGTCGACAAATTCCGGAGCTAACCCCACATAGTTATGCGGATCGAGCATTGCGTCGATTTCTTCTTCCGTAAAGGCTGCGGCAACTTCGGGTGTACGCAGCAGAACGTCCTTAAAGGGTATTTCTTTTTCATAAGCTTCCATTGCACCCTTGTAAACAATGCCGTGAGCTGTCATACGACCGAGGCGGTTGGCCAGGTGCATCATGACGTTTTCACTGAGCATCAGGCCTTTCTGTGCAAACAAGTTGCGTTCCATGTGTTTTGGATAAACGATAAGGTTCTTCAGAATGTTCTTGGATTTTTCCAGCGCGGCAGCCATCATGTGGCATGCACGAGGAATAGCCTCCCACTCAGAGAGGAAGCAGCCCCAATCCCGTTCCATTTCGCTGATCATGCTTTCTACGATAGAAGGGGCGATGCTGCGGACATTTCTGAGAAGCGCCAGGACATTTTCCAGAACGGCCGGATTGCGTTTATGCGGCATGGTGGAGGAACCGACTTTGCCCATGAAGAACGGTTCTTCCAATTCAAGAATTTCTGTTCTCTGCAGTGTCAGGATTTCATGCATGATGCGGCCGAGAGTTCCGGCGCAAAGGGCAAGAACGGAAACAAATTCGGCTTGGTTATCGCGGGCAACATGCCACGCAATCGTCGGAGTCTTCAGACCGAGAATTTTGAACATGCGTTCTTGAGTTTCCAGGCCGTGTTCAGGCTGAGAAGCTAAGGTACCGACGGCGCCGGCCATTTCGCCGACGAAGACTCGGTCTCTCATTTCTTCGAGGCGTTCAATATCGCGACCCAGTTCATCGGCCCAAATAGCCGCTTTGTAACCGAAGGTGATCGGAAGAGCGTGGACGACGTGGGTACGGCCGCTCATGATGGTGTTACGGTATTTTTTGGCTAAGTCTAGGCAGTATTCCTGACAGAGTTTCATATCACGAAGAATGACTTCGTAGGCATCTCTTTCTAACAAGACAATACCTGTGTCCACGATGTCTTGACTCGTAGCTCCCCAATGCACGAACTCTCCGGCGTTTTCCGGAAGGATTGCTTTGAAGGCTTTCAGCAGGGGTACGATCGTAATAGAGCTCTTGTAGTATTCGCCGATGCTCGGAATGTCGATGAGTTCAGCTTTAGCGTATTGATTGATGATGTCGGCTTTTTCCTTTGGAATGACGCCGAGTTCGGCTTGAGCGGCAGCGAGCGCGGCTTCTGTGTCCAGCCATTTTTGGACCCAAGCTTTATCGCTCAGGATTTCGCGCATTTCATCGGTACTAAACATGCAGCCGTGGATCTGGCTGTCGATTGCAGTAGAAGGCATTTTCTCTCCTTAAAAATTGAGATCGGTTTTGTATGGCTTCATTCTGCAAATAGAGGACAAGCGGAACAACGAGTAAGTGCATTTGTTTTGATAACTATCAATAGTTCAGCGTTTAGTTTAAGAACTTTATTTAATAAATCAAAGAGTTAAGTTATGTCTACCAACTTATTGCCGAGTTTTGTAGGCGACAAAACGCAAAACCCTTATGGTTGTTGGCTTCGCGCTTAGATAAAATCGAACTTGTCCGTATTTAGAACCTACAAATCTCTTATTATGCAAAAACCCGTCTGGAAAAAGATCGCAGAAGAAATATCCTTAGAAGTCTCTTTGGGGAGGTGGACGGTCGGCTCTATCATCCCGAACGAGATTGATCTGGCTAAAAGATATAAAGTCAGCCGAGACACAATGCGGAAAGCACTTACCTATCTGACTCAGCAAGGACTTTTTGAACGAAAACCGCATATCGGAACCAGAGTTAAATCAAGAACAAGAACAGGCAAGTTCCTGAGCGAGTTGGACGGAATTAGAGATATTGACCATTACGGCAATCAATACCCGAGAAAAATCCAGAACGTTACCCAATTGGTCGTCGATGAAGAATTGGCAGAACGGTTGTCTTTAAAGCCTGGGGATCTGGTCATTCGCTTTAAAAACATTCGCGTCGCTTCTGAGAAAGTTCAAGAGACCGTGGTCGTGACGTACGTTTACATTCCGGCTGAAGCAGCCGAGGTCTTAGAGATAGTGAAGAAACGCCCCGAAGAACTCATTATTACATTGGCAGAAGAAGTCCTCGGACGGGAATGTGATGAAGTTAAGCAAACTTTTTCGGGCACGATCATGCCTGACGAGGTGGCAGATTTATTTAAAGTTCCTCACGGGACGGCGGCTTTGAAGATTATTCGGAATTACATGGATGTTCGTGGGCGAACGATCGTTGCATCCGAATCGTTTCATACGGCAGATCGATTCTCTTTTTCCGTTGCTGTGAAGAAGAAAAAGTACTAATTAGGAAAACATCTTAGATTTTGCAGAAAAGGTTGTGCTTTAGGCTGATTCTACTTGCTCATTTCTCTCTGAATCGCTACGCTCAGAGCTGCACCCAAGAAGAATCTCAAGATCTCAAATGCACAAAACTACAAAACGCGGTTTCCTCAAGGCCGCACTTGCCTCCGGATTGGCGCTTGAAGCTTTTCCGGCTCGTTCTGCTTCCCCAAAGAGCTCCGAGCAATTAATTACGATTATCGACTTAGATAAGTGCGACGGCTGCACGGATTTGTCGATTCCTGCGTGCGTCAGAGCCTGCCGTGCTAAAAATCAGGCTCGCTATCCAGAGCCGCAGAAGCCGGTGCAGCCTTACTGGCCTCAGCCCAAGTATGAGGACTTTTCAAACGATCGGGATAACATTTCTCGGCTGACTCCGTACAACTGGATTTATCTTCAGCATGTTTCCGTTGACGGAAAAGATATTTATCTTCCGAGACGCTGCATGCAGTGCTTCGATGCTCCATGCCGCAAGCTCTGTCCTTTTGGAGCCATCGACCAAACTAAACAAGGAGCGGTCAAGATTGATGATCGCGTGTGTTTCGGAGGGGCGAAGTGCAGGGACGTTTGCCCATGGAATATTCCTCAGCGCCAGGCGGGTGTGGGAATCTATCTTAAAGTAGAACCGAAATTAGCCGGCGGCGGAGTCATGTATAAATGCGATTTTTGTGCTGATCTCATCGCTCAAGGCAAAGAGCCTGCATGCTCGACGGAATGCCCCAAAAAAGCCATGTTGGTTCTCCCCATCTCGCAGGCAGAAGAAAAGTGTAAATCCTTAGCAAATGACCGTTTTGTATACGGTAAAGAAGAAAACGGCGGAACCGCGACTTGGTATGTTTGCTCTATGCCCTTTGAAAAGATCAACCGTCAGCTGCACTCCCAATTGCCAAAGAATCATCCGGGAAGACCGCTAATGAACGAAGTCGATTCAAAACTGAGTCAGTCGACGCCTTTAGTGCTCGGAACTTTGGCTGCGCCGATTGTGGCTTTGGGCGCATCCGTCGCCCTAAGAAAAAGAAAGAACGACAAAGATCAATCTCAATAAGGCGGTGCGGAAATGAAAATCATCAGACAACCTCTAACTAATCGAGTTGTGCATTGGGGCATCGCATTGAGCTGTTTCGGACTGATTTTTTCCGGAATACTTCAGATGCCTGTAGCTAAGAGATACGGCCTGACATCTTTAGGAGAGTGGATGGGAAACTACTTTACGACGTTGTCCATGCATTACTTTTTCGGGCTGATCTTTGTGTTCTTTTGCTGCTTCCATGTCTTCTACCATGCACTGAATAAAGAGTTCGACATTGTTCCGAAGAAGGGTGACGTAAAGGGGAGCATCCTGATTTTTAAAGCCATTCTCTCCGGGAAGAAAGAGCCTCCCAGCGCGAAATACCTGCCGGAACAACGTTTGGCCTGGGCCGCTTTTGCCGTGACCTTCTTAATCCTTATTATCACGGGGCTTTTGAAAACCTATAAAAACCTTCCGGGCGTTCAGTTGGACGATCCTTGGACTTTCTATATCGCTCAATTCCATAACCTGGGTTTTGTTCTCTGTATTTTTTTGTTTTTAGGCCACATGGCGGCGTTCATGATCAAGGCTAACCGTAGTCTTCTGCCGGCGATGTTCTCTGGCAAAGTTGATAGAAGCTATGCGTTAGAACGTCACTCACTTTGGTCAGCGGAATAAGCCTGGCTTTACGAGATTTATTATTCAGAAAAAAGAGTTCCGCAGATTTATTGGAGGAGAAATAATGCTTCTGCTGCTCCATCCTACATTTACGTTGATCAGGACGGCAAGAGATTTGCTAATGAAAAGATGGACAACCACACCTGCATCTACGGTGTAAACGTCTTGGATCCGATCAAACATCGTTATCCGCGCATCCCGTGCTTCGTTATCTTTGATGAAGCCGCCCGAGTTAGAGGCCCGATTATCGGCGGTGCAACCTCCGGCTATGCGCTCAACAGAGAAAACTACAAGTGGAGCAAGGACAACTCAGCTGAAATTGAAAAGGGCGTGATCGTCTCCGCTCCGACCATCGAAGAACTGGCCAAGAAGATCAACGTTCCGGCCGAAAACCTGGTCGAAACCGTCAGCAGATGGAATAGCCAGATTAACGCCGGTGCAGATAAAGACTTCGGTCGTCCTCTTGAGAAGAAAGGCAAGGTTGCTTTTGAAGGCCGTGAAGCTCCTGTCATCTCTCGTCCGATCGGAGAGGGTCCTTACTACGCTGCAGAACTCTATCCGACAATCCTGGATACTCAGGGC
>ERZ826051.3107-NODE-3107-length-11529-cov-3.350619_pt1 | contig 11529 bp, 11 predicted proteins | sample MGYA00519928_ERZ826051 | MGnify/ENA primary metagenome ERZ826051 (study PRJEB31778, sample SAMEA3449219) | human gut metagenome | biome: human gut; feature: human-associated habitat; material: faeces | place: United Kingdom | collected 2010/2012 ...
AGAATCTTTCAGGCCATCCATATCCATTTGAATATAAATTTTTAGCGCCCCACTCTGGATACGGCAAATCAACAGCATCTGCTTCTTCCATATTGAAAACTGCCTTATGTTCCGTAATTTCATACGCTATATTTTGCCTTTTTAAATAATGATATATCTCTATCTTATCCATACTCTTTTATCTCTGTAAACTGAAATTGAAATATGTGTGATTGCTCTTAATCTGTGGTAATCGGCAATCCATTCATTGCCATTTGCGCCAAATCCGCAAACCTCAAATCGTATATTAGCATATTGATCTTTCGTTTTTATTTTTACGAACATACTCCTTTATTTTTCATACTTTTCAATCCGGCATTCATGTTCTTTTGTTTTTTCATTGTAGTTAATTCCCACCAGCAAAAGCTCCCCTGCATAGCATGCAACAGACTCCGGATATTTTCTGTCTCTGATCTGATCTAATGCTCTGACACTTTTGTCCCATTTCAGTTCCACAACAAGCGCCGGGTAATAATTCTGAAACTCCGGCTTTGGAATAAACACAAAGTCTGCAAATCCACGACCCGCGGGAAATTCGCGGATTGGTTTGAAATAGTATTGCATGGAACTCAAATAGGCAATGGACAGAACACTGCTGAGTAAGTTTTCATTGTTATACTGAATCACAGAAGTATATTCCATGTGAATTTTTTCAATTTCTTTTGCTACTGCGTTTCCATTCATCTGAATTGTATCTTTCAGAAGCTGCTCTGATTCTTTTTGAAATACAATCAACTCATTCCATTTTTTCCTTTTCGTTGCCAGAATCAATTCCTGACGGATTTCCTCATTCGGAATAAAAGCAGTTCTAAATGTCCGGTCATAGGCCAGATATCCAAGGTGAATCAGATACGTCAGCACATCGTCTTTATTGGCGAAGCTAACGGTATCGTTCTGAAAAGAGGTAACATCAACCGGAACATGATCTCCTGAAAGCATTTCGATTACGGCACTTTTCAGGCCATCAAAATCCATATTGATTAGCGGAACAATCGCCTCATAGGATGCGGTTCCGGACCAGTAGCTCTGGAATTCGCCTTCGAGCATCAGGTTCACAACGGCATTTGGATTGTATACATGATATTTCCCAATCTGATAACCGTCGTACCATCGTTTGACTTCTTCAAACCTCTGACCATATACTTCACATAGTTTTTGAACTTCTGTTTCTGTAAAACCTACATATGGTGCAATCGGCCCGGCATGTAGCATCGAATAATCTTTGAAATTGTTCAGCGCCGACTGTGTCTTTTCTTTTTTTACAGGCAAAATACCTGTCAGATATGCCAATTGAATATATTTTGTCGGCTCCGTCCCTTTGAACATCGCCCGCAGAAAATTGATATATTCTTCCTGTGTTTTGAGATCCGCCGCCTCGTCACGAATCAGAACATCCCATTCGTCTATAATCACAATAAATTTTGTTCCGGATGCCGCGTTGATCCGCGACAGCGCCTCCGGCAGTGACCGGATTTCTTCTGGAAGTATATGGGGATAATATTCTTTTAACTCCGAAATCGTTTTTTCTGAGATATAGGAAACAATCCGCTCCGGTCCGCCTGCCGGTTCCATACACCATTGGATATCCCAGTGGAGCACATCATACTGATTCAGATGTTTTTCAAAGGACTCCGCCTTATGAATCGCATAGTCCGCAAACAGTTCTCTGGAATCACTGCCTGATAAGCAGCGCCCGATAATCCTCTATGATTTTCTCCATCGTAACAGACTCCATGCTGGAAATCACATCTTTTTTTAAGGTATCATACGTTTGGCTCAGCACGGTTCCGATATTTCTGCCGACCGGGCAGAAAGGGGATGGGGTTCCATGTATACTGATCATTTTCTCAATGGCTGCCGGATCTACAGCATGGCAGATCCGATACAGCGAAATTTCGGAAAGTGGAACCGCAAGGGTGGCTCCTCCGGTTCCTGATTTTACTTCTATGATTCCGTCTTTTTTCAAGGCACTTAAGATATTTCGTATGGTTACCGGATTGCATCCCGTAGATAATGACAGCAGCTCACTGGTCACTTTCTTTTCTGTACCATATTCAAAAATAAAAATCAGACAATGGACCGCGATCGAACATTTATTACTGATATGCATAATTTCAATCCTCCATTTGCAATTTTATCATATCCCATTTCCGCTGTAAATATTGACACCATCTCTTGATGCTGTTATACTCCAATTATAGCTGTAGTTTTATTTTTTACATCATAGGAGGAATTTACCATGCATGCTTATGAAATTCTGTTCAGTCCAACCGGCGGTACCGCAAAGGTTGCCGCCGCCCTCACCACTGACTGGTCTTCCGTTAAAACCATCGATCTCTCTATTCCATCCACCCATTATGAAGATATTTGTCTGGAAAGCGATTCTTTAGCCGTAATTGCGATGCCGGCTTTTGGAGGTGCCGCGCCACAGCTTGCACTGGATCGTCTCTCCCGTATCCATGGAAACGGAGCTCTCTGCGTGATCGCTGCCGTCTATGGAAACCGTGCCTATGAAGACACCCTGGTTCTCCTGGAAGATTATGCACAGACAGCTGGTTTTCAGGTTATTGCTGCTGTTTCAGCAGTTGCAGAGCATTCCATTATTCACCAGTACGCTGCCGGAAGACCAAACAGTGCTGACTGTCAGGAGCTCGCCGCATTTGGCAGGCAGATTCTTCAAAAGGCAATTTCCGGCAATCTCTCTGTCCCGGAAATTCCCGGTAACCGCCCCTCGAAACATTCTGAAACCGGCATGGTTCCAAACGTAAAGCACTCCTGCACTTCCTGCGGTCTGTGTGCACAAAAATGTCCTGCCGATGCAATTCCTCCGGACAACTGCAAAACCACGGACAAAACCAAGTGCATCTCCTGCATGCGCTGTGTATCCCTCTGTCCAGTACACGCAAGAGAAGTAAATCCTGTTATGACTGCAGTTGCCGCAAAAATATTGAAAAAATCCTGTACGCAGGAAAAAGCAAACGAGCTGTTTTTGTAAAAAAATACCGCCGGACTCAAGTGTCACCGACAGTTTTTTACATAAAACACATCAAAAAGCAGAACAAAATGTTGAAAGTGAAATGCTCCCTCCTAAATGACAAGTTTTTCTTCTTTCACCTGTCTGTTCAGAAGGGAGCATTTCATTTTCGTTCTGCTTTTTTCTTTTACAGTTTTGCGCGGAAGAATGCACAGATTTCGTCCCACACTTCCTTCTGGAAGAAATGGAGATCTGCGTGGTCGGCATCCTCGATCGAAAGCAGTGTGACGTCACATCCCGCTTTTTCCAGCTCATCGTGCAGTTCCTCTCCCTGTCCGAACGGAACGGTATGGTCATCCTCTCCGTGGATGATCAGAAACGGCGGTGCGGCTTTTGTCACGAAGCTGACCGGACAGCATGCGAGTGCTTCTTCCGGATGGCGCATCACGTTTTTGCCCATCAGAAGGGACTCCGGAGATGCCGCACACTGCTCCGGATCACTGTACTGGAATCCGCGGAAATCGGTCGGCGGGTACCACGGGCAGGCGGCCTGTACGGCACTGGAATATTCCAGATTTTCTCCCACATCATAAACGGGATCTGTCGCAAGCGCTGCCATACAGGTCAGATAACCGCCCGCAGACTCTCCCATCACACCGATGCGGTCCGGATCAATATTGAAACGATCGGCATGTGCACGCAGATAACGGATTCCTGCTTTCACATCCTGCAGCGGTGCCGGAAATTTTGCCTCATTGCTTGTGCGGTATTCTACCGATGCAACAACGAATCCCTGCTGTGCCAGTACGGACAGATAGGCAAGATGTGCCGAGCGGTCCATCTGGATCCAGGCCCCTCCGCAAATCCATACCACACACGGATATTTTCTGGTGTTATCCCGTGGGTAAATCAAATCCAGCTTCAAATCCTGCACCGTGTTTCCAAACCAGGCATCCGCCTGTGCAAATGTAATTCCTGTTGTGACGCAGAATTGTGGTTTTTCTGCTTCTACCTGAATTCTTCTTCTCATGTAATAAACCCCCATATTTCTGTTTTCCTGACCGTTCGTCGCAGCCTCCGGCCGGAAATCACCTTTTTTGTTTACTTCTCATCCATTGCCTTTTTGATTGCTCCAAGCAGCTCCTCATACGTCTCATACGCCGGAATCTGCGGATAGTCGGCTTTGATTTTATCGGTCGAGCGGAACAGGAAGCCTGCCTTACTTGCCTGAATCATGCCGAGGTCATTATAGGAATCGCCGCTTGCGATCGTTTCGAATCCGATAGACTGCAGTGCTTTGACCGTGGTGAGCTTCGACTGCTCGACTCTCATCTTAAAGCCGGTGATCTCTCCGTCGTCTGCGACTTCCAGAGAATTGCAGAACAGGGTCGGATAGCCGAGCTTTTTCATCAGCGGTGCGGCAAACTCCGTGAAGGTGTCGCTGATCAGGATCACCTGGGAGAAGGTGCGCAGCTCGTCAAGGAACTCTTTTGCACCCGGCAGCGGATCAATTTTTTCAATCGTAGCCTGAATTTCTTTCAGTCCAAGGCCGTGCTCTTTTAAGATTCCAAGTCTCCATCTCATCAGTTTATCGTAATCCGGCTCGTCGCGTGTCGTTTTTTTAAGTTCCGGGATTCCGCTTGCCTCCGCAAACGCGATCCAGATTTCCGGTACCAGTACTCCTTCTACATCCAGACATGTAATATACATTGTTATGATCCCCTTTCCTGCGCTGCCCGCCTTGTTTGCCGACGGGGTTTTGTTTTTTTTCACAGCATCACTTTACCACACTATATCATAGAATCCATATCACTGCAAATTAAAATCACGTTTTATTTTTTTATACGTATATATCTCTCTAAAATTACATTCTTTTTACAAAATCGTTGTTTTTTACAAATTCATATATTTATTTATATGTTTTTTGACTATTGATTTATTTTTCATATATTTATATAATAATTACAAGCATTTTTATTAATTTTCTATTTTATCATCCATATTAACGAACGAATTTACTTTTCAGATAGTGCACTAATCTAAGGATAAATAAAAAACTAAAACCATCCAACAATACTTATGAAAGGAGACCACTCATCATGAAAAAATTAAAAACATGTCTTGCATTTTTTATTTGTTGTATTCTGTCCTTAAATATGGTAATTTGCAATGTAAAGGCAGATAATAATGTTGTTCTATCTAACAAAGCATATCTATTAAAAACCGGAATGCCACAAAAGGAAATAGAAAAGCTGGATGATGACGTCATGCAGTTCATTGTGGATGACTTAAAAAGTGGAGGTAAACATTTTGAATATATTAATTCAAATATCGAAAATCAAATATCGATACTCAGTAGCGAAACTTTAACCGGTATTTCCTTTACTGCATCAGCTTTTAAAAATGCATCAACCATTTATATCTATCCAACATACGAGTTTACTTCTAATAAACAACCTCGCGGAAAAGACAGTTTTTCTTTTCAATTAGGCGCTGCTATGAGACCGTATGAATATGGTGGAAAATTATGGTACAAAGATAATACTATGAACGATTGGAAAGTCGGTGGAACTCTTACTGCAAATAATCAGCAATTATCTGGTGCTGAATTTTCAGGGAGTCAACTAGGAACACCCGACTATGCCATGAAGCTTAAAGGTGTTACATACTGTCACGCTACTGCAGGTAATAGCAGTGATAAAAGAATTGTAATGGGATACTTATATAATCCCCAGAAAACCGGCTACAGTATCTCTTTTTCCTACAACGGTGGTGGAATTAGCTACTCTCCATCAGGAACAGCCTATACTGCATATAAAACAATGAACCTAAGTTATTAAACTTTCATTCACCACATACAAGTACATTTAATTTCTAATTACTCTTTCAAAGTAACAATTTGCCTATCCAGAAGCACAAATTTCTCTGATAGGCAAATTGTGTTTAAGGTATTTTCAAGTAATTTAAGTAAAATCATGAGCAAGTCGCCATTACTCGTAGAAAAACGGGCAGATTATGAATGTTTTAGGAATTGCAGGAACAAAAAGTACAGAACAACCATTCAAAAAAACTTTTAAATCCGGCATCAACTGAATAAAGCCATAAATAAGAGGTAACTCATTATGAAAAAAATCAAATTTTTATTTTTCACCCTGTTATTCTGTTTTTCTGTTCCAGTCAAAGCAGACACTGCATTCGAAAATGACGATACGGTATTGTGCTCTTTTTTAAAAGAAAACGTACCGGAAAATGCTTCGCCAATAGAATCCAGTTTAGAAAACGAGTATCGAAAAACTTCTTCCAAACCTATCGATTTCTATTTTTTTAAACGATCTGAAAAGACAAAAAGTTTCCAAGATCTGTATGCCGCAAATGTACTCACCTATCAGGAAAAATCAGATCGTTCTTTGTTATATCAGACAGTTTTCGATTTTCAAAATATAACCCAGGTAAGAACTGCGAAAGAAGACTTTATCCGTCTGGAGACAGATCCACTGATGTATCTTTTTGAATTAGAAAAAGCAGAATTGTGGACTCGGAACAGCACGGAAGAACCCTGGACGCTGGAACGGAAAATCACAACGCCTGGAAATCCAGATTTTTATCTTCCTTATAGCCAGTTTTCTTCTGATAAAAAATATTTTCGAATTCTGGCATCTTTTTCCTGGAGCCCGAGCCCTGCTGAGGAAAGCGAAGTTTCTTCGCCAGAATATCATTGCATTTATACCTCTGTGTATCCGGTATATCAGATTCCGGTGAAAGTACTCGTTTTGATATGCGGAGGCGCAGCTTTCTTCTTTCTCTACCGGAGACACAAAAAAAATCATATCTCCCAAAAAGATGTTCCGTAAGCTGCGCCTTTTCAACATGTTTTCGTCACTGTTCAGAGCCAACTTCCAAAATGCTACGCATCTCATCGATGTGGCTTTATCTGCTTTTCATCGCATCCCGAATCCGCTCCAGTGCCTCGGTCAGTATTGCGCGCGGGCAGGCGATGTTGATCCGCTGGAAGCCGCGACCGCAGTCTCCGAAGATCTTGCCGCTGTCGAGCCACAGCTTCGCCTTGTTGATCATCAGGTCTTCCAGTTCGTCGACAGAAAGCCCCGTCTTGCGAAAATCGAGCCATACAAGGTATGTTCCCTCCAGGTCGATCATCTTCACGCCCGGAAGCTGCTCCTCCACATACTGCCTTGTAAATTCTGCATTTGCCTTCACATAGGAAAGCATTGCCTCATACCACTCCTCGCCCTTATTATATGCCGTCTCACATGCCACCAGACCCATCACACCAAGCTGGCTCGTTCCGGCTGCATCGAGCTGTTTCCGGAATTTCGCACGGAGTTCCGGGTTGGCGATAAAGATGTTTGACATCATCATACTTGCCAGATTGAATGTCTTACTCGGCGCGGTGCAGGTGATCGTGATGTCCTCGTACTCTTTTTTGATCGCAGCAAACACCTGATGCTCGCCTTTAAAAATGAAATCTCCATGGATCTCATCACTTACAACGGTCACGCCGTACTGCACGCAGAGATCGCCGATCGCCGTCAGTTCCTCTTTCGTCCAGACTCTTCCGACCGGGTTGTGCGGATTGCAGAGGAAAAAGAGCTTCACGTTTTCAGCTTTCAGCTTCTCCTCGAAATCCGCCACATCCATGTGATAGCGGTTATCATCGCCGAGCACCAGCGTGCTGCTGACAACTCTTCTGCCGTTATCCGCAATGACTTCCGAAAATGGATAGTAAACCGGTGACTGGATCAGCACGGCATCCCCAGGCGCGGTGTAAGCTTTGACTGCCATCGCAAGTGCAAATACAACGCCCGGCGTTTTAATCAGCCATTCTTCTTTCGGCTCCCAGTTGTGATGGCGTTTCATCCATCCCGCAACGGCCTCAAAATACGGAGTCTGCGCATCGCTGTAGCCGTAAATGCCCATTTTCGCACGCTCTACCAGCGCATCCTCGATGTAGGAGGATGTCTCAAAGTCCATGTCCGCCACCCACAACGGCAGCACGTCGGCTGGCATACCACGTTTTACTGCGAAGTCATATTTTAAACAGTCTGTATTTTTTCGGTTGATGATTCTGTCAAAATCAAGATTTCTTTCCGTCATTTTTCTCTTCCTCAATTTCTGCAAAAACCTTCTCAAGCTCGCCGATCAGGTCCTCGATATTTTCAATTCCAACGGAGAAGCGAAGGGTGCTCTCCGTAATTCCGTTCCGCTCACGGATTTCCTTCGGCACATCGGCATGTGTCTGCGTCGTCGGATACGTAACAAGTGTCTCCACGCCGCCGAGGCTCTCTGCGAAACGGATCATTCTTACCTTCTCCAGAATGGCAAGGGCAAACTCTTTGCTCTCGAGCTGGATTGTCAGCATGGCACCGAAGCCTCTTGCCTGTTTTTTCATAATCTCATGGCCCGGATGATCCGGCAGTCCCGGATAGATCACTTTCGTAACAGCCTTCTGCTGCTGCAGCCATGCGGCAATCCGTTTTGCATTCTCCTGGGAGCGTTCCATACGGATGCCTAAGGTTTTCATGCCGCGCAGTACCAGCCAGCAGTCAAACGGAGCAAGGCCTGCACCTGTTGTCTTGATCAGGAAACGCAGTTTTTCCTGAATATCTTCGCGGTTCGTCACGATAAAGCCTGCCAGTGTATCGTTGTGGCCACTCAGGTATTTCGTGCCGCTGTGAATCACAACGTCCGCACCGAGATCGAGCGGATTCTGAAAGTACGGGGACATAAAGGTGTTGTCCACAATCAGAATCAGGTTGTGGCGTTTTGCGATATCTGCTATCTTTCTGATATCGGTTACGTTCATCATCGGGTTCGTCGGGGTCTCGATGTAGATGGCTTTTGTATTTTCTTTCACATAGCTTTCCACGTCATCACGGCAGCAGTCGATGCCGGAAAATTCGACGCCGTTTTTCTCGTTCACATGGTGGAACAGACGAATGCTTCCGCCGTACAAATCAGAATCCGCAATGATGTGGTCTCCCGGGCGGAACAGCTCCATCAGAAGTGAGATCGCTGCCATGCCAGAGCTTAATGCAAACGCATCAATTCCGTTTTCCAGTGCAACCACCATCTTCTCCAGATGCTCTCTGGTCGGGTTCTGCAGTCTGCTGTAATCAAATCCGGTGCTCTGTCCTACGCCCGGATGCGCATACGTTGCGGTCTGATAAATCGGGTAGCTGAGTGCGCCGTAGTGGCTACACTGTCCCTCGTCCTCTTCTAAATGGATACATTTTGTGTCAATTCCTCTTGCCATATGAATAATCTCCTGTTATTTCGTAATTTTTCTTTCTATACTAATCTGATAGGTTTTGTAACGTAACCTATCATAACAGAAAATGCGGCGTTTGTATATTCCCTTTTTTCTTTGACTTGTTATAAGTTTTTCCTATAACTATCATAAAAAAACGCCGCCAGAAGATTTTTCTCCCGGCGGCCGCCTCTTGCATCTATATTTTAAATAAGTTCCGCACAGATCGGATAATGATCAGAAAGGCACACACCATCCTTCTGCTCCGTCCATTTTTCCACCTTCCGGCATTCCCAGTCCCCTTTGAGAATGATGTAGTCAATCGAGCACTGCGGATCGTTCGGATCATCGCGATGATAGTTGTGGAAGGTAATGCCGATTCCTTCCGTCGCATTCACAAGACCGGCAGTTTCCCTCAGCGGTTTCATCTCTTCGCTGTCCGGCTCGGCATTGAAGTCGCCGCTAAGAATCACCGGCACATCGGCAAATGCTTTCTCTGCTCTCAGATGTGCGAGAATCTGCTCCAGGCCAAGCTTTCTCGCCCCGGCGCACTCGTGATCCAGATGGGTGTTGATGACGCGGAACACTTTTCCGGTCTCCATATCCTCAAATACCACATCCGTCGCAGTACGCGGGCACATACTCTGTACCGGATAGCGGGATCCCGGCACGTACGGTGTCGGTGACAGCCAGAAGGTTTCCAGGCTCACACTCTGAAAACGTTCTTTCCGATAGGCAATGATCATTGCCTCACCGGTCAGATCCTTTTCTCTTCCACATCCGGCAATGTAATATTCCGTCAGATTTTCCTTCAGCCAGGCAGCCACATGCGGCAGTACCTCCTGAAAACCGATGATATCCGGCTTTTCCTGTCTGATTTTTTCCAGAATCAGCGGTCTGCGGTAGATAAAATTATTGGCTCCATCCTGGCCAAAATCACAGCGAATATTAAATGTTACATATTTCATCGTAAAATCCCTCTTTTCATTTGTTTTCCTAACCCTTATTTTTGCTGGAAAGCGCTGTGCTTTCTCTTCTTTTTCTTCGTATTCACACGGCGCAGACACGCATAGCGCAGCTTCAGCCGCATTTTCCAGCTGCAGCCCGGTACCGGCTCCATCAGCTTTTCCAGAAAATGGTTCAGCGTACGTTCCTCATAAGGAGACAGCAGAATCTCACCGTAGATATGTTTCTCGATCAGATGGCAGACACGCGTATATTCGCCTGGCTCGACCGCCGGAAATCTGCGGGCGAGTTCTGCATCGGTTGCTGCTGTTTCTTTGCCGCCGGTCCAAGGCAGATGATCCGCGCCGCCTCCGCCGCAATCACAAGCAGCGTCAGCAGAATCAGAAGCACGCCAAGCAACCCGAGAAGAAACAGCGAAACACTGCGCAGTACCGGAAGAACGGCTTCGCCTGCCTTGCTCTTTCGGTTTTCCACACCGGTAATCTGCTCCGCCGACAGCGAATTGTTCTCCAGCACCACATTCTTCTGTACAGAATCTGGACTTCCGACCATTTTCTGAAGAGATGCAACATTATACAGGAACAGTTTGTTTTTTAGGTATTTTCTTTCACTTGTTTTTCTGTTGCTCCTTCCTCCATTTTTTGCTCTGCCTTAACTTCTAAAGACCATCCCAGAAAAACGCAAGTATTTTTAGTACTCCAGATACGCCCCTTTCATCGGGCTTGCTGCGTGGAGGCTGAAAAGACGGAGTACGCCTTTTTTGTATTTCGGCTCGCGCGGTTTCCAGTTTTGGCGGCGTTCTTTTAAGATCGCATCGATTTCTTCCATGGACTTGCGCTCTCCTGCGATTCCGATGATATTTAATTTTCTTTCCATAACATCGATTTCGATCAGGTCGCCTTCTTCTACCAGTGCGATAGGGCCTCCGTCAACAGCCTCCGGGCTGCAATGTCCGATAACCGGACCTGTAGATGCACCGGAAAAACGGCCGTCAGTGATCAGGGCAATGCTCTTTCCAAGTTCTTTATCACTGCTGATTGCTTCGGAAGTATAGAACATTTCCGGCATTCCGCTTCCTTTCGGTCCCTCGTAACGGATAAATACAGCATCACCTTTCTGAACCTTATGTTTCAGTACTGCATCCAGGCATTCTTCCTCGCTGTCAAAAGGTCTTGCGCGAAGAACGGATTTAAACATTTCTTTCGGGCATGCAGTATGTTTGATTACTGCGCCTTCCGGTGCCAGATTTCCACGAAGGATTGCAATACTTCCATCTGTTCCGATT
>ERZ826051.3110-NODE-3110-length-11521-cov-10.453166_pt1 | contig 11521 bp, 9 predicted proteins | sample MGYA00519928_ERZ826051 | MGnify/ENA primary metagenome ERZ826051 (study PRJEB31778, sample SAMEA3449219) | human gut metagenome | biome: human gut; feature: human-associated habitat; material: faeces | place: United Kingdom | collected 2010/2012 ...
TGCCGCTGAACAGGTTGCTGGCGCTTTCCTGCGCGGCCAGCGAGATGGTCAGGCCCACAAGACCGGCACCGGCTACGATGCTGCCGATGGGGAAGCCGACGATTTGCGCGCAGGTGGCAACACCCAGAATGATGACCAGCACCTTGTAGGTGGTGTCCAGCAGGGAGCGCAGGGTCTTGTTGCTCCGGATCTCCGGGCTGAAGGAGGCCAGCAGCAGGTCGGCTACCTCAGAAGCGTTGTACAGGCCCTGGCAGAACAGGAGGGTCGTTGCGATCTTATAGGCCGTGAACAGAAACTTTGTCAGGCCCGGAATGGCCCACGGCAGGCTGGTCAGGGCCAGGTACAGGCCGCTGTAAAAGGCCATCCGCTCCAAAGGGCTCTGTAAGCTGCGCAGGAGGATGGGCGTGGCGGCAAAGTGCCAGCTGCGGGCCTGCAGAGCGGGAAAGATCTTCCGGCGCAGCAGCCAGCCGACCAGAAGCCCCGCAAAAACGATGACAGCGGCGCAGACAGCCCGGGCAGCCAGCGCCCACCAGCCCTCCAGCAAAAAAGGCCCGATCTCGAACCCGAGGTCACGAACGGTAAAAATCATGGCAAAAAGCTCCTTGTATCAAAAAATGTAACATCCTGTCCCACAGTATACCATATCCGGCCCGTGCAGGGCAAATAAAAAAGGGGGTTGACAAGGCGGAGCAGCCGCGTTATACTCTTGGCCAGAAAGTTCGTTTCAGGGCGGGGTGAGATTCCCCACTGGCGGTACAGCCCGCGACCACCCGCAAGGGTGTTGACCCGGTGAGACTCCGGGGCCAACGGTATAGTCCGGATGCAAGAAACGGCAGGCAATACGATTTGTCTACGCGCCCTGTTGCAGTGTTTGCTGCGGCAGGGCGCGTTTTTGATTGTCTTCCCGGTTCCGAACCACGCGAAAGGGGCTTTCCAATCTTTGATTTGGGGCCAGAACGCCCCGGGAGGATATTACCATGAAGAAAAACACGACCCGCAACCTGACTGTTGCCGCCATGCTCAGCGCGGTGGCCTTTATCCTGATGTTCATCGAGTTCCCGCTCCCGATGCTCATCCCGTCCTTCGTCAAGATGGACTTCTCCGACCTGCCCGCTCTGCTGGGTGCCTTTGCCCTTGGCCCGGTGTACGGTGTGATCATCAGCTTTATGAAGAACCTGCTCCATGTGGTCATCAAGGGCACCTCTACCGCACTGGTGGGTGAGCTGTGCAACTTCATGCTGGGTGCGGTGTTCTCCGCACTGGCCGGTTACCTCTACAAGCACCACAAGAGCCGCAAGAACGCCATCATCGGTGCCGTGGCCGGTGCCGTGGCCATGGCCCTGTTCAGTGTGCCGTCCAACTACTTCATCACCTACCCGGCCTACGTCAAGTTCTACCACATGCCGCTGGAAGCCATCCTGGGCATGTATCAGGCGATCCTGCCCTCTGCAAACAGCCTTATCAAGTGCCTGATCATCTTCAATATGCCCTTCACTCTGGTCAAGGGCCTGCTGGATGCCCTGATCTGCATGTTGATCTATAAGCCGCTCTCTCCTATCCTGCATGGCCGGAAGTGAGTGACAGAACAAAAAAGAAAGGACGCGAGAGCGTCCTTTCTTTTTTGCTATTTGAGAGATTACTTCGTTTGTGTCAACTCCTGATAGCGTTTCATCAGGAACGCTACACAATCGGCTTCAGAGGTGTCCTTGACTGATAAACCATAGGCCTGCATGACGGCTCTGTCGTTTGCGATATGGGCTTTTAACAGCGGTTCAGGCATGGCCAGAGGATTATACAAATCTGCAAGACAATTGTTTGGATACATTGCTCGTGCGTTAAGAATGGCCTGTGCAGTTTGTTCTATTTTGGCTTTTTGTTCTAAGGTGGGAGTAGGCCAAGGAAAATTATTATAAACTGCGGGGGAATACCTGAAATCGCTTTTTATCCTACCACAAGTAACACGCATCCACGCATTATGAACATTAGATGTCAGAACTCCGAATTCATAGATTGTGACATTTGGAATAATACTGCAAGCGTCTCCGGCAATTACACTAGAAGGCATAAAACCAATCGGGATATACCGCCTATTCTGTGAAGAATGTCTCGGAAACACAAGATAGGTTGATAACGGTTGCCGAATTTGGCAGAAAAGGTAAGGATAATCGGCCATTTTCTGTATCCGATCTGCATTACTGCTTTTTCGCAAAGCACGGACTTTTTCAAGGCGTTCTGTGATTTCTTTTATATTTACATAATCAGAGACATTACCATCCTTAAACCATAAGCAATATCTGGAATAGCTATTTACATTATCATGTAAGAATTCTTTTGCACCTATAAAAGGCTTGATGTATTTTGCCAATACGGGATATTGTTTCTCAAGTTCTTCTTTCTCTGTTATGCTAAGTGTTAGAGCACCATCATCTGTCGGAGGACTACCGGTGGTCATTTTGGGTAAACCATTTTGAGGTTTATTAATTCTGTTTGTAATCCAAATGTCAGGAGCATCTAATAGATAGGGGTTTATATGTTCTGCCTTTGTTTTTGTTTCTTCAGTGTAAATGAATTTTGTATGAGAGCGGCTAAAGTTGGAGAAACCGATGATGACACAATGAACTGCCGCTTTTTCATTTGCCTCACTGTCCCATACAAAAGAACGATATGCGAAGTGAATTTCAGCACCAGAATCAATCATTTTCTTCCAAAATGTTGGAACGGATTCGCCCTGACAAATAGAATTCGTGGAGACAAATGCAATTTCGATATTCGTGCTGGATGTATTGATATAATCTAGCGCTTTTTTGTACCAGCAGATCACATAATCAAGTTTGGTTTCTATTTCACCCTGTCCCCAGATATCGTTCATATCGTGAGCTTGATCTTTTGTTCGGACAGATTGCCCAACAAACGGTGGGTTTCCCATGATATACGATAATTTGGAGGGGGAGATGATGGAAGCCCAATCCATCTGCAAGGCATTCCCGATATGGATATTTACATTGCTTTTTAATGGAAGGAAATCAAGATGCATTAAGACAACATCTTCAGTTTCCTTCATCATCTGGCTTTCTGCAATCCAAAGAGCGGTTTTTGCAACATCACCGGCAAAATCGTTGATTTCGATGCCGTAAAACTGGGAGATGGAGACTTTAATGGGATTCCAATTGGTATCACCAAAGATGACCTGTCCGTTTTGCAGTTCCCTTAAAATGTCATTTTCCAGACGGCGGAGCGAAATATAGGTTTCTGTCAAGAAGTTGCCAGAGCCACAGGCTGGGTCTAAAAAGGTCAGTCCGGCTAATTTGTTCTGAAACTCTTCCAGCTTCTTTTTCTTTTGCTTCTGTACACCAATTGTCAGAATCTCTGCGAATTCGTTTTTCAAATCATCCAAAAACAGCGGGTCGATTACCTTGTGGATATTCTCAATCGAGGTGTAGTGCATCCCGCCTTTCCGTCTGGTAACCGGATTCAACGTGCTTTCAAAAACAGCGCCGAAAATGGTAGGCGAAATATCCCGCCAATTAAAATGCCCGGCTTCCGCAAGAGCGTCTTTGATTTCCTGTGTGATTTTTGGAATGATAATATCCTCGTTGGCAAATAGGCCGCCGTTGACATAGGGGAATGCTTCCAGCTCTTCCGAAAGATATAGGTCGGGTCGGTCAGGATAGGGAGTATCCAAAACCTTAAACAGTGACAACAGAGCCGGACGCAGGTCTTTTGGCTCGTATTGAGCAATGTATCCGCTAAAGGAATCTTTTTGCTCAAACAGACCGGCATCCTCAGAGTAAAGGCAGAATACCAGCCGGACGCAAAGAACATTCAGGCTTTCGAGGGCTTTTTTGCTTTCTGGGTCATGGTACTGCTTCAAAAATGCATCATAGATTTTGCCAACGAGTTTGCCCGCTTCTTGTGACAAATCTACTTCTTTAGAGACTTGGATAACCTTTTTCTCCAGCAGAAAGTCCAGAAGCGAAGAATTGTGGTGAAGATCATCGATATGTATTTTTACAACATTATTTTCAGGAACGCGGGTATCCATATCGTAAATCCACAGTTCCTGAAAATTGGAAGTGATGATCCACTTTGCTTTCTCAGAAGTTGGCAGATTATCATTGTAGCGTTTGGCCTGTTCGTAAGGAGTGAGTTCGGTTCCACCGGACTGCGAGATCTTCTTGTCCAGAGGAATGCCTTCTGACTTCTGTTCAATAATGATTTTTGTTTCAGGGATATAGGCATCGATTCTTTTTGTGTTTCCGTTAACGATTACTTTTTTCTGAAACTCAATTCTGTCGGTTGCATCAGCACAACCCAGTAAGCGCTGCAAGATATCCAGCCAATAGGAGCGGTCGTCCTCGTCTTCTCTGCCTTTATTATGCCACTTTTGAATCAATTGCCGTGCCGCTTCACGCTTTTCTGCATTTGTCATAATGTAATCTCCCTGTTTTGTGTATTAAGACAGCGCGCCCTTTTCCAGCCACTTGCCCCGGGCAAGGCGGATGAGGAACAGCAGACCCCGGATGCTCAGTTCGCAGCACATGGCACCCCAAACGCCCATCAGGCCCAGCCGGGGAGCCAGCAGGAACGCCAGTGTCAGCCGGATGCACCACATGCTGAATATGTTCAGCACAAAACAGGAGGTGCTGTCGCCCGCACCCTGCATGGCACCGCTGGCCACGATGGAGGCACCGAACATGGGCTCGGCCCAGGCTTCGATGCGCAAAACCTGAGCACCCAGAGCGATGACAGCCGCATCGGTGGTGAAAAGGCTCATCAGGGTGGGGGCAAAGATCCACAGACCAACGCCGGAAAGGGCCATGACCCCCATGCCAAGGCCGGTGCACAGCCAGGCAAACCGCTTGGCCATATCCTTCCGGTTGGCACCCACGGCCTGGCCGATGAGGGTGACGGCTGCGCTCTGGATGCCGTAGCCCGCCATGTAGCACAAGCCCTCGGCATTGACAGCCAGGCTGTTGGCGGCAATGGCCACGGTACCCAGGCCGGCTACGATGCGCACCACCACCACCTGCGCCAGAGAGATGGCGGCACGTTCTCCCGCCAGAGGACCGCCGACCCACAGCAGGTTCCGCAGGCAGGAGCGGGTGATCTTCCAGGGGGCAGGCTTCCGGATGCAGAGGGGGCCTTCCCGCAGCAGCAGGATGGCCAAAGCCAACAGGCCGCCCACCACGGTGGCCAGGGCGGTGCCCAGGGCTGCGCCGGGCACACCCAGCCCGGCACCCCAGAAGGTGATGCCCCACAGCGTCCGGGTGGGGTTGATGAGGAAGAAGTTGAAGATGGCATCCAGCACGCAGACCAGCACGCTGATGAGGCTGGCGGTCAGGGCGTTGCCTGCCGCCCGGAGGATGGAGGCGTACATGCCCATGGCCATGGTGAAGGGCAGCGCCGCTGACCAGATGGCAAAGTAGGCTGTGGCGTTTGCCCGCAGGGAGGGGTCAGCTCCCAGCCACCCCGGCAGAAAGGGGCTGATGCCCAGGCCGAAGAGGGCGGCACCCACGCCCAGGATCACATTGAAAAGCATGGCCTGCCGCAGCACGCTGCGGGCATCATCCTGCCGGTCGGCCCCCAGATACTGGGCGATCTGGATGGAGAGGGCAGTGTACAGGCCCACCAGAACACCGTGGAGCAGCCAGGTGCTGGAGCTGACGATGCCGATGGAAGCAGTAGCTTCTGCACCGATGTGGCCCACCATGGCAGCATCGATGTATCCCATGGCAGTGACCACCAGCTGCTCCAGAATGGAGGGGATGCTCAGTGCCAGAGCCACCTGGGCCGTCTGGCGGGAGGGGATGGTCTCACCCTGCCGCATCCGGGCCGAAAGCTGTTCAAGTGAAAGTTTCATGTCTTCTCCTTTTTCTCCGATTTTCCTGTGAGACAAAAAAATACCCTCGAAAGGGCGTTTGTCTTCCCATTATAGACAGGGGGGCGAAAAATGTCAACCCATCTACCCCCGGGGTAGCCATTGCCCCGGAGATTGATTTTTTGGCCCGGGCGTGATACACTTCATTTGTATCCAGCCGTGAAAGAACAGGAACGGCCTCTGCCGCTCCGGGAAAGAGGAAAAAAACTATGCTTCAACTGCTTTCTGGCAACCCGCGCACCGTGGATGCGCTGGGCTTTCTGCTTGCATTTGCGCTGACCGCGCTGATGGACTCGGTGTTCCACGATAAGCTCCCCCACGACCATGGCCGCGCGTTTGCCGTGAACGGCGAACTCTCCAAGGGCAAGGCCCGGGGCTCCGGCCTCATCTTTGTGCTCTGCATTGCACTGGTCACGCTGGCCGTGGTGCCTTTTAAGGCAGAGTATGTCATCTACACCGTCCTGCTCATTGCGTCCATGCTCTCCGGCTATTTTGACGATGCCGCCGAGACTGCATGGAACGAGTACAAAAAGGGCCTGATCGACCTGGTCATCGCCGTTGTGGCGGGCGTAACCTACCTGAACTTCAACGGCACGGAGGTCAACTTCCTGAGCTGGAGCTTCAGCCTGCCCTATGCCGTCTACCTCATCCTCATCATCGTCCTGATCTGGGCCAGCATCAACGTGGTCAACTGCACCGATGGCGTGGACGGCCTTTCCGCCAGCCTTGCCGTGGTCAGCATCGGCACCTTCCTGCTGGCCTACTGGGAGGAACTGGGGGATTACGCCACCGCAGGCATCGTGTTCATTGGTGCCCTGCTGGCCTACCTGTGGCAGAACGCCAAGCCTTCCACCCTGCTGATGGGTGACGCGGGCAGCCGCGCCATGGGCTTCTTCCTGGCCGTTCTGGCCCTCAAGAGCAGCCATCCCTTCGCCTTCCTGCTGGCCGCGCTGGTGTTCATCGTGGACGGCAGCCTGGGCATCCTGAAGATCAGCTTCAAGCGGTTTTTGCACATCTCCATCCTCAAGAACACCCTGACCCCGCTGCACGACCATGTGCGCAAGCGTCTGGGCTGGAGCGATGAGCAGGTCGTGGCCCGCTGGCTCATCCTGCAGGCTGTGGCATCCGCCTGGCTGCTGCTGTTGGTGCGGTAAAACACAAAAGGAAATGCAGCGCCCGCACAGGAAAGCTCCTGCGCGGGCGTTTTGCTGTTCTGGTCCGGGAGGAAAGTTCCAGCTTCCGGTACAGCGTTTCCAGACAGGCTGGGTCACGAATTTCCTGCATGAGTTCACCTCATTTCTTTTGTTTCATTGTGCCATGTGTCACAAACAAATGCAAGCAAAACCCTTATAATAGGGACGAAAGTGGAGGAAAAACCAATGGATTCTATTTTTGATCTCGATCATCTGTACCGCACCTATTTCAAGATGGCGCTGCCCTCGGTGTTCGGCCTGATGGTGAGCGTGGTGTATAACCTTGCCGATACCTTTTTCATTGCGCAGTCCAACGATACGGCGCTGATTGCGGGTGTTTCGCTCTGTGCGCCGGTGTTCACGGCCCTCATGGCCTTCGGCAACATCTACGGCCAGGGCGGCAGCTCACTCATTTCCCGCCTGCTGGGACAGGACGACCGTGAGGGCACCGGCCGGGTCAGCTCGTTCTGCTTCTATGTGGCCCTGATCACGGGCGTGGTGTTGGCAGTCCTGATGATGCTGTTCCGCGTCCCGCTGCTGGGCATTCTGGGTGCGACTGTTGAGACGATGCCGCACGCACAGGCCTATTACACCGTGCTGGCCATTGGTGCCCCGGCCACGGTGCTGAACTTTATCCATTCCAACCTCATTCGCTGTGAGGGCATGGCAACCCAGTCCATGATCGGCAGCATCGGCGGCACGGTCATCAATATCATCCTCGATCCCATCCTCATCACCACAGTGGGCTGGGGCGCAGGGGGCGCGGCCATTGCCACCATTGTGGGCTACCTGTGCAGCGACCTGTACTTCCTGTGGCTGCTCCACAAAAAGAGCCGCTGCCTGTCTGTCAAGCTGTCCCAGTGCCACGTCACGGGTAAGGAGCTGCAGCAGGTTTTGGGCGTGGGTGTTACTGCCGCGCTGAGCAACCTGATGCAGAGCCTGACTGTCATTGTGATGAACCAGTTTCTCTTGCCCTATGGCAACGATAAAATTGCCGCCATGGGCATTGCCAGCAAGGTGAGCATGATCGCCCAGCTGGTGCTGGTGGGCTTCTCGTTCGGCGGCATCCCACTGTTCGGTTACCTGTACGGCGCAAAAAAGCGGGACGTGATGCGCAAGCTCATCCGCTTCTGTCTGACCTTCCTCGTCTCCATTGCCGTGGTGCTGTCCCTCATCCTCTGCCTGAATTCCGGGGCGCTGATGCGGCTCTTCGTGCAGGATGCCGGGATGATCGCCACTGGTGCGCAGATGCTCCGCTGGCAGGTCTGCACCGCAGCCTTTGGCGGCGTGGTGCTCCTGCTCACGGTGCTGTTCCAGGCAACTGGTAAAATCGTACCGTCCTTCCTGCTCTCCATCAGCCGTCAGGGCGTGGTGTTTCTGTTGGCACTGGTGGTCTGCGTACATCTGTTCCAGTATCAGGGCGTGCTGATGGCTCAGGCTGTGGCCGACATCCTGAGCGCTGCGCTGGCCCTTGGCCTGCTGGCGGCCAACCGCGATATCACCGCAAAACAGTAAACACAAAAACACCCGGAGGTCCGCTGAAAGCTGCGGTTCTCCGGGCATTTTTAGTATTCGATGCCTTTGCGCGCCTTGATGCCCTTCTGGTAGGGGTGGCGGCGGCATTTCATTTCGGTGGAGTAGTCGGCGGCATCCAGCATCCACTGCGGGGCCTTGTGGGCGGTCAGCACGCATTCCTGTGCGGCGGGACGCTCCAGAACGGCCCGCCGGAGCAGGTCTTTGTCCACCATGTCCAGCTCCCAGGCCGAACCGGCTTCATCTAAAATGAGCAGGTCGGCAGGCTCGGCCAGTGCGGCGGTCAGGTTTTCGTTCTGCACGGCCCGGGCAGCGGCCTTTTCCGCTTCGTTCATCTGGAACACGAACTTCTGCCCGCCCTTGCCCCGGAAAATTTTTGCCCCCAGCTGGGCCAGCAGAGGGATCTCGCCGCTCTGCCCGCCCTTGAGGAACTGCACGATGACAACCCGTTTGCCGCTGCCCAGTGCGCGGAGGGCAAGGCCCATGGCGGCGGTGGTCTTCCCCTTGCCGTCGCCCCAGTAAAGATGCAGCAGGCCCTGTTCCATCATCCGTTCTCCTTTGTGTACTGCACGGTCTCCACCAGGTGCAGGATGTGCTGCTCCGGCCAGTCCCGGGCATCCAGCACATAGCCGCCCGCGTTGGGGCCGCACCAGTCGTGAAAGCTGCGGCGGGGCACGCCAAACCGCTCCAGTGCGGCCATCTGGGTGCCGCCATGGGCCACGATGACCAGCCGCTCCTGTCCTTCGGCAAGGGCCTTGTCAATGAGGTCAGCCAGCGTTTTGCACACCCTGTTGCAGAAATCGCTCCTGCGCTCCCCGTCCGGGTGGGCAGCGTGCTCGTTTTCCTGCACCCATGCCAGATATTCCGGGTCCTGCTCCACCTGTACGAAGGTCTGGCCCTCGAATCGGCCGAAGTTCATCTCCTTCAGCCCGTCCACCGGAATGAGCTTTGCCCCGGGAAAGAACACCCGCGCCGTCTGGGCGGTGCGCTGCAGCGGGGTGACATAGACCACCTCTGGTGCAAAATCTGCCTGCCGCAGCTGGGCGATGCCTGCGGCGGAAAGGGGGATGTCCCGCTGGCCCTGATATCGTTTTTGCGCGTTGTACTCCGTCTGGCCGTGACGCAGCAGATAAATGAGCATGATCGTTCTCCTTTTTGGTTTGTTCTGCACCATTATAGCCTATTTTGCGGTTATTTTCCAGCCATGCTCTTGCAATTCTTCCGCATTTCAGATATATTGAGTGGGTATGAAATTTCAGGGGAGAGAAGTGTCAATGGAGATCCGGGACCGGAAAGCAGCGCAGCGCCGGGCGGGCATCATGGCCCGCAGGGGTCTGCCGCAGGCAGAGCGGGCGGCGGCCAATGCAGCCATCTGTGCCCGCATTCTGGCCATGCCCTGCTTCCAAAAGGCAGAGAATCTGCTGCTCTACGCCGCTTTTGGCGGAGAGGTGGATCTTGCTGGGCTGGCAGAGCAGGCGGCCCGGCTGGGCAAAACGGTGGCCTATCCGGTCTGTGGGGAAAACTTTACCCTGACCGCCGCCGTGCCGGGGCCGGACGGCTGGGAGGTGGGGGCTTACGGCATCCGCACGCCGGTTCTGGAACGGGCGGTGCTCATCCGGCCGGAGGCGCTTGATCTGGTGCTGGTGCCCTGCACTGCCTTTGATGCGGCCTGCCGCCGGGTGGGCATGGGCAAGGGCTACTATGACCGCTATCTGCCCAGGTGCCGGAACGCTGTGGCGCTGGGCGTGGCCTTTGAGGCCCAGCGGGTGCCGGAAGCGGCTGCAGATGGGCGGGACCGGCAGCTGGATGGATTTGTAACAGAGAGGAAAGTATATCGTGGAACTGATGAATTTGAGCTGTGAAGGTTTTCTGGAGGAGCTGGCCAGCAAGGCGGCGGCTCCGGGCGGCGGCGGCGCTTCGGCGCTGGTGGGCGCGGCCGGTGTGGCGCTGGGCAGCATGGTGGGCAGCCTGACCGTGGGCAAAAAGAAATATGCTGCCGTGGAAGCGGACATCGCTGCCCTGAATGTCCGGGCCGAGGCCCTGCGCAAGCGGCTGGAAGCGCTGGTACAGGCCGACGCGGAGGCCTTTCTGCCCGTGGCGGCGGCCTACAAGCTGCCGAAAGAGACCCCGGAACAGCAGGCCCACAAGGCCGCGGTGCTGGAAAAGGCACTGGACAGAGCCTGCGCCGTGCCGCTGGAGGTGATGACTGCCTGCGGTGAGGGCATCGTACTGGCCGCAGAGTACGCCGAAAAGGGCAGCGTGCTGGCCCGTTCCGATGCCGGATGCGCGGCGCTGTTCTGCAAGGCAGCCATGCAGGCGGCGGGGCTGAACGTGAAGGTCAACACCCGCCTGATGGCAGACAAGGCCCATGCGGATGCGCTGGAGGCCAGAGCGGAACAGCTGCTGGCCGAGTTTGTGCCGCAGGCTGACACGGTCTATCAGACTGTATCAAATGAGTGAGGGGAGAAGAAAATGGCTCAGATCCTGAAGGGCGCGCCCGTGGTGGCCGCCATGAACGAAGCAAACGCCGCGCGCTGTGCCGCGCTGAAGGAAAAGGGTATCGTGCCCACACTGGCTGTGGTGCGGGTCGGCGCGCGGGAGGATGACATTTCTTATGAAAAGGGGATCGTCACCCGGTGCGGTAAGGTTGGCGTGGAGGTGCGGCAGTTCCATCTGGCGGAAGATGTTACGCAGGAGGAACTGCTGGATGTGATCCGGCAGATCAATGGGGATGCATCGGTTCACGGGTGCCTGATCTTCCGGCCCCTGCCAAAGCGGTTCGATGACCGCAGGGTCCAGGAGGCGCTTGCCCCGGAAAAGGACGTGGACGGCATCACGGATGGCTCGATGGCTGGTGTGTTTACCAATATGCCCATCGGTTATCCGCCCTGCACGGCGCAGGCCTGCCTTGAGATCC
>ERZ826051.3116-NODE-3116-length-11501-cov-3.782020_pt1 | contig 11501 bp, 6 predicted proteins | sample MGYA00519928_ERZ826051 | MGnify/ENA primary metagenome ERZ826051 (study PRJEB31778, sample SAMEA3449219) | human gut metagenome | biome: human gut; feature: human-associated habitat; material: faeces | place: United Kingdom | collected 2010/2012 ...
AGACCTACGACCGCGCGGCCGATTTGCTGCACGGGTATCCGACGCGTCCCGATGCCGACCTGGGGCGCGCCACCTCGGTGGCGGCCAAGGCGATGAAGGCCCGGCTGCTGCTCTATGCCGCCAGTCCGCTCTGCAACGGCAACACGGAGTTCTACGCGCGTTTCCGCAACAACGACGGCACGCCGCTGATGAGCCAGACCTACAATCCCGAAAAGTGGAAGTGGGCGCTCGACGCCTGCCAGGAAGCGATCACGCTGGCCGAGGACAACGGGCACAGGCTCTACGAAAGCCCGAACGCGACTGCGGCTGCAACCGCTGCCGAGCGCGGCGAGATCAACTACCACGACTGCTTCGTCGAACCGCTCTGGAACACGACCGAGTACCTTTGGGCAATGGGCGACCAGACCGGCATCGGGCACTTGCAGCGTTACGGAGGCGCGCGCCTGAAGCTGCCGTACAGTACCGACGGCTTCTGCATCAACATCGTTCCGACGTTCGAGTGCGTGGAGATGTACTACACGCACAACGGCCTGCCGTGGGACCGAGACCCCGAGACCATGCATATCGACCCCTATGCCTATAATGCCGAAAAGGAGACTGTCAACCTTCATGTCTACAAGGAGCCGCGCTTCTATGCGTCGGTGGGCTACGACCGCGGCAAGTACGCCATCAACGGCGAGGAGTTCATTCTCAAATGCCGCGCCGGCGAGATGCAGGGCAGTGTGCTCGACGCCTCGAAGGAGTACCAGAGCTGTACGGGCTACATTCTCAAGAAGTGGATTCACCGCCAGTCGGCCTTCAACTACGACACCAAGTCGTGGACCTACCGCAAGTACGCCTATCCTTACATCCGCCTTGCGGAACTCTACCTGAGCTATGCCGAGGCCGATTTCGAATACAACGGGTCGTTGAGCGACGCGAGCCTCAATTACCTGAATCTGGTCCGCCGCCGCTCGGGGCTGCCCGATTTCAAGGATTCGTGGGCCTTGGCCGGGGGCATTCCCACCGGCGACGAACTGCGCAAGGTGCTGCACCGGGAGCGTTCGATCGAACTGCTGATGGAGGGCATGCGCTACCACGACCTGCGCCGTTGGAAAGAGGCGGGCGAAGCGATGTCCCGGCGTCCCAAGGCGTGGAACCTCGACGGCAGGACGGCGGCCGATTTCTACCGGGTCTCCACGATGAAGGAGAGCGGCGTACGCACGTTCGAATCCCCCAAGACCTACTGGATGGCCATTCCGTTGAGCGAAATCAATATCAACTACAACCTCGTGCAGAATCCCGGTTACTAACCTTAATAATCCGATTGCGATGAAGAATCTTGCGATATGCCTCCTGCTTCTGCTGGGAGCCGTAGGGTGCGGCGACGATTACGTCGTCTACGAGACGGTGGACACTATGGTCTGCATCCCGAAGAACGATTTCCAGGTCCTCGAATACGATGCCGCTTCGGGCCAGGCGTGCGTTTACGATCTCTATCTTTACAAGGGCGGTTACAATGACGACGGAATCACCGTGAAACTGGTGGTCGACCCCTCCGTGCTCGATGTCTATAACGTGGAAAACGGACTCGAACTGAAGGTGATGCCCGACAGGTATTTCGCCTTCGACCCCGAAGTGCGCTTGTCGGGGGACAGGGTCATGGACCGCGCCGAAATCCGCTTCGATGCCGCTTCGATGCTTGCCGACGGCATTGATTCCTCCTATGTGCTGCCGCTTTCCGTCAGGGCCGATGATCAGGGCAAGGTGCGTCCCGAAAAGAACAGCGTAATCATCCGGGTCGTGATGAAATAACCGTGATGCGGAGGAGGTTCGGCCTCCTCCGCATCCTCAATGCAAAAAATATGTCAAAATTCTACATGCGGCTTCTGTCGGTGTGCTTCGCCGCCCTTGTCCTGGCGGCCTGCTCCTCCTCGGAGGGCGGCGGTGACGACGGCCCGACCGCCGGACAGATTCCCGATAAGGCCGGAATGACGGTGAAGGGAATCGTGAAGGACAGCGCCGGCAATGGCATTGCCGGGGTGGTGGTGAGCGACGGCCTGGAGGTGACGGCGACCGACGAACGGGGGATTTACTATCTGGCCTCCGACCTCGCGCGGCGCAATTTCGTCTTTGTCTCCGTGCCTGCCGACTGCGAGATTCCCGCCACGCAGGGCTGTCCGCGGTTCTACCGCAAAATCGACCGCAAACAGGCCGTCAACCGGGCCGATTTTACGCTGACACGACGCAAGACTCCGTCCGACCGCCATTCGCTGATCGTTATGGCCGACATTCAGCTGGCTGCCGATAACACGTCGGTGGATTCCTATCTCGGTCATGTCGTTCCCGATGTGCTGAAAACCGTGCAGGGGCTTCCGACGGAGGTTTACGGAGTCAGCCTGGGCGATCTGGTCTGGAACGATATGTCGCTTTTCCCGAAGTACCGTCAGGGGCTGGAGACGCTTGGCTTCACGACCTTCAGCCTGCCGGGCAACCACGATCACGATCCGGCCGAGTTGACCGATTCGCTCGCCTTGCAGAGCTACGAACGCTATTTCGGTCCGGCGAACTACTCGGTGAACATCGGGAAAATCCATTATCTGTTCCTCGACAACATCCTTTTCGACCATGCGCCGACCGCCGAAGAGGAGTATACGATCGGTCTTACGGACGAAATTTGCCGTTGGATCGAAGCCGATTTGCGCTACGTTCCGGCGGGCAGCACGCTCGTCGTCTCGTCCCATTGCCCGATTCTCTATCACACGAAGAACACCGCAGCGCGCAACCACCGCAATTTCCAGCGTTTCCTCGATGCGATAAGCCCCTATAAGGTCCATGCCTTCGGGGGGCACAAGCACTACCATGACATTTACCGTTACGACGACGGACGCAAGGTCATGCACTGCATCGCCCGCACGCCGGGCGACCTGTTCATCAACGGCGACGTCAACTGCGACGGCACGCCGCGCGGCTATGCCGTGGTCGAGGTCGATGGCGAACGGCTCTCGTGGTATTACAAGCCGGCGGGCGGGAAGCGCGATATGCAGATGCGCCTCTATGCACCCGGACGCACCAATTCGGCCTGTGTCTATGCCAATGTCTGGGGTTATGACACGGCCTGGAGCGCCGTGGAGTGGATTCCCGCTTCGGGCGGGCAGGCGGTGGCGATGGAGCGGACGCAGCGCACCGATCCCTATTACGAGGAGGTGCTGGCGACGGGTGTGCGCGGAGGGACGCCGACCAATACGTGGCATATGTTCCGGGTCGATCCGGGCAGCGAGTGGGGCGGCATGGTGCGGGTCACCGACAGTTTCGGGCATACCTACGAATCGTCCGTGTCCTGGTAAATACGACATTCGAACAAAACCTTAAATACAACTTCAACGATGAAGAGACTTTTTCTTTTTCTGACCGTCGCGGCAGCCGTTTGCTGTGCGGCGTGCAGCGACGATCCCGAGGTCGCCGAATCCAACCTTTCACTGCTCGAGGATAACGTGACGTTCGATATGTTCGGAGGGCGCAGCGTCCTTGAAATCACGGCCGATTCGCCGTGGACGGTCTCCTGCGACGACGATTGGTGCCGCACCAACGTCGCCGAAGGTTCGCACACGAAGAAGATCGTTCTGACGGTCGACCAGAGTTTCCTGCCCGAGGAGCGTACGACCGCGGTGCGTTTTTACGCCGCGGGCGAAGAGAAGCACACCGTGACCGTGACGCAGGAGAAGTTCGAGCCGATCCTCGTGCTGGCGGAGAACGGCGCCGATATAACCGTCTACGGCGCCGGGAGCGAACCGGCCCTGAACCTGCGTGCATCCGTGGCATGGAAAATCGAGGGCGCGACCGACTGGTGCGCCGTGTCGCAGTCCGAAGGGACGAAAAGTTCGGTCGTGAAACTGTTGCTGACCGACGACGGCGAGGGCGTGCGTCCGCGCAGCGCGACGCTGACCGTCTCCTCCGAGATGGAGGGCGTCGAACCGCAGCAGGTGACCGTCGTGCAGCGGTCGACCGGAGCGAATACGGTCGTGGTCCGGGCGGGTGAAACCCGTGCGTTTCCGGCGCGGCGCACCGACGGCGCGTATGTGAAGGGCGTTGCGGCGGACTGGGTCTGGACCACCGACGCAGAGTTGCTTTCGGGGCTTGACTACGACGCTTCCCGGAATGAAATCACCTGCACTGCGGCCAAGTCGAAGCAGGGCAGCGGGCTGGTCGCGCTGTTCGACGCCGGAGGCGCGGTTGTCTGGTCGTGGCTGGTCTGGGTCGTGGACAAGATGCCTTCGGACGTGACCGTCGGCGGTATCGCCTGGCAGGACCGCAATGTCGGGGCCGAATACCATTCGGCCGACCCGAAGGCCTGTGTGCAGGATTTCCGCTCCTACGGACTGTTCTATCAGTGGGGCCGCAAGGAGCCGTTCATCGGCGCGAAGATCCTCTCGAAGAACAAATATTACGAGGGGCATGCGGAGTATCCCGATGCTTTCGGCGCGATGACGCGCGAGGTGGTTTTCAACGCTTCCCGCACCGCCGGCTGGCAGGTCAGCGGCGAGGAGATGACAGCCGCAACGGCAAACGGCAATCCGACGACGTTCTATACCCGGTCGTCCGCAGCGATGTCCGAAGGCTGGACCGAGGGCGGCAAGGGGCTGAACGATCCCTGCCCGGTGGGATACCGGGTGCCGACGGCGGCCGAATGGCAGTCGCTGCTTGCCTACGTGGACGGCAACGCCGCCAAGAACCAGGACTCGGGCGACACGTACAGCCGCTGGTATGCGCTCAATTCGGGCGGAACCCTCATCGGCCCGTCGACGATGTTCCGCAAGGGCGATAACGGCCGCATCCACTATCCGGGGCGTTCGGCAGCCTATTGTTCGTCGACGCTCGCCGGCGGCAAGCCGCTCCCGATGTACGACTGGAAGGCGGGCGACGCCACGGGCGAGGGGACCTATTACGAACGGAAGATGACCACAGCCTACGGCATGCGCTGCGTGAAGGAGTGACGCCGCTGCGATCGCGGGGGCTTCGGGCGGGAGTGAGTTTATTCCGTTCCGAAGCCCTTTTTTGCGGTATTTTCATTACCTTCGCATGTCTTTTCAAACTTTTACCGATGAAAAATAGCATCTTTACCGTATTGGCGGCCCTCGTGCTGTATCCCGCCGGGGCGCAGCCCGTCACCCCGCAGGACCGGCGGCGCGCCGCGGAACTGGTCGAACGCATGACGCTCGACGAAAAGATCGGCCAGCTGGTCCAGCAGCGCGGAGGCGGCGCCGTCACGGGACCCGACAAGACGGAACTTTCCGTCGAACGGCTGGTCCGCGAAGGGCGCTGCGGCAGCGTATTCAACATCAAGTCCTTCGAGGAGACCGAGCGGTTGCAGCGGATCGCCGTCGAGGAGAGCCGGCTGGGCATCCCGCTGCTGATCGGCGCCGACGTGATCCACGGTTTCCGGACGATCTTCCCGATCAACCTCGCCGTCGTCGCCTCGTGGGACCCTGCCGCCGCGGAGTCGCTGGCCCGCGTTTCGGCCCGTGAAGCTTCGGCCATGGGCATCCATTGGACCTTTTCGCCGATGTGCGACGTTTCGCGCGACCCCCGGTGGGGCCGTGTCTCCGAGGGCGCGGGCGAAGACCCCTATCTGGGCGCGCGTGTCGCCGAAGCGATGGTGCGGGGCTATCAGGGCGACTTGTCCGACCCCTCGTCGGTCCTTGCCTGCGTGAAGCATTTCGCCGCCTACGGCGCTCCGCAGGCCGGGCGCGAATACCATGCGGTCGATATGTCCGAGCGGGTTTTCCGCGACAGCTACCTGCCGCCTTACCGGGCGGCGCTCGATGCCGGGGCCGCGACGGTGATGACCTCGTTCAATGACCTCGACGGCGTTCCGGCCACGGCCAACCGCTGGCTGATGCGCGACCTGCTGCGCGACGAACTGGGCTTCGGCGGATTCGTGGTGACCGATTACGGCACGATCGGCGAACTGAAAGCTCACGGCGTGGCGGGCGACGATGCGCAGGCTGCCGAACTGGCCCTGCGCGCCGGGGTCAACATGGACATGATGAGCGCCGCCTACCTGTTTCATGCCGCCGAACTGGTGCGGGAGGGGCGTATCCCGGAGTCGCTGATCGACAGCCTTTGCCGCGAGGTGCTGGCCGTGAAGTTCCGCCTGGGGCTGTTCGACGATCCTTTCCGCTACCAGGCGAAGGAGCGCGAGAAGTGCTATTACGCCCTGGAACATCTCGATGCCGCGCGCCGCGTGGCCCGCAGTTCGATGGTGCTGCTGGAGAACCGCGGCGGCGTGCTGCCCCTGAAAAAGGGGAGCCGGATCGCGCTGGTGGGACCTTTCGCCGATTCCCGGTGGAACCTGATCGGCTCGTGGGTTCATTTCGCCGAGGCCGGTCGGACCTCGACCTTTCTCGACGGACTGCGGGCGCGTTTCGGAGCCGACCGTGTGACCTATGCCCGCGGATGCGACCCGCACAAGGCCCTCGAAGGCGGTATTTCGGAGGCGGTGGCCGCAGCCGCGAAGTCGGACGTGGTGCTGGTCGCGCTCGGATTGAAGGCGGGGGAGAGCGGCGAGGCGGCAAGCCTTGCGTCGCTTGCGCTGCCCGACGCGCAGCGTGACCTGCTGGAGAGCTTGAAGCAAACCGGGAAACCGATTGTCGTCCTGCTGGTTACGGGCCGTCCTATGGAGCTGGCTCGTGAAGCGGAACTTGCCGACGCCCTGCTGCTGACCTGGTATCCGGGCACGATGGCGGGCGAGGCGCTGGCCGATGTCGTGTCGGGCGATTACAACCCTTCGGGGCGTTTGCCGATGACCTTTCCCCGCACGGTGGGGCAGATTCCGATCCATTACGACATGAAGAGCACGGGACGTCCGGCCGACGAGTCGGGCAAGCCCAACAAATACACTTCGCGCTATCTCGACGTACCCAATTCGCCGCAGTATTGTTTCGGCTACGGGTTGAGCTACACGACGTTCGGTTATTCGGACCTGCGGGTGCTGACGCCCGAAACCGCCGTCGGCGGCGAGGTTCGCGTGTCGGTCCGCGTGACCAACACGGGCGGCCGCGACGGCGAGGAGGTCGTGCAGCTCTACGTGCGCGATCTGCTGTCCGGTGTGACGCGTCCGGTTCGTGAACTGAAAGGTTTCCGGAAGGTCATGCTTCGCGCCGGGGAGAGCCGCGAGGTGACCTTCACACTGACGCCCGACGACCTTTCGTTCTGGCGTCTCGACAAAAAGTGGGGCCAGGAGCCGGGCGACTACCATGTCTGGGTAGGGCACGACTCCGACTGCACGCTCGGCGGCAGTTTCCGGATCACCGAATGATTCGTCTCTCCGGCACGGCGGCCGACGCCGCGGGTGCGGGACAGCTGCAAGGGAGCAGCGGCTTCGGCCGCCGCTCCCTTTTCCGTGCCCGGCGGGACGGTCCGGATGTCCCGGAAAAACCCGTTCGGAGATGTTTCGGACAAAAGGTTCCGGGGAATGGCTGGGCTTTCGCAAATTTTTTCTACCTTTGGAGGTCAAAACAGTACGCAATGATGGATTTGAAGACGATACGTGCCGAACTGCGCAAGCTGACCGCGATTGTCGACGGCTGGGAGCCTTCCGGGGAGATTCCGGCCCTCGAACGCGACCTGGCGCTGGAAAAACTGCGGACGCTCTACGATGCGGTGCGCTTTACGGAGGTGGAATCCCTTCCGGAATTCCCGGTTGCGGAGACGGAGCCTGCGGCGGCTCCGGTGCCCATCGACCTCGGGGCGGTGCTTTCGCTCGACCCGACGGACGAAGCCGTGTTCGAACCCGGTCCCGATGCCGTTTCAGGACCCGCGTTCGATGCGGAGGCGGAACCCGCAGAGCCGTTTTCCGAACCCGATACGACGGTCGCGGCCGATTCTGCCGGGGCGTTTGCCGGGGGGAATCCCGATACGGAGACGCCCGGAATGGCGGAGCCTGCGGTGTCGGATTCCGAGCCGGAACTTGAGGGGGAATCCGGATTTGAGCCTGATCCCGAAGCGGCGTCCGAAGCCGCATTCGTCGCCGGAGAATCCGAACCGGCCGCCGAATCCGGACCGGTCGCAGCATCCGAATCCGACGCTGTGCCCGAACCGTCTGCGAAGCCGGTCGCTGCGCCTGAATCCGAGGCTGTGTCCGAACCGTCTGCGAAGCCGGTCGCTGCGCCTGGACCTGCCGCTGCGGCTGAACCGGTCGTCGTTCCGGAACCCGCTCCTGCGCCAGCTCCGGAACCCGCTCCTGCGGAGAAACCCCAATACATTGCGCCCACGCTGTTCGGACTGGAGGAGGAGACCGTCCGCCACCGTCACAAACAGCGCGTCATCATGTCGCTCTACGATACGCCTGCGCCCGCCGAAAAGCCCGCAAGGCCCGAAACGGCGGAAAGACCGGCGGAGCGTCCCGAACCCGCTGCCCGTCCCGAACCTGCTGTGACGCTCGAACCCGCTGCCCGTCCCGAACCCGCTGCGACGCCCGGACCGACTGTCCGTCCCGGGTTTGCCGCGACTCCCGAACCGGCGGCTGCGCCTGCGTCCGCAGGCCCCGTGCCGCAGTCCGGAACGTCCGTGCCGCAGTCCGCGGCGGAGCCCGTCACCGTTTCGGAAGCGCCTGCCGCCGCCGAGCCGGAGGAGGCCGAATCCGGAGCGAGGGAGGTTGCGGTCCCTGTCGGGGCCGTGCTGGGCGAGGTGATCAACCACGACGTGCAGACGCTGGCCGACACGATCGCTCCGCGGCGCGACATGGCTTCGGAACTGCGCCGCGGCGAACCGGTCGCCGACCTTCGCAACGCCATCGGCATCAACGACAAGTTCCTGCTGATCCGCGATCTGTTCGGCGGCGACGGCGAAGCCTATGAAGAGGCGATCGCGACGCTCAACGCCTTCGACGATTTCGACGAGTGCATGATCCACATTGCCGAGAACTACGCCTGGAATCCCAATTCGGACGGCGCGAAGTTTATGATGGAACTGCTCGAACGCAAATTCGCCTGACACGATGGCCAAACTCTATATCGTACCTACGCCGATCGGGAATCTGGACGACATCACGCTGCGCGCGGTGAACGTCCTGCGCGAGGTGGATTTCATCCTCGCCGAGGACACGCGCACGACGTCGTTCCTGCTGAAGCACCTCGGCATCGAGCAGAAACTCCGTTCGCACCACAAGTTCAACGAGCACGCCACGGTCGAAATGGTTGCCGGGGCGATCGCCGCAGGACGCAATGCCGCCCTGGTGTCGGACGCCGGGACGCCCGGCATTTCGGACCCCGGGTTCCTGTTGGTGCGCACGTGCGTCGAGGCGGGAATCGAGGTCGAGACGCTGCCCGGCGCCACGGCGCTGATTCCGGCGCTGGTGCAGAGCGGGTTTCCGTGCGACCGTTTCTGCTTCGAGGGCTTCCTGCCCCAGAAGAAGGGGCGGATGAAGCAGTTGCAGGCGCTTGCCGGCGAGGAGCGCACGATGATTTTCTACGAATCGCCCTACCGCGTGGTCCGGTGTCTCGAGCAGTTCGCCGAGGTTTTCGGCGAAGACCGCCGGGTTTCGGTGTCGCGCGAGATCACCAAGAAGTTCGAGCAGACCGTGCGCGGAACCGTCGCCGAGGCGCTCGGGCATTTCCGCACGACCGAACCCAAGGGCGAGTTCGTGATCGTCGTGGCCGGAAAACCCAAAGTCCGCCGCGTCCGGGAGGACGGGGAGGAGTAACTCAAATCGAAACGCATTGATGGAAGAGAACCGTACAGACGATACACAAAAGGTAAAACGTTCGTTTTCGGCGTGGCTCGGGGAGCTGCGCGAATTTATGAAGGGCCGTTTCAGCCTCGACGAGGACAAGGCGCAGCGCGACGAGGTCGTGGCCTCCGTCTCGAAGGGCGTGGAGTTCCGCGGCGTCAACCTCTGGGTGCTGATCTTCGCCACGATGATCGCCTCGCTGGGCCTGAACGTCAATTCGGCCGCGGTGATCATCGGCGCGATGCTCATTTCGCCGATCATGGGCCCGATCATGGGTGTCGGCCTCGCGCTGGGCATCAACGATTTCGAACTGCTCAAGAAGTCGCTGCGCAACCTGGCGCTGATGTTCATCGTCGCCATCATCACCTCGACGGTCTATTTCTTCATCTCGCCGCTCTCGTCGAACAGCAGCGAGCTGCTGGCGCGCACCGTGCCTACGACCTACGACGTGCTGATCGCCCTGTTCGGCGGCCTGGCGGGTATCGTGGCGCAGACGCGGCAGGACCGCACGTCGACCGTCATTCCCGGCGTGGCCATCGCCACGGCCCTCATCCCGCCCCTCTGTACGGCGGGCTTCGGACTGGCCACGGGGCAGTTCCGCTTTTTCATCGGCGCCTTCTACCTCTTCTTCATCAATTCGGTGTTCATCGCGCTGGCGACCTATGCCATGGTGCGTTTTCTGCAATACGAGAAGAAGGTCTTCATCGACAAGGTCCGCGAGCGCACGGTCAAGCGGCTGATGATGGTCATCACGCTGGTGACCTTCATTCCGAGCGTCGTCATCGGGTTCCACATGGTCCGCGTCTCGTTGTTCGAGGCCGTGGCCGACAAATACGTGTCGCAGGTCTTCAACTTTCCGCATACCCGCGTGATCGAGTGCAACAAACACTACGCGCAGGGCAAGAACCCCTCGCAGATCGAGCTGCTGCTCGTGGGCGAGCCGCTGGGCGAGGAGGTGATCGAGAATGCCCGTACGCAGATGCGCAATTTCGGGCTGGAGGAGGCCGAACTGGTCGTCCGGCAGGCCAATACGGAGGACAAGGTCGACGTGGTTTCGCTCCAGAAGAGCTATCAGGAGCTGCTGGAGGAGAAGAACCGCCGGATCGGCGAGATGTCCTCGCAGCTGAAACGCTACCGGGTGACCAACGTCGAGGTGAACGACATCTCGCGCGAAGTGGGGGCCATGATGGACAACATCGGGGCCATTTCGCTGACCAAGGGCATCACCTTCGACGTCGAGGGCACGCCCGGCGATACGACGCTCGTGTGCGTGGTGACGCCCCGGGATTCCGCGCTTCCGGTCGACCGTGAAACGCTGATCCGCTGGTTGAGAATCCGCACCAAGGTCGAGAACGTCAAACTTTTCGTGGAACCCTAATCCGGGCGGCAGGCATGAAACGAACCGATCTGACCATTTTGCAGCGCTTCTGGCTGGAGACCCTTTGGCTGGGCGCACGCGTGTTCGCCGTGATGCCTTACTGGTTCAAGTACTACGTCGTCGAAAACCTGCTTTTCGTCCTGCTCTACTACTGCCTGCGCTACCGCATGAAGGTCGTCAAGACCAACCTGCGGAACTCGTTCCCCGAGAAGAGCGAACGCGAACTGGCCGTCATCCGGCGGCGGTTCTACCGCACGCTGTCCGAAATCTTCGTCGACACGATCAACATGGCCTACATGAACGAGGAGAAGGGGCGGACGGTGCTTACGGTCAAAGACGTGGAGAAACACGTGGAAGCGGTGCACGGCCGCGATTGGATCGCCATGACGGCCCATTTCGGCTGCTGGGAGTACT
>ERZ826051.3133-NODE-3133-length-11437-cov-23.121244_pt1 | contig 11437 bp, 8 predicted proteins | sample MGYA00519928_ERZ826051 | MGnify/ENA primary metagenome ERZ826051 (study PRJEB31778, sample SAMEA3449219) | human gut metagenome | biome: human gut; feature: human-associated habitat; material: faeces | place: United Kingdom | collected 2010/2012 ...
TTATTCCATCAGCATCATAAAGATAAGAAATGACATGACCGTTTTCAAATTCTATACGACTCGGTAAATTTAAACAATTATATTGGATATTCAATATTTTCTTGTTCAAATCTTTCGTCATATTACCATTTTCATCATATTCATATTCAGCTTCTTTGTTTACTCCGTCTTTGAAATCAAAGCCATTGCCGTAAACAGAATTTGTAGCCCTATCTGATACTGATTTTAGTTGGTTCCCATTATAGGACATTGCCAGATCATCTATCAAGCCGTATCCGGTAGATGAAGTCTGTCCGGAACGTTTGATCCCTAAAATATTACTCATCTTATCGTATCCGGTTACTTGTTCATTGAAGCGATTCTGATTTTGAACGAGAACACTGCCTTCTCCATACACCGCATTCGTCAAACGATTCAAATTATCATAAGTAAAGTGGTAGCCTCTCATTATATCATCTTCACCCGATTTCCAAACCATACTGCTGATATTACCATTGTAATATGGAATACCCGTTCCGTCCGTATAATGCAATACTTGCTCAAAAGATGAACCAGTGATACCAGTTAGCCAACTACGAATATTATACGAATAAGACGTATTCAACAGACCGTTATGGAACGTCTTCCGGGATAAGCGTCCCAAATCATCATACACATTGTCAATAAGAATCACTTCCTGAGCATCTCCCAAACGATGCAGCGCCTTTACAAGACGTTCGGCGTGATCATACTCATAGGTATAACTGTCACTCAAAATCTCATTTCCAGCCCCGGTCTGACGGTGTAAATGCCGCAAGGCGTTCCCATTAAAATCATAGGAAAAGAAATCACGGTCCATACCACCTAAATGGTTGTCAGAAACAGTTTGAGAAAGGCGACCACGATCATCATAATACATCACTGAGTAATTGTAGGGAGAATCCACTCCATATTCACCATTACGATACTGATCGTATGCATCCGTATGCAACTTAGCTATTCCTGTCAACATTCCTTTAGCACCGGATGACGTAGCGGCAAAACCTTCTTCATGGGTATATCTAAATTCATCTCTTGCCGAAAGATCTGTCCGATACATAAAGTCATAGTTATCATAATAATTGATTACCTGAACTAATGGTTTCGGCCCCACTAATCCTGCCATAAGACTTCCACTAAACTGATACCCCCCATATTCAGTACTTCCTACGTATTGACAAACATACCAATTCGACAATCCACTAAAAATAGGTTTTAAATAAGGATTATCAAACGGATCAATCGCAACTTTACATACTCCCTGCAAGCATACACGACCGAATGCATCCGGAATACTAAATTTCCATTCTCCTCTTTTACGTTCCTCGCCATTCTGGCTAAATATAAGATTGTTGTTTACATTATAGACATAGTATTCCCATGAAATTCCTGGAAGCTTTTTAGCCATGAGGTTTCCCGCCACATCATATTTATACAAATATCCATACATATCGAGTTTTTCTGCAGGAATATTACCTACACTCAACTGATCGGACAATGCAGGAGGAAGAACAGCACAAAGTTTTCCCAAATCATCATAAATATAGTAAGTATCCGACAATTGCTTATCCCCTTTCAGTCTTGATTCTATACGACGTTCCAGAACGGTTCTTTCCAAACGGTCTTTAAATTCAAACAAAGTGACTCCATCTTCATCCTCTGAGCGTGTAACAAGCAAGCTTCCATTTTCATACTGTTTACTTACACTAATATTTAATGCTTCTCTTGCCCCATTGATCAATTGAAAACCGAAACAACCTAAAGTATCATTACCAGCGATATTAACGTACTCATCTATTTTCAATGATCTGCCATTTTCACGCCATACTCTCCCCGGATTATGCTGTTTAATTACTTTTTCCAAAGGAGAATTTTCGTAGGTAAAGGTTAAATACGGATAAGCATCTCCTCCATAAGTATTGCGTGCCAATTCTCCACAAGAAGCTACAGATATGAAATCACCTGTGTTTTGTGTCGTTACAGCTGGCAACCATGTATTGGCTTTACGCCCCCACCCATCATATTCTTGTAGGGTTACTAAATCTTTATGACTAGGACTCACACCTTGTTGTACCGTTTCTTTCGAACGCCCCAGCCCATCATAGTAATTAACCACAAGCATACCTTCTTCCTTATTTCCTGTCCTACTCTTGAAAACAGAAACAGCATTTTTGCCAAAACGTTCGGGCAATAGATCATTTCCCCAATTTATTGCAGGAAAAGGAATAGCCGGCATCGGCTGTTCTTCCGGAGCAAGTCCTTTTGTCTCTATTGACAGAGTCATGATATAAAATAAAGGAAGTGGTCGAATTGAGTCCATCGGCAAGACCGGATCTATTGGCGGAAAAGGATCAATCGGCGGAAAAGGCTTTATTGGTTCATGCGGGTCGATCGGTTTAATATCAAAAGTATTAGTTTTCAATACACTTGCAGCATTCACACCATTATCATCAGGAACAAGAATATCTTTGTTCTTTTCTATTACAGTCGATGTCAAACAATATGTACCGGCAAATAACAAAAGAGTATCAGTGAAACTCACTGATGATAAAGAATCCGGATCAACACTTTTCGCATTCTGATAATACACCTGATTAGTGAGCAAATTATCATCTGTTATTTTTAATTGACATTCCAATTGTCCCGGAACTTTCTCCATTTCCATTCCCATAGTGAAATAATTAGACTTAAAAGAAATATATAATGGTTCTTTCACACGAAACAAGTAGTTTGCGCAACTCACTGACGATGTATCAGAAATGTTTATATGGTCCAGATGTTTTGTTTTAACCATATCCCTCTTCAACGTGTCATATTCGAGCTTACCTATCTCATTCTGCAAAGAATTCTGCGCAGGTATTTCTATCGAAAATCCTGATAGCAAAATTAGAAGTAATATTATTTTATGCAATTTCATAGTTGTCCTCCTTTCTCTATGGCTACTTCTCCACTTTCAATCTTGGAGCCATAATAATAATTGTAATCATATATATTTAATATCCGTTTTTGATAATCTCCATCTTTAAATTCCATAATATAATTCTCTGTCAGGCGACCCAGAAAATCATATTTATAAAACACAGTGATTCCATTAGGCTTTGTTTCTGAGCCCAAACGCAACTCATTTGTATATTTGTAAATATAGAAATGCGTTCCGGATATCTTATGCCTGATATTTTCTATTTTTAGCAAATTAGTTGCAGAGATATCGGATGAAGAGAAATCCTTCACATTCATTCCCAATGCTTCTTCCACTTGATTAAGAGTGGCATTTTCTATCCGTGATATTAACCGTTGACCTTCAGCTCCCCATATCAATACAACGGGCGTTGACTCTTCGTGAAGATATATAGGATTCCCATAACCATCCACAGCCTGCACAGTGTAATGTTTATGCACATAACCATCTCTATCTGTACTAATCTGCTTTATATAAGGTATAGGACCCATATACTGATATACCTCTTTTAAATAAGAGCCGCCTGTCTGTTCTTTTTTACTAGAAACCGGAGATAGTATATGTGCTTCTTCCATCCATTTATATTCCGGTAAAGTTGCAGCATAAACATATTCTGTCAGAGTACTTTTTCCATCGCTGTTTCTACCGGCTATTTGGCTTAACTGCTTATACTTATTATATTGATACGCCTTTTCTATAACAAATGCCGTATTTCCCGATTGAGGATAAAGAGTTTCTATAACAGAGTCGGTCAGATAAGCATGTGTATATGTACGAGTTAAAGTCCCCACTTTTCCTAGCATGAAATTGTCTAAATCTGTACAAAAGAACAACACCATTTGATCAGCTGTTACAAATGAGCCTGGAGTTACCTCTTTGTATCGGTAATTCACCTTCTTTCGCAAACGATCATTGACATCATAGTATTCTTCAGACAACAACTTTCCTCTCTCCATAGAACGACTGCTAAATGGCATTGTATAAGAGTTCCCTTCAAACATAGAATAAAAAGCAAGCTCGTCATAATGAGTATTACCATAAATATCCTCATTATAGTTAGAGTAATGACGCACAATATAACCTTGCGACTTATTATCTTTGTCGAACGCTTCTTCAATTACACAAGAATAACCTACATCCGGTGTATTCAGATTAGTAACTGATGGGAAAAAACCTCCCTTTGATTTGAGATATAACGATATTGCATTCTTAGGATCAGGCTCCTTATCTCCATCCTTAAGAGTATACACCATCTCATTAACAGGAAGACTTTTCAATATTCCACTACTTTTTCCAAATCGGTCACGGGTATTCGAATAGTAATATTGCTTGGCACCAAGCACATTATCTTCATTATCCAGATTGGTAATACGCCGAATACGCAAACCGCCTGCAGTACCACTTTTGTCTGTTAATGACATCAAAGAAGGAGCTACCACTTTTGAATAGTTGTTCAATTCATATTCAAAACGGCTTTTTCCACCTGTTGGATAAATGACTTCCGTCAAGACCTCTGCCAAAGTATATTGCAAACTACTATAAGTCTGAGAAAAATTAGGTATCTCGGCAAAAGCAACACTTCCTCCTGTATAATATCCCCACGAATCGGCAATCGGGCGTACATAATCATTTGGCATACGTTTTTCCGAATTATAAAGAAAACGATATTCAGGTACGCTCCGGTCAAATTCTCAGGTATATTATACCAAGTAAGAAAATAAAATCCATGTGGGTGCCATACATAGTTAGGGATCAAATCCGGATTCCCTGAACGTTCCGTAATTAAAGACAATTTAGTACGATTATTCCTTGCATAGTCAAAATATATAGTTTTCAAAGCCTTGGAGTTCTTTCCTTTCACATAAATACAATGAAGAATTTTATGTTGTAGTTTTGATTTAATCGATTGACGCAATGTTGCCTGATCGGTATTATCAATTTGGTTTCCTAAAAACAGAGTAAATTGATTAGCCGGGTCTTCAAAATTCATGTTATCTATATCCTGACGGTCATAATTTGCATTGTCTTTCCATGCCAAATAACTATCAACAAACTTATCTCCATATCCGTATTCATTGTAATAATTGAATTCCAATATCTCGTTAGGTGTTTTTATAGTCTTTAAATTAACTGGGAAAAGCAGATACCCAGTCATCCCTGAACGCCCACTTTGTATACCACTATAAGTGCATGGTATGTTGGTCACCACTTTCTGTTGGGGTACATAACGAAGATCACACATGATAGCTGAAGTGTCATAACTGAATTCTATTACCCGCTTGTCTACGGTTGTTATTTTGGACAACCTCCAGGTAGTAGCTATTAAATCACTGTTATAGCGGGCATAATAAGGAATACTATATTCAGTAGCGTTGATTCCACCAAATTCATACCTGCATCCATCAGGAGTAATCAGCGTAAATTTATTGAAAAAACGATTGTTTCTTGTGCTTGCTCCCCATCTACTTACATCAAGACGTTTTCCGACTTCCGACAAACTAAGAAAGCCTTCCCCATCAACAGGATTAAATTCCACACGTATATCCTGATCAGAAACAACATTCCACTCTCCATTACCGGCATAGTAGAAATTTCCAGAATAACCACAAACACTAAACGAAAATTCGTCAGCAGTTAATTCATAATAATCATTTTCCGTGCTTTGTATATGCATCGTTTCTGCTTTAAACTGTTCATTACTGATATTTTTCAATTTAGAAGCATGTGCATAATAACCCGGAGCATATCCATTTGATTGACATTTCTCATCATACATTCCACGAACAGAACGTGTAATATAGCCGCCTGCTATAAGATTCCATCCAAGTCCAAGACAACCAGACTGGGAATTAGGCTTTACCGAAGCCAAATGATAACTTGCAGCAAGTGGTAACGAATAGTTACCAGCTTTCAATTCATAAATAGGCACGGATATATCCGGAACTCCCGTATATAAACTAACTGGAACTTTTCCATATTCTCCCAAACCGGCTATTTCCGGACTGGGTACATTTTTAATAGGTATTTGTTGCTGACCTATACAGTTGAAACTGAATATTGCCAGAAAAACAAATACTGATAGTAGTCTTTTTTTCATATTCTTTGATATATAATAGTTTCTTAAATAAAATCACAATACTAAGAAACTCCCTGCCCGATAAAGTAGCGCGCATATTCCCATGACAGGGAGTTCCCGTTAATTACTTCTCTTACAGATTCATCGCATTAGCACCCAAAACGCCTGCCACAGCCGACGCTACCGCGATAACCACCTTCAGGATCATATCCCATACAGATCTCTTCATTGCCATCATTTACCTCCTTTCTTGTTCTTTAAATAGTTTAGTTTACTCTGTGTTTCTTCCGTGTCTTCTGCCGCTAATTCTTTAAATTCCTGCTCGGCATCAAAGCACGGACACGCCTTCATCCACTCTTCCGGTTCTATCTCTCCATTACCGTTCCTGTCCGGCGAGAGATCCCGATGCCCGCACACCCGGCAGCCGGGGAATACCTCCAGCAGCTGATGAATCAGCAGCCGAAGCGCAGCACGCTGTTCCGGCGTCCGGGTGTCTGCCGGGCGTCCCCGGCAGTCCAGACCACCTTCATAGCAGATTCCTATACTGCCTTCATTGAAGCCTTTTGCGTGTGCACCGATGCGTTCGACAGGGCGGGTAAGATGCACTGTTCCGTCTTTGCGGATGTAGTAGTGATAGCCTGTTCCGTTGAAACCGCGGCGGCGGTGCATCAGGTCCAAAGCCTCCGGAGAAAGCGTACGATTCCCCTGCGTGGCGGTACAATGCACCACGATCAAATTGATAATTCTCATGTGAATAAGTGATTACTAGTTAGTTAAGTTTCCGATTTAGTTTAGTCGTTCGTTCTTACATTTTGTGTTGTGACGGAAGGTTATACTGTCGGGTCCGGTGCTTCCTCACCATCTCCTTCGCCACCATCGCCGCCACCCGGCTTATTGGTATTTCCACTGCCGGAAGCCGGAGTGTCTGTACGGTCGAAGCGCACACACTTCGCACCGGTCACCAAAGAGCGGGTAGCGGTAGTCCGATCGGGGTTCTTGGTGAAGTTGGGAAGGAAACGGACCGTAAGAGAAGCTTGCGCAGCCGACACTTCTTCCGAAGTCTCCACCCCTTTACCGTTGGATTTCATGACCATGCGGAAAGTCCCGAAACCGTCAAGCGACACGCTTTCCGATGCTTGTAGATGCTGCCCCATCACAGTCACCAGGTTATCAAGCGTATTCTTCACATCACCCGGGGAGAGAGACGAGTAAGCGGCAATCTCTTTAGCGATCTGCGAAGTGCTGATATTAGCCGTGTATATCACACGGGGATGAAACATTTTTTTGTGATTTTTGTCTTCCAGAACAGACTGGAATGACTTGTACAATACTGCCATAATCGTAATAGTTTTTTGTGTTAATAATTTCGTTTAGTTTTGTCCTCAAGCTTAATGACATTGCAAAGATAGGAGCATTATTCAGACTGACCTAATCATTTTTTCAAAGTGCGTTCATAAATTAATTAATTATACTCAGCAGGTAGTGCCCGGGCAATCTGATCTTTCCATTGCTCCCCCGGATGGTATTAAATCCTTTCCAAACAGGGTTTCCAATAGCTCCGAAGTTACTTTTAAGAATAATGGCATATTGTTCGGAAGGCGGAACTTTGTAAAGCCGCAGGTTATCTGTCAGTCCCCGGAAGTTACGCTGCACACCATCGCATGGCGGTTGCAGACAGTCAATATCTTCCTGCGTCACAGCCGTTCTACTTTTCAAATATTTTCCTCCTTCATCTCCTCCTTGAGGAGGGTTAGGGAGGTGGTTTACTTTGTTTTGATTTATTTTTGTTTGTTTTCTTTTGTTTTGTGTACCCGATGTTGCAATTTCATCCTCCATTGTTACAGAATCGGAGCTTGATGTTACCGTACAGGCGGTCTTGTGATCAGCATCACCGTTTACCGCTTCCGCACATTCGCTATCCAAAGAATCGTCCGTACTACTTTTACCGCTCTGAGACGAACGGTATGAGGTGATTTCTTCCGATTCCAGCAGGCAGTAGTCCGGCTCTATCAGCGCACTACTACGCCGCTTGGTGATGAAAAGATACTGCCGCTGGATGTCGGCGGAAGTCAGGATGTTGTATTGCCGGAAAAGTCCGGCATCAAACAAGCCATATTCCACGGACAGACTGATGATACGCTTCACATCATCCAGTTCCGTACTGTAAAGGCTGTCGACAAGCTCCTCGTAAAATTCGTCACCGACAGAGATATAATACCCTTTCCCGGCATAGATGTACGACAGCGTTTCCACCAGTGTGGCAAAGGCAGAATCACCTTCACGTCTCATAATTCGGCGCACCATCCGATCGTGCATAAAGCTGGTGCTCATGGGGAAATAATCCAGTCCCCGTTTTATTCTTCCCATAGCGTATTCAGTTTTTCTTTTTCTTGTTTCCGTGAGATACTTTCTGCCACCACCTGACGGGCATGAAGAATAAGAAGCATCCGCAAAGCGGGGTCTTTCACCTCGGTTATCACCGGATAAGAAACAGGTTTGTTTTCAAATGATGTACATCGTCTCAAATCACGACGCTTGCGGGTGTTTGCCTTGCGACACTCCTTGCAATAATTGTCAAGGGCCCCGGTGCGTTTATTTGTATAAAAGGCCTCATGCGGTAGCTCCCGTTTGCAGCACCCGCAAATGTGCAGAGATTGATTCATTAAAGGTTCCATATTGATTTTGCGTTTTAAAGTTTTCATGCTTAAATATTTGTTTATGTGATTATCGGACATATAGTTCCTGCATATTGGGGATATATGGCCAGCGTATTGGATCTATAGCTCCTGTATGCAGGATATATAGATGCTGTAAACCGGCTCAATATCACTGGTGTTCATCCGATACAGAATCTTCCGGAAGGGGGTGGATGAGGCATTTTACAACCTTTCATAAACTTTTTGCCGTTTTTCATGGTTATTCTATTTTTAATTTATATTTTTGAAACATATTTCTAAGTTTGCTGCTACAAAGATAAAGCAGTTTTCTTACATAAAACAAACAGTTTTAGAAATTAACGCTAAAAAATTATATAACTGACTATCAATGAACGAATAAGAAGTTCCAACATCTTTACACTAATTTAAAACAAGAATAAAATGGATACATTTCTAGATGTTTCGGGAATAGTAAAGCGCGCCAAGCAGGCGCTCAACTTTAAAAAGGACAGTGAACTGGCCAGTTACTTAGGTGTTTCACGTGCAACATTATCCAACTGGTGCGCCAGAAACCGGATTGACTTTCATCTGCTGCTCAACAAAATGAGAGATGTAGACCTCAATTGGCTGCTGGTTGGGAAGGGTACCCCCAGACATCAAACCAAGTTATGCAAAAGCGATTTAGCAAGCGGTGAGGTCCAGATGATTCACAACCCTAAAACAGTAGAGGCGTTGGACGACCGCAGCGTTGCCCTATATGATATTACAGCTGCCGCCAATCTGAAAACGTTGCTCACCAACAAGCGACAGTATATGGTAGGAAAGATACAGATTCCAAGCATTCCCTTATGTGACGGAGCCGTCTACATCAGTGGCGACAGCATGTATCCGATACTGAAATCGGGAGACATCGTAGGCTTTAAAGAGATTAACAGTTTCAGCAACCTTATTTACGGCGAAATGTATCTGGTTTCGTTTACTATCGAAGGAGACGAGTACCTGGCGGTGAAGTATGTGAACCGCTCGGAAAAGGAAGGATGTCTCAAGCTGGTAAGCTACAACGCTCATCACGACCCAATGGATATCCCTTTCAGCACCATCAATGCAATGGCAATCGTGAAATTCTCCATCCGCAGACACATGATGATGTAATTTGAATGACGCTTCTTTTGCTCCGGAAAGAGGAAAAGGGCAAAGTTTAAACGAAGTGAACCCCGAAAGTTTATTGTCTGACTTTCGGGGTTCATTTCATTTTGAAATACCTTCTTTAATATATTGCATGGGCTGACTAAAAAGTCGGCAGTATCTCAAATCTCCTCCTTCAGGAAGGAGGGGAATTTATGATACTATCGATTTTTTAATCAGTCCCGACATAGAGAATAATATACTAGACTTCTTCGCCTTTCAGCGTAGCCGAACTGGCTTCCGTCACCCGCACATTGACAAAATCGCCGATACGATGCGTACCTCTGTCGAACACCACCACACGATTCTGCTCCGTACGGCCGAACAACTGATCGCGCGAACGTTTGGAAACGCCTTCTACAAGCACTTCATACGTCTTGCCGATACAACGTTGATTGGACTCTGCGGACAGACGGTTCTGCAAAGCGATAATCTCATTCAGACGGCGAACTTTCACGTCTTCGGGCACATTATCTTCAAGATGCTTCGACGCATACGTCCCCGGACGTTCGGAATATTTGAACATAAAGGCGGCATCATAGCCACATTCCTCCATCAGAGAAAGCGAGAGCTGATGGTCCTCTTCCGTTTCGGAGTGGAAACCAGAGAAGATATCGGTAGTCAGTCCGCAATCGGGAATGATACGCTTGATAGCGGCTACCCGGTCCAGATACCACTCACGGGTATATTTGCGGTTCATCAGTTTCAAGATGCGGGAGCTGCCGCTCTGCACAGGGAGGTGGATATGCTTGCACACATTCGGCACTTGGGCGATCACTTCCAGCGTTTCATCGCTCATATCCTTCGGATGGGAAGTCGTGAAACGGATGCGCACGCCCGGAGCAGCTTCGGCCACCGTACGGAGCAGCATCGGGAAGGTAACCACTTCGCCCGTCGGCTTCTCGAACCGGTAAGAGTTGACATTCTGCCCCAGCAGGGTAACTTCCTTATAACCTTTGGCAACAAGGTCGGCCACTTCATTCAGAATACTTTCCACATCACGGCTGCGTTCGCGTCCGCGTGTATAAGGCACGATACAGTAGGTGCAGAAGTTATTGCATCCGCGCATGATGGATACAAATCCGGAAATGTGGTTGCCGCAGATACGCGACGGAATCACATCACGGTAAGTCTCGGTCGTCGAAAGGTCTACGTTGATCGCTTTCTCGCCGGCCTCTACCGCGGCAATCAGCTCAGGCAACGTCAGGTAAGCATCCGGACCGACCACCAGATCGACATGATGGTTCGTAATCAGATCATCCTTCACCCGTTCCGCCATACAGCCCAGTACGCCTACAATCAGGGCCTTCTTCTTTTTCTTCAGCGAGTGGAAAAACTCCAGGCGGTTCAGAATCTTCTGCTCCGCATTGTCACGGATAGAGCAGGTATTCATAAACACTGCGTCGGCCTCTTCCAGCGTTTCGGCTACCGAATAGCCCGCCATCTGCATCACCGAAGCGATCACCTCACTGTCCGCCACGTTCATCTGGCAGCCATAAGTCTCGATAAACAACTTCTTGTTGTCATCAGCAGTTGCGGATT
>ERZ826051.3148-NODE-3148-length-11393-cov-3.956871_pt1 | contig 11393 bp, 11 predicted proteins | sample MGYA00519928_ERZ826051 | MGnify/ENA primary metagenome ERZ826051 (study PRJEB31778, sample SAMEA3449219) | human gut metagenome | biome: human gut; feature: human-associated habitat; material: faeces | place: United Kingdom | collected 2010/2012 ...
GGCGGCGTAAATGCGGTCTACTGTTTCCCGGTCGATAATAGCCTACAAAGATACGAATAATTCGGGAAAAGGAACGGGGAAAACAGTTCCGAAGCGCAAAAATCCCGAAAGAGAACTACTCCTGCCTTTGCAGCAGACAGAAACAGGTCGTCGCAAAGAAATCGCGCAGCCAGGGAACAACCTCCAGAAGCCGCGGCAGGCACCGGGGTTTCAGCCCGAATTTAGCTTCGTAATGTGGATTTATCAGGAAAAACCGTTCGGTGACCGTCCGCAATCCCGCCCCGGCAGCCAACCGGCGGAATTTCCGGACAGAAATGCGGGTATCGCGGATTTCAAGCAGTCCTGCAATCTTCCCCGGCGTTTCCCCGGCCAGCCGCAGCGCCCAGGGATAGAGCGGTCCGGGCAGCAGGTGGAGCCAGGGACAATGCGCGGCAAAGCGGCTGACCGCCATCTGCTGATGTCCGCCGAAAGGCATTCGCCAGGGCGGATAAGCCACGAATAAAACGCCGTCTGGCGCAAGCAATTCCGCCAACCGCGCCATCAACCGGGGCTGGTCCTCAACATGTTCGATGACATCGCGGAGAATAATCAGATCGTAAAGGTGATTCGGGGGGGGGCAAATTCGAGGATGTCGGCCCGCAGAAACACTCCCTCGAGTCCGCGGGCTTCAAACAGTTCCCGGGCGGCCTCCAGAGCTCCGGCATTCAGGTCGATGCCGACAACACGGCATCCCGCTTCCGCGAACGGCTTCAGATTCCCTCCTTTGTCACAGCCCGCTTCCAGCACGCGGCATGCGTCTCCGAGAGGTTTCGCCAAACGGGATTTCAGCCACGGAAGGTAATAACGGGCACATGTACGGGCGCATTCATCGAAATAGCGTCCGGCATTTTCATGTCTTTCCTGCATGGATTCGGAAATTATGCCGGCCGGCAATGCCGCCGGCAGTCGTATATGCAAATATAGGGATTTTGGGCGACTAATCATCCGTCCGGCAATTTATTTCGGATTTTATCGTTATTTTTGCCCTATGGATTTCAAGTTAGTATCGGACTATGCCCCGATGGGCGACCAGCCGGAGGCGATCGGGCAGCTCGTCAGCTCGATCGAACACGGGTCCAAACACAACACGCTGCTGGGCGTGACGGGTTCGGGAAAGACTTTCACGGTGGCCAACGTCATCGCGCGGCTGAACCGTCCGACGCTGGTCCTGAGCCACAACAAGACCCTCGCGGCGCAGTTGTACGGGGAGTTCCGCAACTTCTTCCCGGAGAACGCCGTGGAATATTTCGTGTCGTATTACGACTACTACCAGCCGGAGGCCTACCTGCCTTCGACGGACACCTATATCGAGAAAGACCTCCAGATCAACGCCGAGATCGAGAAGATGCGCCTCGGCACGGTCGCCACGCTGCTGTCGGGCCGCCGCGACGTGATCGTCGTGTCGAGCGTCTCGTGCCTCTACGGCGCGGGCAACCCGGCGGACTTCCACGCCACGGCCATCAACATCAAGGTGGGGCAGGTCGTCAGCTACAAGCATTTCCTCTACAAGCTGGTCGAGGCGCTCTACACCCGCACCGAACGCGAGCTGGAGCCTGCGACGTTCCGCGTCAACGGCGACACGGTGGACATCATGGCGGCCTTCGGCGAGTTCGGCAACCAGTGCTTCCGCGTGATGTTCTTCGACAACGAGGTGGAGGCCATCCAGTCGATCGACCCCGTCACGGGACAGCGCATCGCCTCGCTCGACAGCATCACGCTCTACGCCACGAACCTGTTCGTGACGACCAAAGAGCGCATCAACGCCGCCGTGCAGCAGATCTACCTCGACCTGGGCAAGCAGATCGAGTTCTTCGAACGCGCCGGGCGTCCGATGGAGGCGCAGCGCATCAAGCAGCGCGTGGAGTACGACCTCGAAATGATCAAGGAGCTGGGCTACTGCCCGGGCATCGAGAACTACTCGCGCTACTTCGACGCCCGCGCCGCCGGGACGCGCCCCTTCTGCCTGATCGACTATTTCCCGAAGGACTACCTGATGGTCGTGGACGAGAGCCACGTCACCCTGCCGCAGGTCCACGCCATGTTCGGCGGCGACCGCGCCCGCAAGGAGAACCTCGTGGAGTACGGCTTCCGCCTCCCGGCGGCCAAGGACAACCGCCCGTTGACCTTCTCGGAGTTCGAACAGTTGCAGGGCACGTCGATCTACGTGAGCGCCACGCCCGCGGACTACGAGCTGATGAAGAGCGAGGGCGTGATCGTCGAACAGCTGATCCGCCCCACGGGGCTGGTGGACCCGCCGCTGGAGGTGCGCGTGACGCTGAACCAGATCGACGACCTGATCGGGGAGATCGACAAGCGCGTGAAGAACGACGACAAGGTGCTCGTGACGACCATCACCAAACGCATGGCCGAGGAGCTTTCGAAATACTTCGACCGCGTGGGCGTGCGCAACCGCTACATCCACTCGGACGTCGACACGCTGGAGCGCATCCAGATTCTCGAAGACCTGCGGGCCGGGATGTTCGACGTGCTGGTGGGCGTGAACCTGCTGCGCGAGGGACTCGACCTGCCGGAGGTGGCGCTCGTGGCGATCCTCGACGCCGACAAGGAGGGATTCCTGCGCAACGTCCGGTCGCTCACGCAGATCGCCGGACGCGCCGCGCGCCACTCGCAGGGCAACGTGATCCTCTACGCCGACACCTGCACCGACTCGATGCGCTACGCCATCGAGCAGAGCAACCGCCGCCGCGAGAAGCAGGTGTGCTACAACATGGAGCACGAAATGCTGCCGCGGCAGGCGCAGAAGAGCGGCTCGGGACAGAGCGCGCTGCTGGCGGGCCGCGTCGACACGTCGGAGGTCAACATGACGGCCTACCCCATCGCCGAAGACCACTACGCGGCGACGGCCGACGTACAGAAAAACTACACGGCCAGCGAGAACATCGACGCGCTGATCGACAAGGCCCGCGAGGAGATGGAACGCGCGGCCAAATCGCTGGACTTCCTCGCCGCGGCGAAATTCCGCGACCGGATGTACGAACTCCAGAAACTGCGGGAGGAGAACCGGAATCAGAATTCACAATTCACAATTCACAATTCATAATCGGGCATTCTGCAAAAATCGGCCTGAAAGTCCGCTCCCGACGACACGAAAAGTCGTTCGGCTATGAATGGAATTCAGATTCTTGTCTATTCCGGTTTTTCCGCGTGGCGGAAGGTGAAATATTTGGCTGCGAGGAAACTGTAAACCGTCGTCAGCAGCGTCGTGACCATCTTCGCCGGCGTGGGCCACACGCCGCAGACTTCCACGAAGAACTTCAGCCCCGCATAGGTCAGCAGCACCGACCCCGCCACCGAAAGCAGGTAGCGCAGAAGCTGCGTCCCGGCCCCGATCGGCGACCGGCGGAACGCCACGTAACGGTTGAGCCAGAAGCCCACGAAGAAGGTGAACGGAAAGACGAGAATCATCGCCGCGATGTGCGGGGAGACGACCACGAATCCCAGGTCGACGTAGCGGTGCGCCACGATGAAATTGTAAAAGAGGAAATAGCAGACGGGATCGAACAGGATGTAGGTCACACCGCCGCAGACCACGTAACGGAACACCTGCCGGGGCAGGACCGCGGCGACGGGCCGGATGTAAAACCAGTCAATCACCCGGATTATCAACTCTGCAAGGGCCATCAGCGGGCGGTGTAGGTCCACATGTCGGGGAAACGCCCGTCCTGCACGCGGATGAACTGCGCACAGGCTCCGGCATCGTCCGACGAGAAGGGCGAAACCATGAATTTCCCCCCGAAACGGTAAATCCGGCAACGGAGCGCCGACTCCTTGGCCTCGGTCTCCCGCACGGCGCGCCGGGCGTTCTCTTCGGTGCTGAAAACCCCCAGCACGACATAGTGGCGGCCCGAAAGCAACGCCGTCGGGACGTCCTGCTCCTGCGTTTCGGCGATCTCCGGTTCCGGGGCTGCGTCGGGAACGGAAGCCCCCGAAGCCGCGCCTCCCGCCTGCGCAGCGGACTCCCCGGCCACAGACCGTTCCGTCGGAGGAGCCTCGACCAAAGCATCGGGCGCTTCGACAGTCACGAAGCTGTCGGACGCAGCGGGAATCTCCGTCACGGCCGCCGCTTCCGGCGCCTCCGGATAGAGCAGCAGGAACTCCCGCCCGCCATAGACTGCCGCAATCCCGATTGCCGCGATGCCGACCCACAGCGGCCAGTCGAAACGACGCTGCACACGAACCCGCACGGGTTCGCGCCCCTGCGGATTCAGCCGGAGGTCGAACGCCTCGTCGGGGATAAAATTCTTGAATTTCAGCTCTCCGACGCCCTCGACGGTCAGCAGGTCGGCCCGGTGCACCCGGGCGATCCAGCGGTCGTAAACGGCCTGCGCCTCGGCTTCGGGATTTTCGTATCCGCCGGCCTCACGCATGACGCGGGCAATCTCGTCGACCAGCGACACGCCCCGCTGCTGCGAGGTGAAGGCCACCGTGCGGCTCGGCGGCAGTACGGTTCGCCGGTTGAGCCGCCTGGCTCCCTGCCGCTCGGTGTAGAGCGAGCCTACGCCGGGCAGAAAAATCTCCCCGCCGCCGGCCAGCAGGTTGCCGACAAGCCTGCCGATCTGCTCTTCCATCGGGTTCGCGTTCATTTTTTCTTCTTTTTAGGCGTTGCGGCCGGGGCTTTCGGCACCGGACCCGGAACGGTTCCGGGCCGGGTCGCGCCCCGCCAGATCATATAGATTCCCAGCAGGATGAAGGGAATGCTGAGCCACTGGCCCATGTCCAAAGCCCAGCCCACTTCGAAAGGCTCCTGCTCGGTTTTGATGTACTCGATGAAAAAGCGCGTGAGGAACGTACCGATCAGGCCGATTCCGAACAGAATGCCCGGACGGCGGCGCGCGATGTCCCTCCTGTAATAGAGCCAGCAAAGGATGCCGAAAGTCGCCAGGTAGCAGAGCGCCTCGTAAATCTGCGTCGGGTGCACCGCCGCAGGGGCGAACTCGGCCACCCATTTGTGCGAACGGACGAACTCGAAGCCCCACGGCAGGGTCGTCGCCTGGCCGAAAATCTCCGAGTTGAACAGGTTGCCCAACCGCACGATCGCACCGCCAATGCCCACCGGAATCATAATGCGGTCCAGCGACCAGATATAAGGCAGTTTGTTGCGGCGCGAGAAGAGCCACAACCCGATCAGCAGGCCTATGGCCGCGCCGTGGCTGGCCATTCCGCCGTCGCGGAATCCCGTGATGATGGTCCACGGCTTCGAAAGGTATTCCATCGTGTCGTAGAACAGACAGTGGCCGAGCCGCGCGCCGAGGATCGTGGCGAGTGTTCCGTAAATGAAAATCGACTCCGAGACCTTTGCGGGAAGTCCTTCGCGATTGACGAAGTTATCGAAGAATTTCGCGCCGATCAGAATGGCCAGCGCCCACATCAGCCCATAATAACGGATGTCGAGCGACCCGATGCTGAACAGCACCGGATCGAAATTCCAGACAACGGAAAGAGGTTGTAGAATCATTTATTTAAGTTGTTTCTTTATTATTCAGCCCCGATTCCTTTTCGGGCGGTCACAGTCGCCGTCTCCGGCGTCGCATTCGAATCTGCCACCCCGCCCCTCTTTCGGGGAGGGAGACGGCGTACGCCCCGCGCCTCTCGTCCGAAAGCCGTCTCTCAAACGACCCACGTAAAGGACTTGTCGCGACGCAACCGGAATTCAGACCGAAATGCTAACGGATCTTACTCCGGATTTCGTACATTCTATTTCATCTCCTGCAAATTCACCTTCTTCAGCGTGAAGGAGAACGTGCTGCCCACGCCGAGTTCGCTGCGGACCGTGATCCGTTCGCCGTGCGCTTCGACGATATGTTTGACGATGGCCAGCCCGAGTCCCGTGCCGCCCTGCTCCCGCGACCGCCCCTTGTCCGTACGGTAGAAGCGTTCGAACACACGCGGCAGGTCCTCCTTGGCAATACCCGAACCGTTATCCTCCACCTCGATCAGAATTTTATCCAGCATGTCGCGGAAACGGATGCGGGTCTGCCCGCCCTCCTTGCCGTAGCGGATCGAGTTGATGATCAGGTTGACGAACACCTGCCCGATGTAGTGTTTGTCGGCCAGCACCCAGAAGGGCGAAGGCAGGTTGTCGGTCCCCTTGACCGAAATCCGGATCTCCTTCCTGTCGGCCTCCATCTCAGCCTGCTCGGCGATCTCCTTGGCCAGCGCCACCACGTCGAATCGCTCCAGATTGAGCTTGTTCATGCTGCTTTCGAGTTTCGAAATGGTGTCGAGGTCGTTGACGATGTTGATCAGACGGTCGATGCTCTTCTCGGCGCGTTCGAGGTATTTGCGGTTGATCAGTTCGTCCTCCAGCCCTCCGTCCAGCAGCGTCGAAATATATCCCTGGATATTGAATATCGGGGTTTTCAGTTCGTGGGCCACGTTGCCCAGATATTGCTTGCGGAAGCACTCGGCCTCTTTCAGCCGGGCGATCTCCCGGTCGTTGGTGTCGGCCCAGGCCGTCAGCTCCTCGCCGATGTTCTCGACGCGCTTGTCCTTCAGTTCCGAGAAGATCTCGTTGGTGTGCACGTCGCGCGAAAGCACGATCGAATAGATCGGCTTGAGCTTGTAAGCCACGTACTTGCGGATGATGAACAGCGCCGCGAGCGCCACCACGACGAACACCCCGACCGACGTGCAGAGCGTGATCCACCATTCGATATGCTGTATAACCATACCCACGGCGACGATCGCCGTGGCGAGCAGGGCGATCCACAGCGACGCGCCCTCCTTTGTCTTGATGTGTACCATAGGCTTACTTCATGTAGTTTTGCATCAGCCGGGCGATGTATTTGCCGACGATGTCGAATTCGAGGTTCACGACCGAACCGACTTCGATGCGGCAAAAATTCGTGTGCTCGAAGGTGTAGGGAATGATCGCCACCCGGAAACTGCTCTCTTTCGAGTCGCAGACCGTGAGGCTCACGCCGTTGACCGTCACCGAACCTTTCTCGACCGTGCAGAGTCCGGCGCCCTGCGGCTCGTACTCGAAGGTGAAGTACCAGCTTCCGTCGGCATCCTCCTTCGCCGTGCAGACCGCCGTCTGGTCGACGTGCCCCTGCACGATGTGCCCGTCGAGCAGGGCATCGGGTTTCATCGACCGTTCGAGGTTGACCAGATCGCCTTCGCGCAGCAACCCGAGGTTGCTCCTGTCGAGCGTCTCCTTCATGGCCGTCACGGTGTAGGTGTCCTCCGTGATGTCCACAACTGTCAAACATACGCCGTTATGTGCTATACTCTGGTCGATTTTCAACTCCTTGCAGAAATCCGCCCGGAGCGTGAAATCCTTGTTCTGACGGTCCGTGCGGATCGAAACCACTTCCGCCGTACGTTCCACGATGCCTGAAAACATACTCTTCAACTGTTTATGATCAATTTTCCCTTCACTTTGTAGACCGAGACTATATCGTTGACGTTCAAAACGATGTCATCGTAATTCTCCCGATCCCCGGCCACCAGGCGGACTTTGCCCTCCTCGTCGGCGGCCCGAACTATCCGCAAAGTTACAATTTTTCGGCAGACTATCACATATTCACCCCCGGGAATAATTGCATCGCGGTCCACGGCTTTCAGCAGCACGACCGTTCCGGGCGGCACGATGTTTCCCATCGCACGCCCCGTATAGCACATCGCCAGGTCGCACGCCCCCACCGGAGGCACGACGAGGTTGCTCTCGGCGTCGAGATGCTCCAGATGTGCGATGCCCTGTTCGACATCCACATTATAATAAGGTATCTGCGCGCCGCGTATCCGCTCCTCGGAGAACATCTGCCCCTCCCCCGTCAGCAGCCAGAGTTTGTCGACCTGGGGGAATTTGCTGACGATACGGTCGGCGACGTCCAGCGAAATGCCGTTGTTGCCCCGCTTTATCTGATAGAGGTTTTCGCCGCGCGCCAGGCCGATATATAGCGCAAAATAGTTGGTCGACATATTCGCCCACTTGATTACGGCCTCGATTCTTTGCCAATTATTCTGCTTTTCTCGCATTTTTTTTCGAATATTAAAAAAATTTTTGCATCTTTGCACACCCGGTCCCGTAGTTCAATGGATAGAATATAAGATTCCGGTTCTTACGATATGGGTTCGATTCCCGTCGGGACTACCAGGCACAGGTGCGCAACAAGCGCACTTGTGCTTTTTTTTATCGTATCTGGGCGAATGCAAAGTCGGGCGTCACTTAATTTATTCAACAAAAATAGTAACAAATTTCGATCATACAACAAAAAATAGCATATTTAATCGTCCGAATGCCACTTTTAGACACGCCTGCCCGTAATACGATAAAAGGAATCCGCACTCCCGGTGCGAACTCCTCTTATACAATAAATGTGCGATTTATAAAATCAGACTTCAAAAAGAGAGGCGCACGCCCAGTCTCAAGGTCAGCGTCAGAGGTGAATCCGTACGCGACGTACGCAATCCGGTTTCGGTGAAGTAATACGATCCTTCAGGCTCGAAATAAAGCCCCACCATACCGCCTACACGGTATTGCGCCCCCACGGCTGCAAGCGCCGACCACTGCACGCCCGGTTCGTCGACGGTCTCGGAGCCGAGCCGGGCCGAAACGCATTTCTCGACCATGCCGCCCGCACCCATATATAACGAGAAGCGGCCGCGCTCGAGGAACTGCCAGTTGAAGCGGAGGGGAACCCCTATGAAATGGAGTTTTTGCGCCACGTCGTCCGAGGTGTACTGCATCCTCACGTCCGAACGCAGCAGGGTGTAGTTCACGCCGCTTTCCAGCGACAGTCCGTGGGCGAACTCCTTGCGCACGGCGATGCCGAAGCTCAACGGCTGGTGGTGGCGGAACGAACTCTCGCCGTATCCGCTGCTGCGCAGGGGCGCCAGGCTGTTGCCGTTGCCGATCACCGACGAAGCATCGTTCTTTATCGAGGTGTTGAGCATCCGGGGAGCCAGACCTTCGCTGTTTCCGCCCGCCACGCCGCCGCCGGCAAACAGGGAGAACGACGCCTTTTTATGCGGTTTGGTGTAGGCTACGAACGGCTCGTCGGAGAACCCCGCACGACCGGCCGCGCCGGCCGCCGACCGCGTTGCGGGCCGCCCGGAAGCCTGCTTCGAAGCCCTTTCGCCGGAAGCCTCCGCCTTTGCAGTATCTCCGGAGGCCGCCTTTGCGGTTTCACCGGACGACGCCTTCGCCGCCTCTCCGGAAACTTCCGCCGCGACCTCTCCGGGCCGGACCGCAGGCTCACCGTCCGTCCGGAGATCTTTCAGAGCCGCCGTCTGCGCAGGCTGCCCTGCGGCCGCAGCGAAGAGCGACCGCCGCCCCGCGGAGGATGCCTCCCCGGCAACCTGCTCCCGGGGCAGCCCCACCGCCTCTGCAAGGGCGTCCCGTACGGTTTCCGGCTCCGCGGGCTGCGGTATGGCAACCGCGGTTGCTCCGTCTTCCGCCACCGATGCGATAACAGTCCCATCATTTTCCAACGCCTTGTCCGGCCGGAGCAGGAATTCACCCGCAACGGCCAAGATCAGCACGGCAGCGGCTGCGGCGGCAATCCGCGGCCGGTAGATCCGCCATACGGACCCGCGGGGTTTTGTCCCGGAAACCTCCGGCCCCGGAGCCGCACCGCCCAACTCGCGCTGCAAACGCTCCCATCCCCCCGCCGGAGGCGGGAGTTCGGCGTCGCGAAGCGCGTTCCGCATGGCTTTGATCCAATCCTTGTCTTGTTTCATAGTTCTATGTGAGTCCGGCAGCGCCGGATGATCCACCTTTTTCTGATATTCCGGAGCTGCATCCTCTCGATTTCAATGCGTCTCCAAATAAGCCCTGATCCTGCGGGCCAGCATGGCCCGGGCGCGAAACAACTGCGAAGAGGAGCTTTTTTCGTTGATTCCCAGCATCCGGGCGATGTCGCGGTGGGAATACTCCTCGATGCAGTAGAGGTTGAACACCGCCCGGTAACCCTCGGGCAGCTCGCCGATGAACCGCATCAGCACCTCGCGCGGAACGCGGGCCATCTCCGACACGTCCGGTTCCGCCACCTCCGCCGCGGCCTTTCCCTCGTCGAGCGTCACGCTTCCCAGCTTGCTGCGGCTGCGTATCCACTCCAGCGCCACGTTGACCGTGATCCGCTCGATCCAGGCGCGCAGCGAGCCGGTTCCCCGGTAGGTGAAGCGGTCGAACGCCCCGTAGATCTTCAGAAAAGCGTCGTGGAGCAGGTCTTCGGCCGTCGCGCGGTCTCCGGCGTAACGCATGCAAATCGACAACAGACGGCCTGCATAGCGGTCGTACAGCTCCTTGCGGGCCATATCGTCCCCTTTCCTGCACCCTTCGGCCAGTATCTGTTCCTCCATTTGCATTACTCAATACACTCTATAAATGCCGCGGAAGGCAAAAGACTGCATGAGTGAAAAAAATTTATTTCGCATGCAGTATTCGGCCCTGCCGGACGTTTTAAGAGCGAAAGGTAACATAAAATATGGATATTATGAAAAAATTCGGTTTATTCCTCATCGCAGCCATAGCTGTCACCGCTTTTACCTCCTGCAACGACGACGACGGCGGCGAACCGCTCCGTACGCTCATCACCACCGTCCGCACGCTCGACGGCGGAGACTACTATTTCCAGCGCGACAACGGGGAGACGCTCTACCCCGGCAACAAGTCCCGCGTCCCGGGCTACAAGCCCGATCCCGACAAAACGCAGCGGGTCATCATCTGGTTCACATTGCAGAACGGCATTGCCGATTACGATTACAACATCGACCTCTATTTCGTGGAAAACATCTACACCGGCACTTCGGAGATCGTGACCGACGCGGCTCGGCTCGAAGAGCTGGGCAGCGCCAAAACGGGCTTCCAGGGCAATACGTTCAACCTCACGAAAGAGTGGCTGACCTTCTATGCGCTCTACCCCGTATCGGACAATTCGAAACACACGTTCACGGTGATCGTCAACGAGGTGAAAGACGAAGGCGAAAAGGGTGACGGAGGCGCCGAACAGTCCGAAGCGGCCGAAACGGATTACCTGCAACTGGAGTTGCGCCACAACCCCGGCGGCGACACGCAGGACTATACCGACGGCTACTACGTTTCGTTCGACCTCACGCCGCTCGCCGAACGGCTCGAAGGCAAGAAGGGCGTCGTCCTGCATATCGAGACCAACGAAAACGGTCCCCAGGAGATCAAACTCGACCTGCCGCAGAAGAAGTAGCCACTCCCTCACGGCAGCTGCTCCGGTCCGCCACTCTGCGGACCGGATTTTTTGCGTCCTGCCGCAGCGCCCCGCAGAGGCGCGTGTGGTCGGAAGATTCGTTCTCCGGAACCTCGACTCCGTTTTCAGGCGGCAGCTCCCGGAGGCCTGCCCGCAACTGCGTTGCGG
>ERZ826051.3150-NODE-3150-length-11386-cov-2.391581_pt1 | contig 11386 bp, 9 predicted proteins | sample MGYA00519928_ERZ826051 | MGnify/ENA primary metagenome ERZ826051 (study PRJEB31778, sample SAMEA3449219) | human gut metagenome | biome: human gut; feature: human-associated habitat; material: faeces | place: United Kingdom | collected 2010/2012 ...
TGAAGTCGCGATTTTCTTCATTTCATCCGTCGCTGTCAGCTTGGGAAGTGCCATCAGGGCTCTTTTTTTCATCTCAATTCACCATCCTCTTTGTCAAATCTACGCCATACCACACATCAGGCAGTAATGTAACGCCGTCAATCCGGCCCACTGCAACCTGTACGATACTTTCCGAATCCGGAGCTTCCTTCGCAAAAGCAAGGATGTCTCCCAGTCTTCCGGTAGCAACGGGGTCTTTGCCCCGTACCACCGCATAACCGCAGTTCGCCATTGCCCGGTTGGCTGCCACATGGGAGCTCCACACCCTGCGCGGATGATCTACCATGTATGCCAAACCATGTAAAAACAACTCCTCTTTGGTTAGCCGCTTAATCACAGTCAGCTCCGTACAGGCGATTTTGGAGTCATGCTCATCTTCATCGATGTCGCCGCCGGCGTTGACGATATAATATTCCGAATGCTCCAGGCTGGAATAATAACTAAGGCAGTCAAGCGGGTCCTCCGCGCAGTGAAATCCATTTTCCCTGCAATTTGCTTTTTCAGTCGTATTGAGCCCCATCACAAACTGATAGCCACGGCATATCAGCCCGGGGCGAAAGCCCTTATAAGCAATCATTCTGCATTTTTCCTCCTTTGCCGGTTCAGCCTGCCTTTGCCATACCAAAATCCAGCAGCGACATCTGCCCATCCTGAGAAGGCTTTTTTTCCTCCTGCTTGGGTGCCGACTTGGGTTCCGTCTTTTTCTTCTCTGCCGCCTTCTTGGGTTTGTTCTTTGCAGAGGACTTCCCAGCATACGGCTTGGGAACAAACTTTTCCTCATCCTCATGGTCTTCCTTGGCATCAGGGTCACGGAAATAATCTTCCGCCCACTGATAGCACAGATCATCCGGCACATCGCAGCCATACGCCTGCTGTCCGGGACCAGGGCGGGTTCCGCTTGCTTTTAGTTCATCCTGTACATAATCCCAGGCTTTCCGGTTGATGTACTGGAAACAGCGAATCATGTTCTTTTTCGGATGCATTGTCAGACGGGCAAACGCCGTATCTTCCATACAGAGCATCTGAATATGCTCGGACACACACTCCTTCATATTGCGCCGCGTCAGTTTTTCCACATCAGTACTTACCCGCTGGGTAGAGGCCGCGATTACTTCTTCATCACTCATCGCTTCCAGACGGGCGATCTGCTCCTGCTCTGCGGCTTTCTTCGCCTGCTGTTTGGCGTCAAATTCCGCTTTGCGCTGGGCTTCAGCCGCCTCATGCTCCGCACGCTTTTTTTCTTCATCTTCTGCGGCGGGCGGTTGTGCCGAATTCCCCTCCTCAGCAGACTTCTCTTCCCCAGCAGGCGCTACTTCATCCGCAGGTTCCTCCTCTGCATCAGCCAAAGCAGTCTCACCGGCAGAAACCGAAGCCGCCGATACTGGGACAGTGTCTGTACCTACAGGCGGCACAGGCAAAGATTCCATCTCCTCCAGCTCAAAGGCTTCATCATCCTCAAAGGCTGCAGACGAATCGAACATACCGTTTTGCTGCTCCATTGCTATTTCTGAAAAAACACCCATTGTAAAATCTCCTTTCGCAAAAAATGGCATGGAGTAGGCCGTTATGACCCTTTCCATGCCATTGTGTGTTGCTCACAGCACATATAAAAGTGTGCTGAAGCTGTCAAAACAGTAGCAGACCACGCCAGTATACTGCCTTGACCATTCCTTGATTTTGTCCTGCACCTCCTGCGCAACCTTTTGATTGCTCATATTCCATGGCGGAGGTACCGTTACGGTAAAGTAGCCATTCTCCAGACAACTTCTGACATCTGCCGGAAGATTGGAGCACTGCTCATACAGTGCTGTAATCTGGCTTTTCTTCTTTTCTGCAATACGCATCTGACCCCTATCCCTTCATTCCTGTTTTTGAGCAGGCTCCGGAAGTCTTTTACACAAGAATGGGGAGAAGCGTACCGGTGCAAAATCCCGGCAGTCATTCACATAGAAGTATGTGCGTTTGCCTTGGCAGTCCAGTTCCACCACATCAGATGGAGCCAACGGACGACCTCTGTAATCTTCCGGCAAATGTTCATTGTAGTCCAGGAACAGACGCCCCAGCACTTCCATGTCATTCTGACCCTTTGGGCAACAGACCTCTGCGCTCCATACCGTCTGATAGGCGGCGGCAGGCGGCTGTTCATATCCAGCCTTACGCAGTGCATCCAGTTGCTTGAACGCGAAAGGTACCGTCTGTGTCTCACCCAGGCAAAGCTGGTAAATGCAAAATCTCCGGAAAACTCTCTGGCTGTCCAGAATATCCTTCAGCGCCTGATTGCCTTGAGCAAGAAATATCTGATACTCTTCCTTTGTCAGCCCCAGATACTCTGTCAGGTCCAAATCTTTCTCCGCTCTGGTGTGCCAAAGCTCGACGCAGCCATCTATATAGGTAAAATCACACTTACCGCACAGATATTGCTGCTTAAAATTCATTCTCTGCACCTCCTTTTCCTTCTGTTCTTTCTCCCGAAGGGCAAGCTGCCAATCATCAAACCCTTTATAATTCGGATTCCAGGTCAGCCGACGACATGCCATTCCATTTTTTCGGGCCATCAGATAGATCTTAGATGCCCCATTAGAGGTCATTTGGTTACTGTACTTATCCATATCATGAGCCTCAATGATCTCCTCAGTGCCATTCTGTGCCAACAGTGCAAACAGCGTATCCAACTGGCTGGTGTTGTTTGCACCGGCAATCGCCACAAAAGTCCGGTTTGTCAGGCAGTGTGAGATGTCTGCTTTCAGCAGTCCTTCAATGACATAGACCACCCGGGCAGATGGATCTCCTATAAAATGTACCGGACTCCCGGATGTAACACCCATATTTTTGGACGAGGACGAAAACCAGATGTATTTGGCTCCTGCCTTATCCGGCGGATCATCTTTTTGCTTGAGCGGAATATCCAAAAGGATCTGCAGGCCGTGTATCATACCGTCGTATCCCACAGCCGGAATCAAAATCCCTGCGTTTTTTCGGTAGAAGTTCATGGTCCAGCGCCCGCTGTCATCCAGATAAAAGCCGGGCACTCCCTCCACCTTGCATCCCTGTTTCATCAGCCGCTCGGTAATGGAGCGGCAAAGGAATGGGGGTGGAGTGCTCTTGAACCCGATCCTATCAATCTGTTCATCCGACAGTCCCCGTTTTGGGGAGTGCAGATGGTTGCGGTGGGCAGGCTGAAGAGGCAGCATAGCGAGCAGCAGCGAAAGCGTTTGATGGATTTCCTGTCCGCTGGCCCGTTCTGCTTGCTGCACTGTTTTTAGTTCGCCCCTCCTCTCATATCCGGCAAGGTCGGTCTGAGTCCCCGAAACCGGGGACCCAGTACCAGCCTGCTGGTTTCCTGCCATCTCATATCCAGAGTTCGGCCGTTCCCTGTGAAAATCGTTGCACAGGGCTTCTCCTATCTCCCAATACGCATCGGATGTAGTCGTATTGTTTAGCCGCGCATAAAGCGCAAGCATACCGCCATGCTCATCACAATAATTGCACCGCCAGACATTTTTGACGAAATTCACATTCATCTTGCCGCGGCGGTCACCACAAAACGGGCAATCCACATATACACTGTTTGCCTGTCGGCGTCTGATTCGCAGATGTAGAAGTTCCACTACATCCATAATACCGAACGGAAAATCTCCTGGATATGAGTCCATCTGTTCTCCCTCCCTTCTTGGCCCCATAGATGGGGCTGCTTATCATCCGGCTTTCTGTGCGGCCATACCATCGAGCATGATCTGCGCCGCAGCACGAACGATATTGTTGGTACTCTTGTTACCAGGGGTGAGATAGAATTTCAGACTCACCGGACGCTCCTTGGCAACTGTTGCCATGGTTTTTCCTTTGCTCAGACCGCTATCCACCACCACATTCTGCGCTTCTTCAAAGGTCATTACCTTCAAGATATCTTCTACCGGAGTGCTCTCCGTATAAGAAGGCGCCAGGGGCTGATTAGGTGCTTCCTGCTGAACAACAGGCGCCACAGGCAGTTCTTCCGGTTCATCCGATTGGAATACGGGTGCGGCCGGCTGCTCAGACACATCATCCTGTTTTGGACTGCTATCCAATGTAACCTCACGGTTGGGTACCGGCAGCTCCATATTGGGAGCATTCTCCTCTACCTTGCCGACAGGCAGCGTATCCATATTCTCCTTCTCTTCTGCAGCCATCTGCTGGACAGTGGGCTGTACCGGAGAAACCGGGGGCTGTTCATTCTGAACCGGCTTTGCCGCAGGTTTCTGGATAGAGGTCGGACGCGCAGGCGCATTACGGCGCTCTACGACGCTCTGAGGCGCTCTTTCCAGTCGGGCATGAACTTCCCCGCCAGATTGCCGCAACGCCGCTCCAGAGGCTTCTACGGGCCTCTGTGCCGCATCCGGCATTGGCTGCTGGATAGGAGCCGCCCCGGAAAGCGGAATACTACTTCCAAACACCTTGCCCGTACTGTCAACAGCAACATCGGCAAACTGCAAACCGAATCCGACAGCGCAGCACTCAATGCCTCATCCTGGGCAGCCTGCACATAATCGGTACCTTCTTCCGCACTGTGCTGCGAGATGTAACTGCTGATAGGCTCTGCATCACTGCGGTCCAGATAAACTCTGGCCTCCATAATCGCAAGCTGTTCCGTGATCCTCAGGGTAGTCAGTTTCATGCGGCCCTGGGGGTGGCGCAGACGGAACCACAGTTTCTGATAGGGCAACTCCAACTGCAGCATTTCCTCATTGGTCTTTCTGGACACCTTATGGCGCAGAAATTTGAGCGGATCAAAGCCAGGTACCTTGTTCAGTTCTGCCACTGCCGGAATTGTTTTGTACATCATAGGCATCGGATTACTTTTTTCATTCATGTTGGAAACTCCTTTCTGACATAAAAATAGGAGACGCCAAGTGCCATTTCTGCACCTGACCTCTCTTTTTTAACTTGCGTTCTTTAATTGCTCTTCCAACGCAGCCGGAATGGGGATGCCGGCTTTCTTTGCGTAGGCTTTGAAATACATCTGGATGCGCATACCCAGTAGCGTATTTCGCTTGCCGATCTCATTACGATGGATTGCCATAAACAATACCTGTTTCTGCCCAATCAGCACCACCCGCTTTTTGGCACGCGTGATTCCGGTGTAGAGCAGATTACGGTACATCATGATGGTGTGCGCTTTGAGCAGCGGCATAATGACGGTCTCATACTCAGAGCCCATAGCCTTGTGGATTGTAGTGGCATACGCCAGATCCACATTGCTCAAATCATCTACGCCGTATTCCAGTGTTCTGCCAGCGCCAAAATCCATGCCGATTTTTTTACCCTGGTCAGTGTCCTTAATATACCGGATGAAGCCCAGATCTCCATTAGAGACCTTTTCTGTGTTCTTGGTCTGCATGATGCGGTCATTGACCCGGAAGATCCTGGGGCCAAACTTGATTTCTTCCTCCGCAGAGCGGAATGGGTTGACCAATTCACGAATGGTTTCATTCAGCTGTTCCGACGACGCGGCGCCTTCTGAACGGAAAGGTGAAAGAATCTGCACATTCTCAATGCCACTCTCCTGTATCTCCAAACAATACCGTTCTGTAATCTTTTCAGCGGTGTCTTCCTGACTATCACCAGACACGAAAACAAAATCCGGTCCATAAAACAGTTTGGTATTGCCCTCGTTGATAAATTTGGCGTTATAGGCAATCAGACTGTCCTTCGACTGACGGAAAATCTGATCCAGCACCGTTACCGGGACGATTTGGGTCTCGATGATCTCACGGAAAACATTTCCGGCTCCTACGCTGGGAAGCTGATCTGGGTCGCCTACCAGCACGATTCTGGCATTTGCCTTCATGCGCTCAAAGAATTTCTCGGCAAGCCACATATCCACCATGGAAAACTCATCCACAATGATTAAATCGGCCGACAGTGGCTCTGACTTTCTGTTCCGGCTACCCTCATCCTCTTCACTGGTCAGTCCCAGACCACTGTGTAATGTCCGGGCATCCTCAAAGCCGGTGCTCTCCGACATCCTGCGGCTTGCCCGACCGGTAGGCGCCATAAGAGCAATTTTGCCATCAGGGTGCAGCCGCCGGTAAACCTCAAGTATCGTCCGCAGCACTGTTGTTTTACCAGTACCAGGAGAACCCGTAATCACTGACAAGCCATGCCTAAATGCTGCATAGACCGCAGCCTCCTGCTGTGCAGACAGGCGCAGCCCCATTTCAACCTTGACCTGTTCCAGCACCGGCGCAATATGCTCTACTGGCATCTGGGCGACCAGACGCTGGGCGATTCGGCGCGCCGTTTCGTCCTCTTGGGCAAACACTCTGGGAAGATAGATATTATCCTTCACAGAAACGATTGCTCCATTCAGGATCATTTCCTGCATCATATCCCTGACTTCCTGCTGATGCAGGCGAAGCTCCGGTACAGGTATCTTCTCATTGAGCAGCTTCAGCGCTGATTTCTCCAGTTCTTCAGAACTGATGTACAGATGGCCTCGTTTACTCTTGCCTTCATCTAACGCACAAAAGACAGCCCCTTTGATACGCATAGGGTCATGGAGATCACCCCCGCTCTTTTGTACGATTGCATCTACCCGCCGAAATCCAAAGCCGGAGATCTGGCAAAGCTCAAATGGGCTCTTTTCCAAAATCTCTACGCTGGTTGGGCCGAAATATTGATATATTTTCAATGCTGTCTTGGGAGTAATCTTAAATGGCGCCAGCAAAGTCATAATTCCTTGGAGCATACGGTTTTCTGCATAAGAGGCTCTGATGTCCTCCAATTTATTTTCCGTAATACCCCGGATCTCCAACAGCCGCTCCGGCTGGTGTTCCAGAATATCCAGTGTGGCCACACCGAACCGCTCCACAATGTCTGCGGCAGTTTTAGGACCAATCCCTTTGATAAGCCCGGAGGCAAGATAGCCCTCTACGCCGTTTTTTGTTCTGGGCACAATTTCACGCCACTGCTCCACCTGGAGTTGGACACCATACTTGCCCTTTGTCCATTCACCATCCAGTTCCAGCTCTACCGCATCTGTCCGTGGAATCTCATACCCCACAGCTGTAAAGCGGATCAAATGGTCTTTGTACCGTCTGTTTGACCTGGCCTCGGCAGGCACGCTCTGGTCTGCGGTCTTTACACTGACGATACAAAACTTATTGGCAGGATTATAAAAAATCGTCCCGTCGTAGGTTCCAATACAATTCATCCTTTTTTCACCTCACTAAGCGGCCTCCATAATTGAGGCTCTAACGCTGAACCGTCTGGATTCGGATACTGTAACAAACTGCTCGTAAATATCCGGATGCTCCAGTTTCAACCGAAGCAGGTTATCCTTGTCGATGATGGACTTGCGAACAGGGGTATAGGTAACCGTATAGTTCACGCCCTCCTGCTCACAGATCGCAGTACAGCTGGTACCCATTTCCGCAATCAACAGGGCCTTCAGACGCTGAATATCCTTGTCGATTTCTTTGGAGTACACCTCTGCATTTTTCTTTTCATCCAGAAGACGCAAATACTGCATGAGTTTTGCAGTCATATCCAGGTCGAGTGCAACGGCCGGAGCATTTTTATCTGCCGGACCAAAGTGTTTGCGTGCGCTCTCAATGATCAAGGCCCCACTTTCTGTATAGGGCGGCGGCACATGGCGCTGCACATGGTTTTCCCAGAAATACTGCTCCAAAAAGACCATCTCAGCCTCGTACTCGAAATCACGTTTGACCTCCCGGATAATAACTTCTTCCTCGTTGTTACCATACAGGCAGCAAAAGAAACATCGGTCAAGATCCGTTACCGCCATATAATGACGCCCCTGAGATTCATAGTAGACTGGAACCGTCTCCTTCCCATTCATCCACCAGTTATCTCTGGCATTATAGTTTGTGGTCTTGATCTCAAGGATTGCTGTGGTGCCATCCGGCAGTTCCACAAAGTAGTCCACATCAGCCAGCATCCAAGGATACTGTGGGTGCTGGAACATCTTTTTGATCTGGTAGACCCGATATCCAGTTTTCCGCTCGAATATCTTTGCTACCAGAGGCTCCAGCAAATGCCCCATTTCCATGGCAACCCAGTTGCCCTCATCATCTTCCACTGACGCTATGTTCAGTTTGTCGTAGTACAGATCCCTGGCTGTCCGGAATGGAGAAGTGCCAAAAATCGCCGATACATCGCTGCCGCCGATTCCACGGCGCCGGTAATCCAGCCAGTCTTCTTCTGAAAGATCTGCCGTTTCTACCAGCACCAGCGGTTCATACCGCTTTCGTTCAGCACTATTGCTGCCAGACATATCAAATCCCCCTTCGTGATCTTCGGGGCAAAATAACCGCCCTCGTCATTGGTGCAACATTTCGTAGCCGGAGCGAAGATACTGCCTGTCTCTTCATCTTCCAGTCCGTGGAGTGTGCCGACTTGACCCGCCGACCATTCTGCTTTCTTTTCTGCTTCACATTCATGTACATGACCTGCCTTTCTCAGTTTTGATTTATCCTTAAAGCCCTTTCAGGCTTACAGGCAATAAAAAAGCGAGAATGACAGACGGCATAAAGCCTGGTGTCCATAGTTGCCTATGAACCGGTGTCATTCTCGCAATGGTGGGTAAATCCCGTAAAATAAAAAAGCCAGTAATATACCGGCCTGAAAAGGCGCAGTGATACTACTGACACAAGTACAAACTTAACAGCGTGTGCAATGCAGTCATTACTCCGCAACACAAGCCCTAAAGCCTGTGTACCCTGACGGGCAACGCACAAAAATCAATTACATTGCAATTTTAACACAATATATAGTGTTTGTCAATTCCAACATTCTATATATTGATTTTTGGATTTTCTTTAAATTTTCTTTCCTCTTTGCAGAAGTTCTTTCTTCCCAGCCTATTTATAGGATGTATCGGATCATTTGGTAATACCGGATGATCCCTACGCTCTTTTAGTACCTTGACAAGTTCATAACCTCTATGGGGAGTTATACAGGAATTCTGGACAGTGTGCGATGACCACAGAAGCGCGCCCATAATCGAAATGCTGCACAGCAGCAGCCTGAAATACACGGCAGAACCGTTCTGGCGTAGGAAATGGCCCCATTAGAGTTCTTTTGTTTTTCAATACCTCCTGACCTCAAGACCGTTTTCATTGTTTTTGTTGAAAACCTTTCCCTACAAACAGTAGAGGATATATGTAATTGCAAATAAAGGAGGGCAATTATGGAAAAAAGAAAACCCAATGACCTTTCACCGGATCAGTGCCTGGCGGTCGATACCGATACCCTTTGCAAACTGTTGTGCTGTGGAAGACACACTGCGGTACAGATTGGGGATCTTGCCAATGCACGCATTACCATGAACACCCGTGTCCTATGGAGTGTCCAGCGTATCAAAGAATATCTTTATGATATTTCCGGCTAAATAACCATGCCAGTAAGGCGCACTACACTTTTATAATCAGGAGGTACCAGTAATGGCAAAAGTGAGAAAAGACAACAAAGGACGAAATCTTCGGCCCGGAGAAACACAACGGGCAGATGGCAGCTATATGTATGTCTACAAATTAGGCACTAAAAAGAAATATCTTTACGACTCCGATCTCGCAAGTCTTCGTGTCAAAGAAAAGCAGATCAACAAAGATAAGGATGATGGCATCCGTACTCAGGAAGCCATGAAGCTTACCCTGAATGATATGTTCAAGGTCTACATGAATAACAACATCAAACTGAAGCCCTCTACCAGAGCAAATTATCTTTACCTGTGGGACTTCTATGTGAAAGAAGAGCCTTTCGCTAACATGCCTCTGCCACAAATCCACAGAAGTGATATTCTCGCGTTTTATACCAAACTGCTGAAACACGGTTTTGCTATCAACTCACTGGAGAGCATCAACACCATTGTTCACCCTACGCTTGAAATGGCCGTGGACGACGATTACATCCGCAAAAATCCCAGCAAGGGCATTTACCGCAAGCTCAAGACGGACGGCAGCGCTCCAAAGCCTAAACGGCGGATCGCACTCACTAAAACGCAACAGCAGAATTTCCTGCGTTTTATTGCCAAGTCCCCTACATACAGCCATTGGCTCCCCATCATGACTGTGCTCCTTGGAACAGGAATGCGTGTAGCAGAATGTACCGGCATTACCAAAAGCGATATTAACTTGAGCGAAAACACAATCTCGGTCAACCACAACTTAATCTACCGGGTCATTGACGGAAAAGCCGGATTTCACATTACCACTCCCAAAACTGAGAGCGGTACACGAATTATCCCTATCCTCTATCCAGAGGTGGCCGAGCAGCTTCGCCTCCAGATTGAAACCATCGACGCATTGTATCCAGACGATCAACTGGTGTTAGGAGGAGTTCACGGTTTTGTTTTCCGCAACCGAACCGGCTCATTCATGAGCGCCCACAATATCAATCGGGCGATTGAGAGAATCAGCGTAACTTACAACATGGAGGAAATGGATCAGGCTGAACTGGAAGACCGTGAACCGGATCTGCTCCCTCATTTTAGTGTTCACAACTTGCGGCACACCTTCTGTACCCGGCTCTGCGAAAGCACCAACGATGTTAAATTCATTCAGCAAGTCATGGGGCATGCCGATTTCTCTACTACAATGGACATCTACACCCATATCACACAAGAGAATATGCAGGAGAAGGCAAAAAACATTAGTGTGAACATGAAGCTGATGTAAAAAGAAAGGCGAATCTGCATTTTATAAGCAGATCCGCCTTTCATATTGCTTCATCCGGTTTCGTAGGGTCTCGCGCAAAAGTTGTAGAAAAGTTGTAGTAACGCGATTTTTTGTAGTAAATGACCTCTTTAGTACAGCTTTGCTCCTGCCGGAATACTGTCATCCAGCATCAAAAGATTTAAGCCTTCCCGTCCGTCATACTCGTACACTGCGGAAATCAGCATACCCTCGGAATCAATACCCATCATCTTTCTCGGCGGCAGGTTTGTGATTGCCACACAGGTCTTACCAACCAGCTCTTCCGGCTCGTAATACTCGTGAATACCGCTTAAAATGGTGCGTTTCCGGTCTGTTCCGTCATTCAGTGTGAATTTCAGGAGCTTCTTGGACTTCGGCACTGCCTCACAGGCTTCGATCTTAACCACTCTGAAATCAGACTTGCTGAATGTCTCAAAGTCTACATCATCTGCAAACAAAGGCTCGATTTTCACCTTGGAAAGATCAATCTGTACGCTTGGCGCGGACACGGTTGCAGCCTCTGCAGAACCATTTACCGCTGCTTTTTCGGCTTTGTTTTCAGCCCGCTTTGGTTCCAGGGTCTTCATTGTGGGGAACAGCAGTACGTCACGGATAGCCGGGCTGTCGGTCAGAAGCATAACCAGACGGTCGATAAC
>ERZ826051.3166-NODE-3166-length-11333-cov-11.679376_pt1 | contig 11333 bp, 8 predicted proteins | sample MGYA00519928_ERZ826051 | MGnify/ENA primary metagenome ERZ826051 (study PRJEB31778, sample SAMEA3449219) | human gut metagenome | biome: human gut; feature: human-associated habitat; material: faeces | place: United Kingdom | collected 2010/2012 ...
CCCATGGAATTCTATACATTTACCCAGAAAGGGTTCAACATCAACAACCTCTGGGTGGGCATGGTGCACGGCGCGGTCTACGGTATGCTCATCGCCATAACCGGCTGTTACCAGGGCCTGCGCTGCGGCCGCAATGCCGAAGCAGTCGGCAAGGCGACCACCTCGGCCGTGGTCTATTCCATCGTGGGCATCGTGCTGTCCACGGCTGTCCTCACCATCCTCTGCAATATTTTGAATATATGAATACCTCCACACCCATCATCGAAGCGCGGGACCTTACGGTCGGCTACGGCAGCTACGTCGTGCAGAAGGATCTCAACTTCACGATAAACCGTCAGGACGTATTCATCATCATGGGGCCGAGCGGATGCGGCAAAAGCACGCTCCTGCGCGTCCTCGTGGGCCTGCTCCAGCCTACAAAGGGGCAAGTGCTCTACAGGGGACAGGACTTTTGGGCCGGGACCGAAAGCGAGCGCCAAAAACTTCTCAGCGGCGTGGGCCTGCTCTTCCAGAGCGGCGCGCTGTGGAGCTCCATGACCCTCGCCGAGAATGTGGCCCTGCCCTTGCAGCGCTATACGAAGCTTTCCTCCGCCGAGATCAGGGAACAGACCTCCCTCCAACTCGCGCTCGTCGGCCTTGCCGGATTCGAGGATTATTACCCGTCCGAAATCAGCGGCGGTATGCGCAAACGCGCCGGGCTCGCCCGCGCGCTGGCGATGGACCCCGAAGTCATCCTCTTTGACGAGCCGACGAGCGCGCTTGACCCGGAGATGGTCGGCGAGGTGCTGGAGCTGATGAAGGAGCTGGCCCACACCGGCATCACCATGCTGGTGGTCACCCACGAGATGGGCTTTGCCCGCGAGGTGTCCAACCGCGTCATCTTCATCGATGAGGGCAGGATCCAGGAAGATGAGCCCCCGCAGGAGCTCTTCTCGAACCCCAAGCATCCTCGTCTGAAGGCTTTCCTTTCCAGGATGCTGTAATTGAAGCTGAAAATGCCGTCGCACAAATTCGTGCGGCGGCATTTTTTGAATGGTTTAAAGTTTCCAGAGACTTTGTGCCTGTTTGTAAAGCCAGAGGGCACGGGCCTGAATCTCAATCTCGTTCCAGTCCGTTTTTGTCAGGGAATCCTGAAGCGTGGAAAGGCCCGATGCGCAGAGCGTAAGACCGGGCTTTTCCTGGCCCTTTCCGGCTTTCTTTGTGCTCCAGTCACTGTCCCGGATGGAGGCGTTCAAAGACTGCGGGATGATTGCAAGATTTCCCAGAGTCAGAAGGATAGAATCTCTTTTTTCTGCGTCCAACGGGGTAGGGCAGGCAGGCCAGTTGTTGCGCCATTTTTTGGGCATCAGATGCTCAAGACTGTAATTGTTGAAACCATGCAGCACAACAGCACTCTGAGCGGGGCGGATGTGGCTCTCAATCAGATAAAGGACACCTTTAGAATAAAGGTTCATAAGTTTAGAGTGTTCAAAACCATCCCGAAGTTCAGTGTCATCAGGAATCGAGGAGTTGGTGCCGCCAAGCACTTGCAAACGGTCTCGTAAATCCTGTGGAGTAAGTATTTCGTTGGCGATAAAGGAGAGAAATAACTTTGTATAATTTGTTGTGGAAGCACGAGTGACAATACGACGCATAACGTAGCTTTCCAGAATGCCATACATCTCGTTTAGAATGGCTAAATTAGAAATGTTTTTTGCAAGGTAGAGAACGTAAGGAATCAACGTTGTGGTTTTTAGACCAAAAATAACGATGTTCAAACGTTCGATGCCAAAATCTGATGGAATTGTGGTGCTGCAAAAATCGGACTTGAAGGTTTGCTGGAATAAAGTGGCATAATCCTTTAGAGTATCCAGAATAGTATTTTTATTACCGCCACAATAAGTGTTTACAAAACTCTGATAGGAATTGGCAAGCTGATCTGTGCGAGCATATATTAATTTGTCGTCAACACTAATATTATACTTTTTCTTTTGGATAAACTGCTGAAAATAGGCATCGAAGAAGATATCAATAAGTGGGCGTTTTACGCGGCCGGCCTCAATTTCGGTATCCCAATAGGCTTTTGCGCTTTCGTTGGCTTCAAAAACAGATTCCCAAATATTTTGATACGCAGTGATGTTATTCCTGCTAAAAAAGTAATTCTTTAAAAGCTCAGAGGTGGTTAAGCGAACGCCAAGGGAATTTAGAGAATCAAAAATCTGCTGTTCATCATCGGTGGGGCCCAAATCAATCCGGACAAATTGAACGTTGGAAATAACTGTCATATAGTCGTTTAAAGTACTCATTTGCAAATGTGAAGCAAAATAGTTGAATGCCTGAACGATTGGAGACGAGGAGCGGCCGTCCGTGATTGGCACTGCATTTGTTTGATCCATAACGCATTTGAATGCTTCGGAATCATTTTTTCCATGCTGTAAAGAAAGCTCCCGCGTTGTTATTAGGCGAAAATTTGTATCAAAGATACCCGGCTGATTCATTTTTAAACAGAGCACCTTTAAGAAAATCAAAAATGTCGTAAGACGTTGTTGACCATCAACAAGAACAAGTCTTGTTGCATAAGAGGTATTTTGCTGAGGAACAGAAGCATCTTTCAGGATGAGAGTTCCAAGAAAGTGGGGACGGTTATATTGAACAACGAACGCCATGTCGTCAAGAAAACGTTCCCATAAATCCTCTTTCCAAACATAGGCTCGCTGAAAAAATGGAACTTCAATGAGAGTGGAGTTGTTTACAATGTCAGGTATTTTCGCTTTATGTGCGTCCATGGAAAATCCTCCCGCTGTTTTTCAGATTTATTAGTAGAATAACACGAATCCACTGTGAATTCAATGAATCACAAACAAAAGCTCCCGTTTCTCAGGAAAAGCTGAAAAATGGGAGCTTTACAATTCTACAAAACAGAAGCTATGCGCCTAGCCCATGGTCACGACAACTTCCACATTTTCACCGGCCTTTGCCAGCGGCAGGAGGGTACCCGCAATAGGAGCGCCGTTCACGGTGACGCTCTGCACGCCCTTCTGCACGGCGTGGGGGTTCTCCACCCGGATGTGGTAGACGGCACCCCGGTAACGGCGGGTGACGGTGTAGCCTGCCAGCGTGTGGGGGATGCAGGGGTCAACGCGCAGGCCGTCCAGAGTGGGCTGGATGCCCAGAATGTACTGGCTTACGTTCACGAAGGTCCATGCCGCCGTGCCGGTCAGCCAGCTGTTCTTGGCCTCGCCGAAGGTGGGGGCATCGCGGCCTGCCACCATCTGGCTGTAAACGTAGGGTTCGGTGCGGTGGATCTCGCTGATGTCCTCGATATAGGCCGGGCAGGTCTTTTTGTAGACAGCAAAGGCCCGGTCACCGTGGCCCAGCACGGTCTCAGCACAGCTGATCCATGGGTTGTTGTGGCAGAAGATACCGGCGTTCTCCTTGTAGCCCGGGGGATAGCTGGAGATCTCGCCCAGATTGAGCCGGTAGGTGGTGTAGGCGGGCTGGAGCAGTACCACGCCGTACGGGGTGTCCAGCCGCTCCTCCACGCTCTTCAGTGCGGCTTCGGCCTGACCGGTCTCCCGGCCGATCCCGGCCATCACGCACATGCCCTGGGGTTCGATGAAGATCTGCCCCTCGTCGCATTCCCTGCTGCCTACGGGGGCACCAAAGGCATCGTAGGCACGGCGGAACCATGCGCCGTCCCAGCCGGCGGTCAGGGTGGCCTGTTCTACTGCGTCAATGGCGGTGCGGGCACTGGCGGCCTCCTCGGTGAGGTGCAGGTGGTCACAGAGTTCGGCGTACTCGCGGCCATATTTCACGAACATGCCCGCAATGAACACGCTCTCAGCCACGGGGCCCTCGCTGGGGCCGGTGATCTGGAAGCTCTCGCCCGGGTGCTCCGAGAAGCAGTTCAGGTTCAGGCAGTCGTTCCAGTCGGCCCGGCCGATCAGGGGCAGGCCGTGGGGGCCCAGATGGGTATGGGTGTAGCGGAAGCTCCGGCGCAGATGCTCCATCAGGGGCTGTGCTCTGGTCACGTCGTTGTCAAAGGCAACCGGCTCGTCCAGGATCGACCAGTCACCGGTCTCCCGCAGATAGGCGGCGGTGCACGCAATGAGCCAGAGCGGGTCATCGTTGAAGCCGCTGCCCACGTCGCTGTTGCCCTTTTTGGTCAGGGGCTGGTACTGGTGGTAGGCACTGCCATCCTCAAACTGGGTGGCAGCAATGTCCAGAATGCGCTCCCGTGCGCGGGAAGGGATCATGTGGACGAAGCCCAGCAGATCCTGACAGGAATCCCGGAACCCCATGCCGCGGCCGATGCCGCTCTCGTAATAGCTGGCACTGCGGCTCATGTTGAAGGTGACCATGCACTGATACTGGTTCCACAGGCTCACCATCCGGTCCAGCTTTTCCTCGCCGGAGGTCAGCTGCCAGCCCGAGAGCAGCTCCTGCCAGTAGTCGGCCAGTGCCCTGCGGGCGGCATCCACCTGTGCGTCGGTGGCATAGCGGGCCATCATGGCCTTGGCCCGGGCTTTGTTGATGATGCCGGGAGCGCTGAATTTTTCCCCGACCGGGTTTTCAATGTAGCCCAGCCCGAAGATGATGCTCTTTTTCTCGCCCGGTGCCAGCGTGAGATGGAAATGGTGGGCACCCACCGGAGCCCAGCCGTGGGCAATGCTGTTCGAGCAGTGACCGGCTTTGACCGCTTCCGGTGCGGCGGGGCCGCCGTACACGCCGCAGAAGGCATCCCGGCTGGTGTCGAAGCTGGTAACAGGGGCGTTGGCCCAGAACACGGCGTAGTGATCCCGGCGCTCCCGGTACTCTGTCTTATGATAGATGGCACTTTCCACCACTTCTACCTCGCCGGTGGAAAAGTTGCGCTGGAAATTGGAGCTGTCGTCCATGGCATCCCACAGGCAGAACTCCACATAGCTGAACACGTCCAGCGTGCGGGGGGCAGCGGTCTTGTTTTCCAGCGTCAGCCGGTCGATCTCACAGGCATCGCCCCGGGGCACAAAAAGTTCCTGAGCGGCCGCAATGCCGTTTTTTTCGCCCTGCAGGATCGTGTAGCCCAGACCGTGGCGGCAGGTGTAACTGTCCAGTTCCGTCTTGGCGGGCTGCCAGCCCGGGTTCCAGATAGTGCCGCCATCGTTGATGTAGATGCGGTGGCCGTCCATGTCCAGCGGGGAATTGTTGTAGCGGTAGCGGGTCAGCCGCCGCAGCCGGGCATCCCGGTAAAAGCTGTAACCGCCGCCGGTGTTGGACACCAGACTGAAAAAGTCCTCGCTGCCCAGATAGTTGATCCAGGGCAGGGGAGTGCGGGGCGTGTCGATCACATATTCCCGGCGCGCATCATCAAAATGTCCGAATCTCATAGCCTTGTTCCTCCTTATAGGGTAAACCGGAAATGCTGAAATCATTTGATGGCGAAAACGATTTAGGATTTGCGGCCCAAGGGTGGGAAAGGCACTTGTCACCCTAAGAATAGTCTATCCTGCGGGAAAAATCAAGAGCGGACCTGAAATATACAACAAGGGTGCAGCGGGCTGGTTCAGGGGTGGAAACCGGTATGGGAACGAAAAAATTATCGAACGGTAACGAAATGTAACGAAAACGATACAGACTGCATAATTCTGAGGAAATGAAATCTCGCAACCTGCTGAAATGCGGACTTTTAGGATAAAACTTTTCTTCTTCTGCTTGATTTTTAGTGCAAAGTGCGCTATATTGAAATTGCGAAAACGATTTAGGATTCGCTCGGGAGCCTTGAGCGGGTCCCTGTGAGGGAGGGCGGCGAAATGTCATCCTTAAAAGATCTGGCGCGTGAATGCGGTGTCTCGGTGGCAACGGTGAGCAAAGCGCTCAATGGCCAGTCGGACATCTCTGCTGCGACCCGCGACCGTGTCCGCGAGGCGGCCCGCCGGATGGGCTATGTGCCCAATATGGCGGCCCGCGCAATGAAGACCAACCGTACCTACAACCTTGGCGTTCTGTTTGTGGACGAGCGGCAGAGCGGCCTGGCCCACGAGTACTTTTCGGCGGTGCTGGACAGCTTCAAAGTGCAGGTGGAAAAGCTGGGCTATGATATCACCTTTGTCAACCGGAACCTCGGCGGCAGAACAATGACCTATCTGGAGCACTGCCACTACCGGGGCGTGGATGGAGCGGTGATCGCCTGCGTGGATTTCAACGATCCGCAGGTGGTGGAGCTGGTCAACAGTGATGTGCCGGTGGTGACCATCGACCATGTGTTCAACAACCGGATGGCAGTCCTTTCCGATAATGTCAACGGGCTTTCGGCGCTGGTGCGGTACGCCTACGCCAACGGCCACCGCCGCATCGCCTTTATCCATGGCGAGCGCACGGCGGTGACGGAGAACCGGCTGGCGGGCTTCTACAAGAGCTGTGCGGAGCTGGGGCTGCAGGTCCCCGAAGAATATGTGCGAAGCGGTGTGTATCACGATCCCGACCGCTGTGCCGAGGAGACCCGGGCCCTGCTGGCACTGCCACAGCGGCCCACCTGCATCCTCTTCCCCGATGATTTCTCGGCCATGGGCGGCTGCATCGCTCTGCAGGAAGCGGGCCTGAGCATCCCGGAGGATATTTCCGTGATGGGATATGACGGCATTTACCTCTCCCGCGTGATGAAACCCCAGCTGGTGACCTGGCAGCAGAACACCAGAATGCTGGGCCGGATGGCAGCGGATAAGCTGGTGCAGATGATCGAGCACCCCCGTGTGACGCTGGCCGAACAGATCCCGGTGACAGGAAAACTGCTGGAGGGCGGCTCGGTGCGCAGCATCGAATGAATGGGTTGGATTTGGTTCCGGGCGAACCGGAGCCTTGAATTTGAAACGCTTTTTCACGAAAACCATTGAAGGAGGTTTTTCATTATGAGAAAGATTTCGCGTCGTAATTTCCTGCTGGCTTCCGGTGCAGTTACCATCAGTGCAGCGCTGAGCGCATGCGGCGGCTCCTCTTCTTCTACCGGTGCGGCATCCTCTGCCGCAGCTTCTTCCGCCGCTTCCGCTGCTCCGGCAGCTCAGGGCAAGGTGCTGAATATCTGGTGCTGGAACGACGAGTTCCAGGGCCGCTTCAATAACTATTACCCCGAGGTCGCCTCCATCGCTGAGGACAAATCCACCACCACCCTGAAAGATGGCACCGTTGTCAAGTGGACCATCAACGCCAACGAGAACAACAACTACCAGAATAAGCTGGATGAGGCCCTGTTGAATCAGGACTCTGCCGCCGATGATGACAAGGTAGATATCTTCCTGATCGAGGCTGACTACGCACTGAAGTATGTGGATTCCGATTACGCGCTGGATGTCAAAGCAGACATCGGCCTGACCGATGCCGATCTGGCTGGTCAGTACCAGTACACCAAGGATATTGTCAGCGTGGACGGCAGCCAGCGCGGCACCACCTGGCAGGCGACCCCCGGTCTGTTCGCATACCGCCGCAGCATTGCCAAGGAAGTGCTGGGCACCGATGATCCCACCGAGGTGCAGAGCCATCTGTCCGATTGGGATAAGTTCAACGAGGTGGCTGCACAGGCCTATGCAAAGGGCTACAAGATGCTGTCCGGCTTCGATGATGCTTACCGCACCTTCTCCAACAACGTGGACGCTCCCTGGGTGGACGGCACGACCGTCAAGGTAGACCCCAACATTATGAAGTGGGTCGATCAGACCAAGGAGTACACCGATAAGGGCTACAACAACAAGTCCAGCCTGTGGGACAGCCAGTGGGCAGCCGACCAGGGCCCGAGCGGCAAGGTATTTGGTTTCTTCTATTCCACCTGGGGCATCAATTTCACCCTGCTGGGCAACTCTCTGGAGACCCCTGTGGCCGAGGGCGGCAAGGAAGAAGTAGGCAACGGCATCTACGGCGATTACGCAGTCTGCGAAGGCCCTCAGCCCTATTACTGGGGCGGCACCTGGATCTGCGCGGCAGCCGGTACCGATAATACCGATATCATCCGCGACGTGATGCAGAAGCTGACCTGCGACGAAGCCATTATGAAGCAGATCACCCTGGATACGCAGGATTACACCAACAACGAGAAGGCCATGGAAGAGATCGCAAACAGCGATTATGCCTCCGACTTCCTGGGCGGCCAGAACCATATCGCCCTGTTTGCAGAAGCTGCAAAGAAGATCGATATGTCCAACGCAGGCCCGTACGATCAGGGCCTGAACGAGAGCCTCCAGAATGCCTTCAAGGATTACTTTACCGGCACGGTGGACGAGGATACCGCAAAGGCAAACTTCGAGACCGCCATCAAGGAAAAGTACCCCGAGCTGACCGATGTGGTCTGGCCCGCATAAGCGCAGCCGGAACCTGAAAACCTTTTGAACCGAATCTGAATGGGGCGGGCCGGACGCTGATCCCGCCCGCCCCGTTTTGCTTTGGGCAGTGTACGTCAGGAGGGCAGTTACTATGGGAGCAAAACCAAAGAAGAACGGCTCGATCAGCTATGCAAAGTGGGGCTATATCTTCATTGCACCGTTCTTCCTCATCTTTGCGGTGTTCCAGCTCATCCCACTGGGGTCTACGATCTATTACAGCTTTTTTGAATATTACCGCAGCGGCCTGAAGATCATCGGCCCCACCTTTGTGGGCCTGAAGAACTACATCACCCTGTTTGCAACCGACCTGCCCAAATACTTTGGCAACACGCTGCTGCTCTGGATCATCGGCTTCATCCCGCAGATCGCCATCTCGCTGCTGCTGGCGGCCTGGTTCACCGACCTGCGCCTGAAGCTGAAGGGCCAGACCTTCTTCAAGACAGTCATCTACATGCCCAACCTCATCATGGCTTCGGCGTTCGCCATGCTGTTCTTTGCCCTGTTCTCGGATAACGGCCCTGTGAACGCTGCACTGGTGGGCATGGGCATCCTCAAGGAGCCCTTCAGCTTCCTGAACAGTGTCTGGGGCAACCGCGGCCTCATCGGCCTGATGAACTTCCTGATGTGGTTTGGCAATACGACCATAATGCTGATGGCGGCCATCATGGGCGTGGACCCCACCCTGTATGAGGCAGCGGAGCTGGACGGCTGCACCCCGAACCAGATGTTCTGGAAGATCACCATCCCGCTCATCCGGCCGATTTTGGTCTATGTGATGATCACTTCGATGATCGGCGGCCTGCAGATGTTCGATGTGCCGCAGATCCTGACCAACGGCAAGGGCGGCCCTGACCGCACCTCCACCACCATGATCATGTACCTGAACAACCACCTGTTCAGCAAGAACTACGGCATGGCCGGCGCGGTCTCGGTGGTGCTGTTCCTGGTGTGCGCAGTGCTCTGCGTGATCGTTTACATGGCCCTGACCAAGGAGGACGACGGCCTGAGCAAGGCCGAGCGCAAGGCCCGCAGGCAGGCGGCCAAACAGGTGAAGGGAGGAAAAGCATAATGTCACACGCAGTCAAGACAAGATCCGAAAAAGCGACCCTTGCGGCCCGCCGCACGGTGTGCTATGCGGCGCTGGTGCTGTTGAGCTTTTTATGCCTGTTTTTCTTCTATGTGCTGGTCATCAATTCCACCCGTACCCATTTTGAGATCCAGAAGGGCTTTTCCTTTCTGCCGGGCAGATCCTTGATGACCAACCTGAAAAACGTGCTGTCGGATGCCAACATCCCGGTGCTGACCGGTGTGCGGAACAGCCTGATCGTGTCCGGCTGCTCGGCTGCCCTCAGTGTCTATTTTTCGGCCCTGACAGCCTACGGCATCTACGCCTATAACTTCCGGTTCAAAAAGGCGGCGTTTGCCATCATCCTGCTCATTATGACCATGCCGACCCAGGTCTCGGCGCTGGGCTTCCTGCAGCTCATCACAAAGATGGGCCTGAAGAACAGCTTCATTCCCCTCATCATCCCCAGCATTGCGGCCCCGGCGGTGTTCTTCTTTATGAAGCAGTATCTGGATGCCAGCCTGCCCATGGAGATCGTGGAAGCCGCCCGCATTGATGGCGCAGGGGAGTTCTACACCTTCAACCATATCGTGCTTCCCATTATGAAGCCCGCTCTGGCGGTGCAGGCCATCTTCTCCTTTGTGTCCAGCTGGAACAACTACTTCATCCCCGCACTGGTGCTGGATACGGCAGACAAAAAGACCCTGCCCATCCTCATTGCACAGCTCCGCAGTGCCGACTTCCTCAAGTTCGATATGGGCAAGGTCTATATGCTGGTGGCCATTGCCATCCTGCCTGTGATCATTGTTTATCTGCTGCTGTCCAAGTTCATCGTCCGTGGTGTTGCACTGGGCGGTGTCAAGGGCTGAGCATTCCGTTCTCTCCTTTGAAAAAAGCACCCGCAGCCAGCAGGCCGCGGGTGCTTTTCTATCCTCTCGTGCTCAGTCGGCTTTGGCAATGCGCTGCATCGCGGTGGAAGCAACATGCTTCTCCTTGATGGCGCGGAGCTGGGCCATGTGGTCGGTGTTCACGTGGGCCTGCTGCTGGGCTTCGGAGTCCCACTCCTCAACGATGAGCAGCTCGTCCGGGTCGGCGGCGCTCAGGTAGTAATCGTAACGCTCAAAACCGTCCTCCTGCTGGACCTTTGTCAGAATGCCGGCAGCGGCGACCTCCTGCAGAAAAGCGTCCCGCTGGCCGGGGAGCATACGGTAGGTGACCAGAAGCATCATGTGTTCCATGGTGAAATCTCCCTTATAATGTTCCAATGTGTGTGTTAGACAAAAGCCGCCGGAAATCGCTTCCCGGCGGCTTTTGCTTATTAGGAGGATCAAAAGATGATCCCTGGAGAACTTAGTTCAGGATGGTCTGCTCGGTCTCGACATCAAAGAGGTGGACCTTGTGCGGATCGAATGCAACACGGACGGTGTCTCCGTTGCGTGCCTTGGAGGTGGGAGCGACACGGGCGGTCATCTTGTTGCCCTTGTACTCCAGGTACAGGTAGATCTCAGCGCCCATCATTTCGGACACATCGACCTGAGCCTCCAGGTGGCAGTCGGGGTGCTTTGCCATAAACTCGGGCTCGTCGTCAATATCCTCAGGACGGATGCCCATCTTGACCTTCTTGCCAACGTAGGAATCCAGCTTGCCGTCAGCGGTCTTTTCCTTGGGCAGGGGGATGGTGTCGCCGCCCAGGTCAATGGCGTACTGATCGCCGTTCTTGGTCACGGTGCCGTCCAGGAAGTTCATCTGGGGGCTGCCGATGAAGCCGGCAACGAACATGTTGCAGGGCATGTCGTACAGGTTCTGGGGGGTATCGACCTGCTGGATGATGCCGTCCTTCATAACAACGATGCGGTCGCCCATGGTCATAGCCTCGGTCTGGTCATGGGTAACGTAGATGAAGGTGGTAGCCAGCTTCTTGTGCAGCTTGATGATCTCGG
>ERZ826051.3173-NODE-3173-length-11308-cov-2.980361_pt1 | contig 11308 bp, 10 predicted proteins | sample MGYA00519928_ERZ826051 | MGnify/ENA primary metagenome ERZ826051 (study PRJEB31778, sample SAMEA3449219) | human gut metagenome | biome: human gut; feature: human-associated habitat; material: faeces | place: United Kingdom | collected 2010/2012 ...
GATTTGATGATGATGCGTTTCACGATTGTATGATTTTTCGTATTGGGAGGAAGTGCCGAACTGATGCTTGATAACCAGACGGGCGTTGATAAGCAGAATGATGGTATTGTAAAGTGTCGCACGACTGACCCGGAAATTTTCATGATTCATCATCTGCGAATAGAGCATATCTATGTCAAAATGTCCGTCTATAGAATAGATGGTGTCGAGTATGGCATAACGTTCGGGGGTCTTGCGATGCCCGTTCGCATTAAGATATTCCGTAAATATCTGTCTTACCGTATCTTTTACGTTCTGAGTTTCCATATCGGCACGAAATTAGCGCCAACAAAGTTAAGCCTTTTTTATAGAAAGCAAAAATAATATGAAGAATAATATGAAAATAAGATGTGGCCTCTCCCCACCCCTCTCCGTGGGAGAGGGAGTACAGATACTATCGTCTATTATTAGTTACAAAACTAACTTAGCTCCCTCTCCCACGGAGAGGGGTGGGGAGAGGCCTCTTCTTTCACCGTATTATATAATACCTGTTCGGCTTCTACGGATGAATCTTTCATGCCTTCTACCAGACGGCAGACCTGGAATGCGTGTTCTTCACTGTGCTGCATATATTTACGGATGGCAAGCAAAGCGGCATTACGCACATGATAGCTGCCGGAAAGAACAGCACAAACAGCCTGATCCAGAAATTCTCCGGCAGGACGCTCGGCCATATCCCCTTTTTTCATCAGCAAACGGGCAATAGTAAGGAAACCGCAAATCTGCGCATACTCCTCTTCCGAAGCGATCCAATGGAATGATTTGGCCGGAGCATAAGGCAAGTGTTGAAAAAGATTCATACAGGTAAGCTCCGCTATCTCGATATTCGGCATGTTCTCTACCCATATATCTGCGATTTCCGGAAAGAAAGTCTCTACCGGCTGTAACAATCCTGCAAGAATTTTACACTCACGAATATCCTCTTTCCATAGGGTTTGTGCCAGTTCATGATTCTTCTCATATGCAGCTGCTATACTTTTGATCCGAGGCAACTCCACCCCGAAATTAAGTTTATAGTTTAAGCCCTTCTCACGCATACTTTGAGACACAACCCCGTTCATCGAAAGCCGGAGTTGTGTCTTGATATCTTTCAGTTGTTCTTTTATATCCATTGTTTTTTTAGTTACAAGTTACAGGTTACAGACCACAAAGCAGAGGTTACAATACTAATATACAACATATTAACCACGCGTACCACTCACAGTTCGTAGCTTGCAACTAATTCACAGAAGGCAATGGAGAGTAGTCCTTACTATAACGTAACATCTGCTCTGCATATCCCTCGTCATAAGTTACGGTAACATCAGTTACTGCCCCGTTCTCATCCGTTACCGCCTCATATTTAGGATTCACAAATCCCTTGTATGGGGCAAGATTAAGTTTCTTATAGCGTTCCAAGACTTCTGCATGAAGAGTAGGATCTACTTTCACGGCATAATCTTCTACCAATGCACGGGCAGCCGCAAAATCACCGGTAGATTTAATACGCTGAATCTCCGCCAGCAACTCGCCGAAAAGTTGACGTACTTTTTCATAATCATTCACTGCCACATAAGTCTTACCGTCCTTCTTCACCAACTCTACCACTTTATCGGCAGCACCTTTCTCAAATACCCAACGGGCGATAAGCTGACGGTTACGCATATGTGCCTCTTCCACCGTATTACCCGGCTGGATACGTACCAATTGTGTCATCAGCCCGTTCATGAGATAAGTGTAATACTGCGCTTTATACGCTTCATTGCTGGGAAGCAGCCCCAACTCGACCAGTTTCGGATCAGCCACATAATACAATCCGAAAAGATCGGCACGCGCCTCTTCAATGGTAGAACCGTAAGCCTTCAAGGCATCCGGATCGACTCCCGGAAGCAATTTACCGGAACCATGCCCTAAACATTCGTGCAAGTCGGTATGCAGTTCATCCGTCAAGTCCGAGTACCGGTCTATCAGTGCGATCTCCGCATCACTGTATACAAACTCTTCGTTAAAGCCATTACCGTGGGCAGCTTTATTATAAGCATCCGTGATATTTCCAATGGTTACGGACTTGGAACCATGGTGCGCACGTATCCAGTTCGCATTAGGCAGATTGATGCCGATAGCCGTTGCAGGATAAAGATCACCGGCAAGGATAGCTGCAGTTATCACTTTCGCAGAAACTCCTTTCACCTGATCTTTCCGGAACCGGGGATCTACCGGAGAATGATCTTCAAACCATTGCGCATTGCTGCTAATCACTTCCGTACGGTGTGTAGCCTCCAAATCCTTGAAATTAACAAGAGATTCCCAACTGGCCTTCATGCCGAGCGGATCACCATAGCTTTCGGTAAAACCATTTACGAAATCAATACGGGAGTTCAAGTCTTTCACCCACAAAATGGCGTATTCGTCAAAAGTCTTTAAGTCGCCCGTCTCATAAAACTCGATCAGCTTACCGATGGCAGCTCTCTGTGCCTCATCTTCGGCCACCCCTTCGGCTTTCTTCAACCAATAGACGATCTTTTCAATGGCTTGCGTATAAAGTCCGCCAACTTTCCATACTTTCTCTTGTATCTTACCATTCTCTTTTACCAAACGACTGTTTAAGCCGTATGAAACCGGCGTCTCATCTTTCGGATCTTTCATCTTATTGTAGAAAGCTTCCGCTTCCGCCTGAGTCACTCCATCATAATAGTTACAGGCAGAGGTCAGTATCAGATCTTCACCATCGGCTTGATTCACCCGTTTAGGCAGAATAGCCGGATCAAAAATCACCGGGAATATTTCTTCGCACAATTGCTCCTTTGTCTGACCTTCAGAGAGAGGAAGCAAGGAAGCATCGATGCCCGTCACCGCCTGTTTAAGGAAATCCTGAGAGAAACCAGGTACGAACTTCTCCGAACCATAATGATGGTGAATGCCGTTAGAGAACCATACCCGTTTAAGATACGTCTCCATATTTTTAAAATCGGCGCTGTTCTTGTCTCCCTTGTAGTTAGTGTATACGGCTTCCAGCATTCGCCGGATACGCAAGTTATACTTTCCATTCTGATCAAAGAGGATATCACGTCCTTCGAGTGCAGCCTCCGTGAGATAATAAATCAATTCTTTCTGTTTCAGCGACAGGTCCTCAAATCCGGGAACCCGGTAGCGCAATATCTGTAAATCGGCAAATTGTTCCACTGTATAATCAAATTTATCTGCCTGGGCAGTCGTTGTTTTGGCACCGCCGCATGACGTTAGCACAGTAGCGGTTACAGCCATCGAAATAATAAGATGCTTTTTCATAAAAAGGGGGAAAGCCTCTTCCCAGCCTTCCCCGTGGGAGAGGGGGCTAAGTTAGCTTGATTACCGGTTAATAAATAATAAATAGTATCTACACCCCCTCTCCCACGGAGAGGGCTGGGGAGAAGCCCCAAATCACAAAAAGGAAGTATCCCGGGATTTTTCAGCCCGGAATATTTCCTTTTCTATTCTACATATTAAATACGTTGTTACTTCTTGCTCTCAAGGTGTTCTTTGCGATAACCATTAGGAGTCTTACCTACATTCTTATAGAAAGCGGCATAGAAAGACTGACGGTTAGCAAAACCAACCATTGCACTGATTTCTTCCACATTCTTATCTGCATATCTCTTGTCTGTCAACAAATGCAAAGCGTCTTTCACTCTGTATTCGTTCAGCAAGCAAGAATAATTCTGGCCGAAACGAGAATTAACTACTGCGGATAAATAACGCGTATTCGTTTTCAGTTCTTTCGCCAAATCCTTTGCAGAATAGTCAGGATCTCTGTACTTCTTCTGAACGACAACGATATTCAATATCTTGTCATACAATTCATCTGCAAGTTCCGGTCTGATTAAAGAACGATACGCTGCTTTCTTCTCTTTCTTCTCCCTCAAGTTATAAGGGCGCTTCTTCGGAGTCTCTTCCTGTTTTTTGTTTTCTAAATTACTCATTGAAATTAACTGGTTAGGGTTTGTTTTTAATTATTGCTACAATGGAGCAATATTTCCATGTCACAAATTTCGGACATTATTTTCACATATGCAACTTTTGAGTATATATTTTTTATAACTGAACTATCAAAATGATGAAATTTGTGAGAAAGAACATAGAGAATAAGAAACTTTAACTTCCGGAGGGGGTGTTTTCGATCACAGATTATTTAATTTCCTGCCATCATCTATCAATATAGATGATAGACCGAAGAAAATAGTACCTTTGCAAAAAGTTTCAAAATACGAACCATGATCCAAACACTGAAAACCTACTTCGGTTATGAAAGTTTCCGCCCCCTGCAAGAAGAGATTATCCAGAATTTACTGGATCGGAAAGACAGCCTGGTATTAATGCCCACCGGAGGAGGAAAATCGATCTGCTACCAACTCCCTGCGCTGCTTTGCGAAGGTACTGCCGTCGTGGTATCTCCGCTTATATCATTGATGAAAGACCAAGTAGAAACGCTCCGGGCCAACGGAATAGCCGCAGGAGCACTGAACAGTAGCAATGACGAAACCGAAAATGCCAATCTGCGGCGTGCCTGCATCGAAGGCAAACTGAAACTCCTCTATATATCTCCCGAAAAACTGATCACCGAAATCGACTATCTGCTGCGGGATATGCATCTTTCTCTCTTTGCCATCGACGAAGCACACTGCATCTCGCAATGGGGGCATGATTTCCGCCCTGAGTATGCTCAAATGGGCATATTACATCAGGTATTCCCGCATATACCTATTATCGCACTGACAGCCACAGCCGATAAGATCACGCGTGAAGACATCATACGCCAACTGCATCTCACCGATCCGAAAGTGTTTATCTCTTCTTTCGACCGCCCCAACCTTAGCCTGGCCGTGAAACGGGGATACCAACAGAAAGAAAAAAGCAGGACCATACTGGAATTTATCGACCGGCACGCCGGTGAGTGCGGCATCATATATTGCATGAGCCGCAGTAAAACAGAGACCGTAGCGCAGATGTTACAGAAACACGGAATACGCTGCGGAGTCTATCATGCGGGGCTTTCAACCCAGCAACGGGATGCAACGCAGGACGATTTCATCAATGACCGTATACAGGTGGTCTGCGCCACAATTGCCTTTGGAATGGGGATTGACAAATCAAATGTCCGTTGGGTGATCCACTATAATCTTCCCAAAAGTATCGAGAGCTTTTATCAGGAAATAGGCCGGGCCGGGCGAGACGGAATGCCAAGCGACACCCTCCTTTTCTATTCTTTGGGAGACTTGATCCTGCTCACTAAATTTGCCACTGAAAGCAACCAGCAATCAATCAATCTGGAGAAGCTGCAACGGATGCAGCAATATGCAGAAGCCAACATTTGCAGGAGACGGATTCTTCTGAGCTATTTCGGCGAGAAAGTAGAAAAGGATTGTGGTAATTGTGATGTTTGCCGAAACCCTCCGGAACAGTTCGATGGCACGATAATTGTGCAAAAAGCACTCAGTGCAATTGCGCGTACCGGAGAACAGATAGGAACAAGCATGTTAATTGACATTTTGCGTGGATCATTTTCCTCCGAACTCGTAGAAAGAGGATACGAAAAGCTAAAAACTTTTGGAGTCGGACGTGATATTTCAGCCAGAGACTGGCAAGACTATTTATTACAAATTCTGCAAATGGGCTTTTTCGAAATTGCATATAATGAAAATAATCATTTGAAAATTACGGAAATCGGAAATGACATACTATTTGGACGAAAAAAGACAAAATTAGTGGCCATCCGACGAGAAGAAAACACAACCTCCAAAAGGAGGGGAAAAAAGGTGGTTGTCAATAAAGAACTGCCTTTGGGACTAACAACAACTGAGAACAAAGATTTGTTCGAAGCTTTACGCGGACTCCGCAAACAATTAGCCGAACAAGAAGCAATTCCCGCCTATATAGTTTTATCGGACAAAGTACTGCACCTGCTCAGTATGGCACAACCCACAACAATCGAGGAATTCGGTAGTATCAGTGGTATAGGAGAGTATAAAAAGAAAAAGTACGGTAAGGAGTTCATCGAACTGATACGTCAATTCAAATGAAAGATAACGGAAAATACCGAATAAGATACGGTAATATATAGTGTTTCACAGTTGTGAGACGATCGTCACTCAATTGAGAAACGTGCGTCTCACAGTTATGAGACGATCATCTCACAATTACGAAACGCCCCGCATCCAAGCAACTTATTTACATTGTTTCAGCTTCTCATACAGATCAGACGGCGGTACTCCGAGAGAAATCGCCTTTTCATAATCGGCTTTGGCAAGTGCTTTCCTCTTCTGAAGCAGATAAATGTCACCACGAAGCAAATAAGCATCCATCAATGATGAAGACAAGCGAATCGCTTCTTCAAGATCGACAAGAGCCAGTTCCAAATGTTCCATCTCCCGTTCTATATCGGCACGGGCCACATAAAGAGTAGCGTCATCCGGATTTTCTACCAGCAATTTATTTACCAGTTCAAGAGCTTCCCGGAATTTGCCTTCTTTCTGTTCGAGAGTAGCCAACCCGAGACGGCCGGCATAACTCTTAGAATCCAGTTCCAACAACCGGTCATAGTCGAGACGCGCCGCTTTATAATCACGCCGGACAGTATAGATATAGGCCCGCATCAATAAAGCTTCCTTATTGCCCTTATCGGACTCGAGCGCTTCGGAATAGTCCAGAAAAGCACGATCGGTCATTCCTTTCTCCATATAAATAGCAGCACGATCCAATAAGATAGGTACGGCATTAGGAGCGATATTCAATGCATAAGTATACGATTGAAGCATAACGTCCTAACCGACGCTGCACCAATCCGAGATTGGAAAACAGCAACGCATTATGAGGATTGGACGGTTCGAGTTTCATAGCCTGTACCAGCAGATCTTCTGCCTGCGCTAAGCTGTCTCTTTCTATACAGTCTATCGCCTTTTCAGAAAGTTCACGATAGGTTTGAGCGGAAACCGTCAAAGAAGAGAAAAAGAGGAGGGAAAAAACAAAGATTGACTTCATCATACTAATAATTTAATAATGTGCAAATATGCCAATGTGCCAATTGGCTGCGCTAAATAATATACCAATGCATATAATATACCAATGTCCAATGAATAATTTATTAATTATCCAATTCATTCTTTCAATTCCCCAATTGGCATATTGGCACATTGCCACATTGGCCAATTATTCAGTCCAACGGATACGCATCGAATGCAAACAACTCCGTCGACAAGTAGCGCTCCCCCGTATCGGGCAATAATGCTACAATCATCTTGCCGGCAAACTCCGGACGTTCCGCTAACTTCCGCGCCGCATAAACGGCTGCACCGGAAGAAATACCGGCCAATAATCCTTCCGTAGCAGCAAGTTCGCGCCCGGCACGTATCGCTTCATCATCGGGTACTCCCATTACTTCATCTACCACGGAAGCATCATAAATCTTCGGAATAAAATTGGCACCGATTCCCTGTATCCGGTGAGGGGCAGCCACACCGCCAGCCAACACCGGAGAAGCGGCAGGTTCAACAGCCATTACATAAACATCGGAATTGTGTTTTTTCAATGCACGAGCCACACCACAGATAGTTCCACCGGTTCCTACCCCGGCAACGAAAGCAGCAATCTGTCCTCCGGTATCTTCCCATATTTCTTCTCCTGTGGTACGTTCGTGTACAGCCGCATTGGCAGGGTTCTCAAATTGCTGTAATATGACCGAACCGGGAATCGTAGCTTTCAGTTCCTGTGCTTTTGCAATAGAACCGGACATGCCGGCCATACCATCCGTCAACACAATCTGCGCTCCTAACGCTTTCAGCAGATTCCGGCGTTCAAGACTCATTGTCTCCGGCATGGTCAGTATCAGACGATAACCTTTAATGGTAGCTACCATCGCCAACCCGACACTGGTATTACCGCTTGTAGGCTCTATTATGGTGGCTCCCGGCTTCAAAAGTCCCCGTTCCTCGGCATCTTCTATCATCGAAAGCGCAACACGGTCCTTCACACTTCCGGCAGGATTAAAGGCTTCGAGTTTGGCCACAATATTTCCTTCCAAACCATACTTGGCGCTATATCCGGACAGCTCCATCAATGGAGTATGCCCGATCAATCCTATCAGATTCTTTGCTACTTTTTTCATAATTATCACTGTTTTACATCAGTTAATGTGCAAAGATAAAGAAAAGTATAGTACCTTTGCCTGCGTTCAATCTTTTTAAGTATATCGTATGAAGAGAAGACTTATACAATTCATTACTACCTATTTTCTTTTTGTATTTATCTTTATTCTGCAAAAACCCATTTTCATGGCTTATTATTATACCTTATATAATAAGGTGTCATGGACGGACTGGTTCAGTGTAATCGGACACGGGCTTCCACTCGATCTGTCACTGGCAGGATATCTGACCATTCTTCCCGGGTTACTGCTGATAGCATCCGCATGGACAGACTCACGGATATTACAACTGATACGCCGCATCTATTTCACCATCATATCCATATTGCTCTCCTGCATATTTATAAGCGACCTCGGCCTATATGGTTATTGGGGTTTCCGGCTCGATACCACACCATTGTTTTATTTCTTCTCTTCTCCCAAAGATGCTCTTGCCAGCGTCAGCCTATGGGTGGTGGCCGGAGGCATTCTTGCGATGGCGGTTTATGCAGCACTTTTATATTTCGTCTTCTCATGGATACTGGTTAACGAAAAACGTCCGTTAAAGATACCTTATCGCCGTTTGAGCGTATCCGGAGTACTCCTGTTGGCTACCGGTCTGCTTTTTATCCCAATACGCGGAGGATTCAGCGTATCAACCATGAATTTAGGCAGAGTTTTTTTCAGTGCCGACCAACGGTTGAACCATGCCGCCATCAATCCGGCTTTCAGCCTGTTGGATTCCTTTTCCAGACAGGCGGATTTCGATAAACAATATCGCTTTATGCCTGCTGAAGAGGCAGATATTTTATTTTCCGAATTGACGGATAAGCCCGTGACAGATTCCATCCCCCGCTTGTTCAACACGGAACGTCCTAACATTATCATGATCATACTCGAAAGTTTTTCTTCACATTTGATGGAAACACTCGGTGGTGAACCCGGTATAGCGGTCAATATGGACGAATTTGCCAAAGAAGGTATCCTGTTTACCCATTTCTATGCCAACAGCTTCCGCACCGACCGGGGCTTGGTATCCATCATTAGCGGATACCCCGCCCAGCCTACTACGAGTATCATGAAATATACCCGTAAAACACAGAGTCTTCCTTCCATTCCTGCCAGTCTGAAGAAAGCAGGATACGACCTGCAATATTACTACGGAGGCGATGCCGATTTCACCAACATGCGTTCGTATCTGGTATCTACCGGGATTGAAAAGATCGTTTCCCAAAATGATTTTCCCGTCTCCGAACGTCTCAGTAAATGGGGAGTACACGATCACATCCTGTTCCACCGGATCTTGACAGACTTAAAGACCGAACCGCAACAGGAGCCTTTTTTCAAGATTTTACAGACGTCCAGCAGTCACGAGCCATTCGAAGTACCTTACAGCAAATTGTCGAATGCCAAACTGAATGCTTTCGCCTATACCGACAGTTGTGCCGGAGATTTTGTACGCCAACTCAAAGAAACCCCTCTTTGGAAAAACAGTGTCGTTCTTTTCGTACCCGATCATTTAGGTGTATACCCCGAAAGTATAGACCATCTTTCGCCCGAGCGCTATACCATTCCCCTAATCCTGACCGGAGGTGCGGTAAAAGAACCGCAGAGAATTACAGCTTACGGCTCACAAATCGACATAGCCGCCACCTTACTGGCACAGTTAGGACTACCTCACGATGATTTTACTTTCAGCAAAAACATCCTTAATCCGTCTTCACCTCATTTCGCATTTTTCACTTTCCCCAATATATTCGGAATGGTTACAGCCGATAATGAAGTGGTATTCAACTGTGAATCAAATACAGTTGCGATGGATGAAGGAACACACCAAGGTGAAAATCTGAATAAAGGAAAAGCATACTTGCAGAAACTATACGACGACCTCGCTAAAAGATAAACATTAAAAAACCACAAAGATGACATACCAACTATTACAATCACTCACCGAAGCAGACCAGAGCCTGCTGCTTTATCTGAACGGGCTGCACAATACATTCGGTGATTATTTCATGCCGGTCTTTACCGGCAAGTGGATATGGGTACCGATGTACGCCGGCATATTATACGTATTATTGAAAAACTATAACTGGAAAGTTACCCTGCTTTGCCTGATAGCAATCACCCTTACCATCACATTCGCCGATCAAGTTTGCGCCACCCTTATCCGTCCGATCGTAGAACGTCCCCGACCCTCCAATCCGGCAAGTCCGATTGCCGACCTGGTACATATCGTCAACGGAAGACGGGGCGGTGGTTTCGGATTCCCGTCCTGCCATGCTTCCAATTCGTTCGGCTTGGCTTTTTTCCTCGTATTCCTGTTCCGTAAACGATGGCTCAGCCTGTTCATCTGTATATGGGCTACTGTCAATTGCTATACCCGCATCTATTTAGGATTACATTATCCGGGAGACCTGATAGTAGGGATGCTGGTAGGTTTGTGCGGTGCCGCACTTATGTACTATCTGCTACGAAAGGTGACAAAAGAAGATTTCAGAAATGCCCGGCAGACAGAGGTTCCCATTTATATCGGACTATTGACTACTGTGGGAATCCTGATCTATTCGGCGATACATACAATATAAAACGGCAGCCTCTCCCCAGCCCTCTCCGTGGGAGAGGGAGCTAAGTTAGTTTTGTAACTAATTGATAAACAATAGTATCTGTACGCTCTCTCTTACGAAGAAGGTTGGGGAGAGGCTTCAAAACTGATTAACCATGAGCTAATTACTATTTTTCAGACAGAAGAACAAATAAGATACCTATAAAAGCTATGCAGGAAATATGTTCTTTTGTTCTTCTGTCTTCTGAATCGATTCAAGACTAACTTAGCTCCCTCTCCCACGGAGAGGGCTGGGGAGAGGCTGCCTTTCGAACATAATCGACAATCCACTCTCCTACCTCTTTCGTACCATATTTTTCACCACCGGTCACCTGTATCTCCGGAGTACGTACATTAGCATCCAAAGAAGCGTCCACCGCCCGGCGGATCAGTGCTCCCTCTTCTTTACAGTCGAAATACTCGAAAAGCATAGCTACCGAAAGAATCTGCGCCAACGGATTGGCAATATTCAATCCTTTCGCCTGTGGCCATGAACCGTGAATCGGCTCGAATACCGGAGGACTTTCACC
>ERZ826051.3178-NODE-3178-length-11278-cov-9.808518_pt1 | contig 11278 bp, 12 predicted proteins | sample MGYA00519928_ERZ826051 | MGnify/ENA primary metagenome ERZ826051 (study PRJEB31778, sample SAMEA3449219) | human gut metagenome | biome: human gut; feature: human-associated habitat; material: faeces | place: United Kingdom | collected 2010/2012 ...
AGCCGGAGGAAGTGCCCGCCCCCTCGGAATCGGCTTCTTCCAGTGAACCGGAGCCGCCAGCATCCAGCGTGCCGGAAAAAGAGAATCCATTGATCGTGAATGGCGTGCTGAAAAGCTACGATACCGGCAAGCAAAAGGATGTTGTTCTGCCCAGCGGGAAGTTTACCAAAATTGATTCAGGATGCTTCAAAAATAATACCACAATGGAATCGGTGAGTATCCCGGAAGGTGTTACGGAGATTGGCTTTGCCGCATTTTCAGGGTGTTATAATCTGAAATCTGTGCAGCTGCCAAAATCGCTGATCAAAATCGGTGCGTCAGCTTTTTTTGGCTGTGCTGCGTTGCAAAAGGTAGAGTTTCCGGAGAATAGTGGGCTAGAGCTTTCTAATTCGGCATTTGCAAGTACCGGACTGCGAGAACTGGACCTTCCAGAGAATGTAAAGTTGGAAGATGACTGCGTTTTTGCAGACTGTGAGAAGTTGACCCGGGCAAGAGTAGAGATAAAGGGAGAGATCCGACCGCATACATTTGCGAACTGTATTTCTTTGAAAACGGTATTTTTGGGAAAAGAGGTCTCGACGATTGGTAATTCTGCATTTGAATGCTGCTTTGCATTATCAGAAATCAACTATGAGGGCGACAACAAAGAAATTCAGAAAAAGGTAGACCAGCTTCTCGAAAAACAAAACTAAATCCCCAAAACACCCCGCCGTCTCTTGTGCAAAAAGGCAAGAGACGGCATTTTTGCGTGGAAAAGCAGGAGCGAAAAATCAGCGATGAATAGCTTGTTTATCAATTTGACCGGAATTTGTGCAACAAAAAAACCTATAAACCTATTGACATTCTGGGGAAATGGGTATATCATACGGCCAACGGAAACAAACATCCGCAAGATCAGGAGAAAAGGAGGGGAACAGACATGGACTGGAATGTGATGGTGCAATATCTGCCGCAGTATGAAAAAGCGGCCTGGCTCACCCTGCGTCTGGGTGTGGCCGGTATCTTCTGGGCCATCCTTGTGGGCCTTGTCTGCGCCGTGCTCCAGTACGAAAAAGTGCCGGTGCTGCGCCGTATCGTGGGCGCTTATATCCAGCTCAGCCGGAACACGCCGCTGCTGGTCCAGCTGTTCTTTCTTTATTACGGCCTGCCCAAGATCGGCATCAAGACCAACGCCGAGCTCTGCGGCATTGCAGGCCTTGCCTTTCTGGGCGGCAGCTACATGGCCGAAGCCTTCCGCAGCGGGCTGGAAGCCATCGAACCCATCCAGACAGAAAGTGCCCTGAGCCTTGGCATGAGCCGGCTGCAGACCATGCGCTATGTGGTGCTGCCGCAGGCGGTCTCCATCAGTATGCCGGCCTTTATGGCAAATATCATCTTCCTGCTCAAGGAGACCAGCGTGTTCAGCGCCATCAGCCTGATGGATCTGATGTTCACGGCAAAAGACCTCATCGGCCTGTACTATAAGACGGCCGAGAACCTTTTCCTGCTGGTGGTGTTCTACCTCATCATCCTGCTGCCGGTGTCCCTGCTGGGCAGCTGGCTGGAAAGGAGGCTGCGCTATGCCGGATTTGGGTCTTGAGGTCCTGCTCAAGGGCAAAAATATGGTTCGTCTGCTGGGCGGTCTGGGCGTGGCGCTTAAGATCAGCGCTGTGTCTGTCCTCATCAGCCTGCCGCTGGGCATCCTGCTGGGTGTGCTGATGACCTTCAAAAATCCCATCCTGAAAGCCATCCTCCGGGTGTATCTGGAATTCATCCGCATCATGCCCCAGATGGTGCTGCTCTTTCTGGTGTATTTTGGCACCACGCGGGCCTTTGGCTGGGATCTTTCCGGCGAGACGGCGGCGGTCATCGTGTTCGTGCTCTGGGGCACGGCCGAGATGAGCGACCTCGTCCGCGGTGCCCTCATCGCCATCCCGAAGCATCAGTATGAGAGCAGCGAGGCGCTGGGCATGAGCCGGGCGCAGACCTATTGGTACATCATCATCCCTCAGACAGTGCGGCGGCTCATCCCGCTGTCCATCAACCTCATCACCCGCATGATCAAGACCACCAGCCTGGTGTTGATGATCGGTGTGGTGGAGGTGCTCAAGGTGGCCCAGCAGATCATTGAGGCCAACCGCACCGCCAGCCCCAACGCGGCGTTTGGCATCTACCTCACCGTGTTTATCCTGTATTTTCTGGCCTGCTGGCCCATCAGCCTGCTGGCCGGTTACCTCGAAAAGAAATGGAAGTGACTGTTATGGCAGAGCCGATCCTGACTGTAGACCATCTGGTAAAAAGCTACGATGGCAAGACCAATGTTCTGGATAATGTCAGCTTTGCCGTCAAGCCCGGTGAGGTCATCGTTGTGGTGGGCCCTTCCGGCTGCGGCAAAAGCACCCTGCTGCGCTGTCTGAACGGTCTGGAGCCGGTGCAGGCGGGCCGGGTGAAGCTGGGCAGTGAGACGGTCGCCTACGGCGGCAAGAATCTGGCGGCCCTGCGCCAGCGCATCGGCATGGTGTTCCAGAGCTATGAGCTTTTCCCGCACCTGACCGTGCTGGAAAATATCCTGCTGGCTCCCACCAAGGTGCAGAAACGCCCCCGGGCTGAGGTGCAGCAGGAAGCCGAGGCCCTGCTGGACCGCGTGGGCCTGCTGGCCAAAAAGAACAGCTACCCCCGGGAGCTTTCGGGTGGTCAGAAGCAGCGTGTCGCCATTGTGCGTGCGCTCTGTATGCACCCCGAGATCCTGCTGTTCGACGAAGTGACCGCCGCCCTTGACCCTGAAATGGTGCGCGAGGTGCTGGATGTCATGCTCGATCTGGCCCGTGAAGGCAAGACCATGGTGATCGTCACCCATGAGATGCAGTTTGCCCGGGCAATTGCCAGCCGGGTGCTGTTTCTGGACGATGGCCGTATTGTGGAGGAAGCGTCCCCGGCGGACTTCTTCGACCACCCGCAGACCGAACGTGCACAGCGCTTCCTGCGCACGTTCACCTTTGATGCGGTTGCAAAGCAGTGAGAAATGTGCAGCAGCCCATTTCCACTTTGAACCTTTTTGTCTGATGCTGTGAAATGATGTCACAGATCATGGATAGATTTTTATATGGGAAAGAAAGGAAAGGAGTTACTACCATGAAAATTAACAAGATCTCTCGCCGTGCCTTCCTGCTGGGTCTGGGCGCAGCTTCCACCGCCGCCCTGCTTTCTGCCTGCGGCGGCAGCGCATCCTCCTCCTTTGCCGCTTCCGGCTCTGCTGCATCCGGCAGTGCCGCAGCTGTGGGCAGTGACGTGTTCCGCACGCTGGACGAGATCAAGGCGGACGGCACCGTGAACATCGGCGTTTTCTCCGACAAGAACCCGTTTGGCTATGTGGATGAGAACGGCGAGTATCAGGGCTATGATGTCTACTTCGCCCGCCGCCTGGCCGAGGATCTGGGCGTGGAGGCTAACCTCGTCTCCACAGAGGCCGCCAACCGCATTGAGTACCTGCAGACCGGCAAGGTCGATATCATTCTGGCAAACTTCACCGTTACGCCCGAGCGCGCTGAGGAGGTGGACTTTGCATTGCCCTACATGAACGTTGCACTGGGTGTCATCTCTCCCGACAGCAATGTCATCACCAGTCTGGACAACTGGAACGCCGACGATCAGATGATCGTCATTTCCGGCACCACCGCCGAGACCTACCTGACCAAGGAATATCCCGACATTCCCCTGCAGAAGTATGATTCCTACGCAACCGCCAAGAACGCCTTGGAAAACGGCAATGGTGTAGCATGGGCCAACGACAACACCGAGGTCATCGCTTTTGCAAAGCAGAACTCCGGCTACACGGTGGGCATCCCCTCTCTGGGCAGCCAGGATACCATCGCCCCCGCTGTGAGCAAGGGCAACACCACCCTGCTAGACTGGATCAACGACGAGATCAAGAGCCTGGGCGAGGAAAGCTTCTTCCACAAAGATTACGAGGAGACGCTGGTGGATACCTACGGCCTTGACTATGAGGATGAGCTGGTCGTTGAGGGCGGCGAGACCAACGCATAAATCTGAATTTTAAGATGCAGTAATGAGAAACACCCCGTGCAGAAATGTACAGGGTGTTTCTTTTGTGCGAATCTGTGCAACGATGTATTGACAACGTTACACAATATGAATATAATAAAAGTGACAAAGGAGCGTGAGAGTATGACGACGGTAAGTGTCCGGATGGATGAAAATCTGAAGCGGGATTTTGATGAGATCTGCAATGAACTGGGCCTTTCGATGACAACAGCCATCACCATGCTGGCCAAGAAGATGACGCGTGAAAAACGCATTCCGTTTGAAGTCTCGATGGATCCCTTTTATAGTGCATCCAATATGGCCGCCCTGAATGACAGCATTGAGGAAATGCGTCAGGGAAAGACTGTAACGAGAACGCTGGAAGAGCTTGAGGCTATGGAACATGAGTAAGATCACCTTCACGGAGCGGGCCTTTGCGGAATATCTGTATTGGCAGTCTCAGGATAAAAAGACGCTGAAACGGATCAACGCATTGCTCAAGGATATTTCGCGCAGCCCGTATGAAGGCATTGGAAAACCGGAAGGGCTGAAAGAAAATCTCAGCGGGTATTGGAGCCGCCGGATCGATGATGTGAACCGGCTGGTCTATCGCATTGAAAATGATCTGATCGAAGTGTACCAGTGCAAGGGACATTACGACGATTGAAGTAAAAAAACGAGGACGGCCAATGGCTGTCCTCGTTTTGCTGTATCTGGGGGCTTACACTTCCTCAGTCTCATCGGCCTCGTCGTCGTCCTCCTCGTCGGCGAGAGCTTCTGCATGGATGCGCTGGCGCAGGCGGGTGCGGAACTCCTCGGCGGGGATGCCGCTCTGGTTGGGGGTCAGGTCCGGGGCGGGCTTGCCGTCAGGCAGGTGGGCACCAAAGGCCGGCACAAAGAAGAACTTGCGCACGACAAAGATCAACGCAATGGCACCCACGCTGATGAGGTTGTCCAGAGCCGATTCGTGGCCGACCACCATGTGGCGGGCAATGGCGTAGAGCAGCACTTCCAGGCTGCTGCCGGGGCTGTGCTTGGCCAGCATCTTGATGAACTCCACGCCGATGACAATGTCCAGCGCCCGCTCAAGGAAGCCGCGGATCTCTACATCGTTGCCATCAAACAGCAGGCCCGGCATCCACTTGAGCAGAGGAATGAAGCTGAGCAGCAGGCCGATGAGCACCAGCCCGGACAGCACGATTTCCAGCAGGGTGGAGGCCTGAATGATGTAGCTGCGCAGTGCCTTGCGGCTGCGGCTCTCAACGTGGGAGGAGTGCGGGGTGTCGGAAGGATGGGACATGATGCGGCATCTCCTTTGCTCAAGATCGTGAAACGAAAAAAGCTGACAAACTTTTCTTAAGTTTAGCAAAGGATTTGAGCAAAGTCAATGAAATGTGCCGAATTTTCTGGGAATTACTGGACGGCCACATAGCCGGAGCGCTCAATGCAGGAACGGCCTGCATCGGTGGAGAGCCATTCGTAGATCCTGCGTTCCGGGCTGTCGGCAGCGGAATCCTGCAGGATGGCGGCATAGAATTCGTTGCACAGCGGGTAGCTCTGGTCGGCGATCGTCTCGTTGGAAGGGGTCACGCCATCCACGGCCAGCAGCCGCAGGCCGGGCTTGGAGTACATCTGGTCGATGTAGTAGTAGACTGAGAAACCGATGGCGTTGGCGGAGTTGTTATACTCTGCAATGCTGTCCACCAGCTCACCCATGGCGGTGGGGGCCAGCTCGGTGGGGGCCTCCATCAGCGGGCCGCCCTGGATCAGCAGTTTCTGGAACAGGGTCTGGCTGCCGGAGTCCGCCCGCCGCTGGAAGGCAATGATCTCCTGATCCTTGCCGCCCACATCCTTCCAATTGGTAATCGTTCCGGCGTAGATGTCCTTGAGCTGCTGCAGGGTCAGGCTCTGCACGGGGTTGTCCTCGTTGACGATGAACACCAGCGCGTCCCGGCCAATGGCCTTCTGCTCCAGCGGGTCACCGTCTGCCTTCAGCTCCTCCTTGACGGATTCCGGGGCTTCGTAGGCGATGATGAGCTTGACCGAATCACCGTAATTGTTGCCGTACAGGCCCAGGTTGCGCCAGGCCTGGGCCGTGGTGTTGGTGGTCACGGCGCTCCGGGCGGTCTCCAGATCCAGCCCGGTGGTATCGGCCATGATCTGTGCGATCAGCGGGATGCAGGCCGTGCTGCCATCCGTAATGGGGAATTCATCCACGCTCAGGATGGGCTGTGCGGGAACTTCACTGGCAGCAGAGGAGGAGGGTGCCACAGAATCAGGCTGAGACGGTGCCGCCCCCGAATGAGAGGAGGCAGGCACGGTATTGCAGGCGGAGAGCAGGGCGGCGGTGGATGCCAGACCCAGACCGGTCAGAAACGCGCGGCGGGAAATTTTGACAGTACGCATGGAAAAACCTCCTTAGAAGAAACCGTTGTCCATTTCGTCGTTGCTGGAAGCGAAGATGCTCTCGGCATAGAGCCACCGGCCGGAAAAATCCATCCAGCCATAAGAAAATCCCTTGCTGGCGGCAAACACACCCTCCGGCAGGCCGTTGGCGCTGTCGGCATAATAGGTGCTGCAGCTGCGCAGCCCGCCCACGACGACATTGCCGTCGCTGTCCAGGATGTCATACAGCCAGCTGCTGCCGGGGCCGTTGCAGCAGCCGTAGAAATAGAGTCCATCGGCTGTGGAAAACAGGGGATAATAATGGGTGTAGGTTTCTTCCAGCGTGCGGGGATCCAGCGTTTTGTGGGTGCCGTCCGGCCCACAGATCTGGATGGCCGTGTTCACATAGTTGTCGTTGTCGTCCTGCGCGACCCAGACCCAGCCGTTTTCAGCATAGACATGGGCCCGCACCTGGTTCTCCACCGGGTCGATGGCGGTGTCGGTCAGCAGCACGCCGGTCTGCCGGTCGAACACCCGTACGGTGCCGTCTACGGCATAGATGGCCAATGTGGCATCATCCGTATTGGCATCGTAGAGGTCTTTCTCCTCGCCGGTGAGCAGGTCGTGGAACAGATACCGCCCCGCCATTTCGGGGGTGGAGGCATCTGGCTCCGTGACTGCTGCGCCGGGCACATAATACCGGATGGGCTGGTCGTATTCGCAGAGCACAGCGCTTTGCTCCGTGCTGACCAGATCCACCAGCTGATATCTGCCATCGTGATACAGGCTGACCGTGCCTGCACCGGTGTACTGCTGGTAACCGGTCAGCTCCTCGCCGGTGGTGGGGTTGTACAGGCTGTCGGCACCCGTCGTGCCATCCTCATTGTAGTGGCTCACCACCAGCCAGTCGGTGGGGGCGGAGCTGTCGCTGCTGCTGGCATAGAAGCTGGAAAGGCCGGACAACTCTGCCTGATAGACCACCTCGCCCTGCCGATCCTGCACCTGCACGGCGCAGTAGGCGGTCAGATCATCGCCCCATTCGTTTTCCTGCACATAGTCTGCCGGGACATTGCAGACTTCAAAGGCCAGATAGCTGCCTGCTATGCTGCATCCGTAGGCGTTTTCGGGCACAGCCAGCTCCTCGCCCGTGGCAAGGTCGATCACCCGGCAATCGCCTGCGGCGTGGTTGTTGCAGGGGGCATAGGCCATCTGTTCCGGTGCGGTCAGGACCAGCAGGCTGCCGGTCAGGACGGCATCGTAGGCACGGTCAAAGGTCAGGATCTCCTTGCCGCTGCGGTCGCACAGGGCGGCTGCCCGCCCGGTGGGGGTGCCGGGGGCTGACCACTGCCGCAGATAGTACCGCACGGTGCCGGTCAGGGTATCCGGCACCAGATACACGGTCTCACTGCTGGCGGCCTGATACAACACGGTATTGCCGCAGAGCACGGTATTGCCGCCGTTGGAGCCGTTGCTGTACAGGATGCGCAGCTTGCCGTCGTCCAGCGAAGCGGCAGCGGGGCCGGGCGCTTCCTCAGCCTGCGCGGGCTTGGAATCGGGCAGGGGCGAGGCCGGAGGCAGTAGGGAGCAGGAGGCCAGCAGCCCTGCCGCGGCAGACAGGCTGAGCACTGCACAGCCGATGCGGAGAACAGAACGTTTCATAAGCGTACCTCACAGGTTTGGCAGAATTTAACTTTCCTATCCTGATTATAATACGAATAAACCGGACGTTCAATTGCAATCGAACGTCCGGTCATGGTTACAGTTTTGTTACAGGGGCGCTTCAAGCCTTGGCAGCCTCGGCTTCGTCCATCCGCACCAGCTGACGCAGGAAGGGGAAGAGGAAGGGCACGGTGACAAAGAAGGTCAGCACATCGGCGATGGGCTGGCAGATCTCAACACCCAGCAGCCCAAAGACCCGGGGCAGGGTGAGGATAAGCGGGATGAAGAACACGCCCTGACGGCAGCAGGCCAGAAAGGTGGCCCGGCCCGATTTGCCGATGGACTGGAACAGCATGTTGCCCGCCACGATCACGGGCTGCAGCAGCATGGCAAAGCACTGGTAGCGGAAGGCAGGCAGGGCCACGGCGGTGACTTCGGGATCATCGCGGAAGAGGCGGATGAGGGTCTCGGCATTGAACCAGCAGGCGGTAAGAATGACAGAGAGGAAGCAGAAGCTGGCTGCCATGGTGAACAGGCAGGCCTGCTGCACCCGGCGGTACTTTTTGGCACCATAGTTGAAGCCTGCCACCGGCTGAAAACCCTGACCGGTGCCGATGGCTACCGAGATGATGAACATGAAGATGCGAGAAACAATGCTCATACCGGCCACGGCAGCGTCGCCATAGCCGCGGGCGGCGATGTTCAGCAGCATTCCGCCAATGCTGTTCAGGCCCTGACGGCCAAAGCTGGGCATACCGGTCATCAGGATGGTGCCGAACTCCGCCGGGCTGCGGGTGACTGCCGTGATCCGGAACTGGCTGACCGTTTTGCCCCGCAGGAACATGGACAGCAGGATGCAGAAGCTGATGGTCTGGCTCAGGGCCGTGGCAAGGCCCGCACCGGCGGTGCCCATGCCCAGCCCAAAGATGAACAGCGGGTCCAGCGCGATGTTCAGCAGGCCGCCGGTGACCAGGCCGATCATGGCAAAGCTGGCCTTGCCCTCATAGCGCAGGATGTTGTTCATCACCAGACTGGACATCATAATGGGAGCGGCCAGCAGGATGTACCGCGCGTAAGCACAGGCATGGGGCAGGATGGTCTCGGTGCTGCCCAGCAGCATCATAAAATCGGGCAGGGTGAGCAGGCCTGCCGCTGTGATGATGCCGCCGAACACCAGCGCTGTGAAGAAGCTGGTGGAAGCAAACCGGGTGGCGGCATCGGTGTTCTGGCTGCCCAGGCTGCGGCTGATGATGCTGCCGGAGCCGTGGCCCAGCATGAAGCCCAGCGCCTGGAGAATGGCCATCAGGCTGGAAACGATGCCCACTGCACCGGATGCGCTGGTGGAGATCTGGCCCACAAAAAAGGTATCGGCCAGATTATAGATGCTGGTGATGAGCATGCTCAATATCGTGGGAGCCGCCAGACTCAGAATCAATTTCGGGATGGGGGTCTCCGTCATTTTGCGGAACTGCTCCGCGCTGCGGTCGGCATTTGCCATGAAAAAACCTCGCTTTCTCTTTGACACGATCTTTACATAAAAAACATTCGCACCCAGTATACCGCAGGAACTGTTTTGTATCAACCAATTCCTTGTCGGGGTTATTGCAGCAAAAGACCGCCCTGCCCGGCGGCAGAGCGGTCTTGGGTCATGGAAAGGAAAATGACAGTTACAGGGTCTTGCAGAACTCCTTCAGGTAGGCGCGGAAAGCCTCGCCGATCTCAGGATGCTGCAATGCCAGCTCCACCTGAGCCTCCACCACGCGGAGCTTGTTGCCCATGTCGTAGTGGGTGCCGGTGAACTCCACGGCGGTCATGCCGCCGCAGTTGCGGGCATACTCGGCCATGGCATCGGTCAGCTGGATCTCGCCGCCTGCACCGGGTTTGGTGTGGGCGAGGATATCGTAGATCTCAGGGGTCAGCAGCACACGGCCCAGAATGGAGTAGTTGCTGAACTCCTGGCCCTTCTTGGGCTTCTCGATCATATCGTCCACAAAGAAGTAGGTGTCATGGATGGGGGTGGTCTTGAGGCTGCAATAACGGCTCACGTCGGCCCAAGGCACGGCGGACACGCCGGCAACCGGACGGCCGAACTCCTCGTAGGCACGGATGAGCTGGGCGCAGACCGGGTCCTCGCCCCAGATGACATCGTCACCGTAGATGACCACGAAGGGGTCGTCGCCGGTGAAGGGCTTGGCCATGCTGACAGCGTGGCCGAGGCCGAGGGTCTGCTGCTGGCGGACGAAGAAGATGTTGGCCAGATTGGAGATGCCGAGGCACTCTTCCAGCATCTTCTCCTTGCCGGGAGCGGCAAGTTTTGCTTCCAGCTCGGGGCTGCGGTCAAAGTGGTCCTGGATGATGTCCTGATTGCGGCTCACGATGATAAGGATGTCGGTGATGCCGGAGCGGACAGCCTCCTCCACCAGATACTGGATGGCGGGTTTGTCCACGAGGGGGAGCATTCCTTTGGGCATCGCCTTGGTGGCGGGCAGCACTCGGGTGCCAAGACCTGCTGCCGGAATGACCGCCTTGGTGATCTTTTTCATGATTCAGACTCCTTTGGTTTATAGTCTCGGCTGAGGGTGCCTCAGCCGGCAAGAGCAGTAAGCAGAGCCTGCAGATCGGGGCCCAGCAGCAGGGTAAAGGCGCTGCCCCCCACCATCAGCAGCAGCATACACAGCAGCACGGCCCCAAGGCTGACGCCTCCCTGGGCGCGGAGCACGGCCTGACGCTGCTGGGCGTCGGGGAACTCGGACTGGATGCGGCGGATGCTGATGCGGAGATGCTGGCACTTGTCATTGACTGTCTGAAGAATGCCGGACTGGAAGAATTTCAGATCAGTATAGGAAATGTAGACTTTTTCCAGAGTCTGATCGAGGAATCCGAGATTGATGATGAGACAGAAGAACGTCTGCGTGAGCTGATTAACAACCGGAACTTTTTCGGTGCAGACGAACTTTTAGAAGAGGCTGATGCAAAACCGGTGTCAAGAAAAGCATTTTCTGCACTTTCAGAGATGGTCGGTGGTGTGGAGATCCTGGAGGAGGCGAAAAAGGTAGCGCCAAGCAAAAAAGCGATGAAAGCAATCCGGCGTCTCGAAAAAATCTACGCGATCTTATCTGTCTACAAAATGGAACAGTACATTACGTTTGATCTGAGCATGAGCGGAATTTACGGATATTATACCGGTATTATCTTCCGGGGATACACTTTTGGG
>ERZ826051.3185-NODE-3185-length-11256-cov-3.056424_pt1 | contig 11256 bp, 10 predicted proteins | sample MGYA00519928_ERZ826051 | MGnify/ENA primary metagenome ERZ826051 (study PRJEB31778, sample SAMEA3449219) | human gut metagenome | biome: human gut; feature: human-associated habitat; material: faeces | place: United Kingdom | collected 2010/2012 ...
CTTCCGATCTTTTTGTTCTGCTGCACATGTGTATGCTGAGGGAATTTTCACTTTGTTGATCGTAAATATCCCTGCAGGAGTTTCTGCTGTTTTCATTAATCTGCCACCTCTAATTTCTGTCTATAGCGATTCTCAGAAATAAAGCATTATTTTGATGATCACTATAATCCTATACAGCTTACTATAGTACTCTCTACATATTCTGTCCATAGTGCATTATTATCTGTTTATCCAAGTGCTACATCCAGAATCATCATCAGAGAGAATCCTACCGCAAAGAAAATAGTTCCAATGTTGGAGTGTTCTCCGGCAGACATTTCGGGTATAAGCTCTTCTACCACTACATAGAGCATAGCTCCGGCAGCGAAGCTTAAAAGATATGGAAGTGCCGGGACAATGAGGCCGGCAGCCAGGATCGTGAGGACTGCACCGACAGGTTCTACGATTCCAGACAGGACTCCTCCTGCAAAGGCTTTGGTTTTTCCCATTCCCTCAGAACGCAGGGGCATAGAAATAATGGCTCCCTCGGGAAAGTTTTGAATGGCAATCCCGATAGAAAGAGCCATGGCTCCCATTATAGTGATCTGGGCGTGACCTGTTAAATAGCCTGCGTATACGACTCCTACTGCCATTCCCTCCGGAATATTATGCAGAGTTACTGCAAGAACCAGCATGGTAGTTCTCTGAAGTTTGCTCTTCGGACCTTCTGCCTTGTTACTGTTCTGGTGAAGATGCGGGATCATGTGATCCAGCAAGAGCAAAAAAAGCACCCCTATCCAAAATCCCACTGCTGCCGGTACAAATGAAAACTTCCCCAGTCCGGAAGACTGTTCAATTGCCGGGATTAGCAGACTCCATATGGAAGCTGCAACCATAACTCCTGCTGCAAAGCCGGTAAGTGCCCTTTGAATCTGTTCATTCAGATTCTTCTTCATGAAAAATACGCAGGCGGCTCCTGCAGAAGTTCCAAGAAAAGGAATCAAAATTCCATAAAATACATTTATATCCATCAATTTATTCCTCCTGTTTTTATTTGTATGCAAATAAAAGAAATAGGTTCTTGTTATTTGTTTGATTTAGTTAGTCTATTCTAACTCTAATCAGTATATCAGATTTTTTGACAAATAAAAAGAGAATACAAAATTTTTTGTTATTTTGTATTCTCTACATTAGAGCGTGTTTGAAAAAGCTTTCTGCAAAATATACTGCAAAGTGGGGCGTGCAGATTGCGGAAATGTTTTTCAAAACACGTTACATAGTGCAACAGAAATAAATATTCTCATGTAAACTGCATTTTGGATTAAATCCTGCGTGGCAGTAAGGGCAGCTGCCTTTTTTGTATTCCTGAAGTGTAAGTTTCCTGCCACAGTTTCCGCATAAAACAGGATAAACTTCTTCCGGTGTTGTTGCAACAAATGAATGGTCTTCCAGTTCATCGTGGCAGGAATAGCATGCGTAATATTTCCTGCATTTCGCACAAAGCAATGCAGCTATGTCAAGCTGTGTGTGATAGTGTGTACACCGTCCTGCTTTATCAAGTCCGATTCCGTGAATCTTTATGTTTTCCTGCTTTACCAGATTGTCTTCCGGCAGGCTATTCTTTAACCTGTTACTTTTATCAGCGGTTTCCTGCATTGTTGATTCCTTTTCTGATGGGAATTGCGATCAGTACTGCAAGAACTGTGATCACAATATCCTTTGGAATAAATGCTGTTAAGGAGTATACTGCGATTGCCGGGATGCTCATGGAGCCTCCTACAAAGTGCCACTGCAGACCACCGATTGTCTCAACGATCAGAAGTCCGATCAGTGCGAATCCGATTGAGATTGCAAGATTCTTTGTCTTGTTCTCTGTTTTCGGACGGATTCCGCAGAGCCAGGTCATGATTGGCCATGCCCAGATGTATCCTCCTGTAACTCCTACGATGCTGCTGATTCCGCCTGAGAAGTTAGCAAAGATCGGAAGACCGATGGCTCCCAACAGAACGTAAACCAGTGTTGCTGTAGTTCCAAGTCTGGAACCAAGTACTGCTCCTACAAGCGCTACGCCAAATACCTGAATGGTGATCGGTACACCGGTAGGCATTGGCAGTGAAATCTGTGATATTACTGCAAGAACTGCTGCAAACATACCAACCAGTACCATTTCTCTGGTTGTAAATTTTCTCTCTGCAGCAGGGCTTTTTGCATATGACTGACTCATAATAAGACTCTCCTCTTTCCCTGTTGATGATTGATTTTGACTTTCTTTTTATATCATAAACGGGGAGGATTGTCAACTCAATTTCTTGCGTTTGGTTTACATTTGTTTCCGATAAGTATCGGGTGACACGTCTGTATAGCGTTTAAACACTCTGGAGAAATAAGTGCTGTTTTCGAATCCAAGAAGTTCTGAGACTTCATAGACCATTTTTCCATCCTGAAGCATTTGTCTGGCCAGTTCTATTTTTCGGAGATTTACATATTCTATAAAATTATAACCCATTTCTTTTTTAAACATGGTGCTAAGATAGGCTGAAGAAACTCCTGTTTCAGCAGCTGCATCTGATAGATGGATTGGTTCCATGATATGCACTTCTATATATTTTACTACTTTCTGCAGAATTTCTGACCTGCTGCATTTGTAGGCAATCCAGAATTTTTCCATAAAAATATCATTAAATTTCAGGAACCATTTCTCTATTTCCCTAAGACTTTCCATCATCATGATTTTCTGATAATGACAATTATCTCCGTCCAATTCTATTTCTTCCAACGCACCATTCAATGACTGTGCAACCATAGAATAAATCCCCAGAATATCCATAAAATTTCTTCTCAGCACATTGATACTGATATAAGACTCCTGTCGGATCAGTCCAAAAATTCCATGCAGCTCCTGTTCAGTTTTTTCTCTGTCAAAACTTCTGATCTTCTCTTTTAGGGAATCCAGATATCCATGCATTCCTCGTGGACTATGACCTTCTGTTTCAATCTTCTTTTGACAAAACACCAGCTTCTCTTCTTTATCATAATAACTGAAAAGTTGTATCTGTTCAGCCATCGCAGCAGCCCGAACAATATCCGCAGTTTTTTCCATACAACCTTCAAAGATTCCCATGTACAGTTCTCTGTCTGTTTTCCGCTCTGCCCTTTTCTTCAATTCCATATAAACAGATTTTTCTGGTTTTTCTTCCAACAGGAAATATCCATACTGATTTCCCTTCTGGATCTGCAGACCTTCCCTGAGTTCGGTTTCAGCCCATTTATGGATTATTTCCGTAACCCTGGACAACTCCTCTGTATCTTTCGCCAGTATACAGATTAATGTCTGATAATTACAGGCACCTGCCAAAATATCTCTGCTGTCTCTCACAATCTCTTCATAACGGATCTCACGTATTCCCTGCATATGCACCTTATTTCTTTCTTCTGTTTCTCCCAGACACTTTTCCAGAATACTTTCCAGTTCATCAGAACTCAGATTCAGTTTTCGCAGATAATCATACGCCCCCAACTTCATTGCCTTCTTTACAACATCGAATTCTTCCTGGCAGCTTACCACGATTACTCTGGTTTGCATTTCTTCTTTCTTCAAAAATTCCAGAATTTCTAGCCCGCTGACTCTGGGGATATTCAGATCAAGAAGAATGATATCCGGACGGCTGTTCCGGATCATTTCCAATGCTTCTTCTCCATCTGTTGCATCCGGCAGCAGTTCCAGATCCAGTTTCTTCCAGTCTACAAGCTGACGCAGTCCAAGTCTTGCCAGAATTTCATCCTCTACGATCAATACCTTTTTCATAGAATGTTCTTCCCTTCATCCGGATAATAATTGCTATCTTTTTATCCTATTTTATCACCTTTCTTCTGATTCTGTAATTTTTTTTGGAAGACGAACCCATATTTCGAAACCATTTCTGACCTTTTCATTATAGATCAGTCCATAAGATTCGCCGTACAACAGCTTCAGTCTGGAATTTACATTGTAAAGCCCGATCCCCGTCACAGCTCTCTGGTTCTTCTCTCCCTTCAGAAGATCTTCAATCTTCTTTTTATCCGCAGAATTTCCATTATTGAATACAGATATGACAAAATCATTCTCATACTCTATTGCAGAGACTATAATCTGCCCTGCTGGCACACCTTTTACTCCGTGCAGAATCGCATTTTCTACAATCGGCTGCATGGTAAATGCAGGGATTTCATAATAGAATAGTTCTGTTGGAATTACATTATAATACTGAAACGAACTTCCAAACCGCATCTGCATGATATCTACATATGCTTTCAGAAGTGCCGTTTCCTGTTCCACAGTAGTCATGCCGTTTTTGTTACTGTAAACTGCATGCAAAATATCTCCCAGTGCTTCCAGTGCTTTCTCCGTGTTTTCATTCCCCCCTGCACGGTCCTGTCCTTCTTTTATGGCCATGATCCTTATGGAATTAACCGTGTTAAAGATAAAATGAGGGGAAATCTGCGACATGAGCATCTCATAATGGGCTTTTTCTTTTAATCTGCTCTCTCTTTCTACTTTTTCCAGAAGCTCTTCGATCTTTTTCCCAGCCTGGTTATAGCAGGATACAAATTTGCTCATCTCCTTGAAAGAGCCTTGAGGTTCTTCCAGAACTGCCATTCCATTGGGAGCTTTTTCCAGAGTCTGTGCCACTTCAACCAGAGGTCTGGCGAGCCTTCTGGAAAAATATAACATAGTACAGACCGTGAATCCGATTACCAGCAATACCATTTCCAGAATATGCTGGAGAATCTTTCTGTTTTCCTTCAGGAAAATTTCCCGTGGCACAAGATAGACCAGTTTATTGGACGCATTTTCCAATTCACCTGCTATATAGTAGAAATCATCTTCCAGGTTACCGGTAATGATCTCCTTCTCAGAAATCTCTTTTACAGACTCCTGTTCTCCCAGCTCTTTCAGCTGTTTCTGATATTTCTCATTATATCCCATCAGTATATTATTGTTTCTGTCCAGGATATAAATGGCACCGCCTTCCTCTGTCACCTTGCTTGCTGCCAGTTTTCCCCAGATGTTCGTCTCAGACAGGCGGATCAGCATAACTCCCAGATTTTTGCCGGAATAATCCAGGATCTCACGTCCCATATAGAGATATTTCTGTACGTTGTCATATATGGTCATTTCCTGAAAAATTTCCCCGATGCCGGTACTGTAGGTCGTCTTTCTTCCATTCTTCAGAACCTCCTGATACCACTGTTCTTTCTCATAATCTGTCTCTGTCCTGCTTAATGCGTAGGAACCAATCACATATCCTGTTTTCGTAAGAATGGCTACTTTTCCGTTAACGGCATTTAAGACGGAGCTCTCTACATTCGAAATATCATTGGAAAGTTCTCTTTTCGCCTGATAAATCTCGTAGGAATCCCCGTCTTGTTCTAAAGTCCGCAGGTTCTTCAGCGTATTTTTGTTTGTCATCAGCATACTGGTGGCATAATTTGTCACCTCGATCATCTGATCCGCATTGTCTCTGATCTGGGACAGCAGATTTGTTTCATTGTTAATCTTATTTTCCGTGGTAACCTTCTGAAGATAGAAATTCAGAAGCATCAAAGCCAGGCACAGCGGCAGCACCACAAAAAATCCCATATAAAATGTGAGCTGCCTCCTTATGCTCTGGTTACCCGGATTTTTACGTTTGAAACCCATACGCAAATTTCCTCTTTCTACATCTGATCTGTGTTTTATCCTTTCACTGCACCGGCAGAAAGTCCTTGTACCAGATTCTTCTGTACCAGTGCAAAGAAGATCAGGATCGGTATCAGGCTGATCACCACCGCTGACATCAGCAGTCCCCAGTCTACAGAATACTGTCCTATGAAATCCTGCATACCGACCTGAATGGTTTTCTTTGAAGTTGTATTAATAAAAATAGACGCATACATATATTCATCCCAAGATGTCATGAAACAGAACAGGGCCGTGACAAAAAGTCCCGGTTTGGCCACATGGATGATCACATGAAAGAATGATGTCAACCTACTGCATCCGTCGATCCTGGCAGCTTCCTCCAGCTCCCATGGGATGGAAATAAAAAATGCACAGGTATTCCATATGGCAAAAGGCAGGGTAAAGGAGCAGTACATCAGAATCAGTCCTGTATAACTGTCAATCAGGTTCAACTGTTTCATAATAATATAGTAAGGAATACACAACAGGATTCCCGGAAACATTCTTGTCATAAGAACCGCCATCTTGATCTTCCCGGCACCTGCGATTTTATATCTGGTAAGTCCATATGCTGCCATTACTGATAATATCATACAGATCAGTGTTGTGACCAGTGTAATAAAAATACTGTTCATAAAATATCTTACGAAATTCGACTGAAACAGTACATGTCTGAAATTGTCAAATGTGATATGCGTCGGTATGATCTGGGATGGGTCATAAATCTGTTCTTTGTTTTCAGGGCAGTCAGCACCACGTAGATAAACGGAGTCACTGCAAGGAAAACCATGACTATTGTAAACACATAGGCGATCACATGCCTTATGGCTTCATTTCGTTGTTTTGCAAGCATATATTTTCCTCCTCCCTATTCATTCTTTCTCACTTACCATCTTCAGATAAACTCCGGAAAAAACAGCCATGAATACAAACAATACCACGGATGCAGCTGCTGCAGTTCCGAAATTATGATCAATAAATGCTCTTCTGTATGCATAGGTGTAAATGATCTCTGTGCTGTACAGCGGTCCACCTTTGGTCATCAGCCAGATGGTGTTAAAACAGGACACAATACCGATCAGGTTCAAAATGGTTGAAATAGCCAGAGGCTCTTTAATGATCGGAAGTGTGATTTTCCAAAAACACTGCCAACGACTGGCACCATCTATTTCCGCACTCTCATACACATCCCCGGAAATTCCCTGCAGTGCAGCCAGAATAAAGATCATCTGAAATGGAATTCCCTTCCAGATTGCTACCAGAACCACACACCAGAACGCTGATCCCACATTTCCAAGCCAGGACACAGATTCTGTAATCATTCCCAGTTTCACTGCCAGGATATTAATGATACCTACATTTGCATTGTATAAAAAAGTAAAGGTCATGGCTGCTATGGCGTGAGGAACTGCCCATGGAACCAGGATCAAGGTTCTGTATACGGATCTTCCTTTCAGCTTTTGGTTCAGTGCAAGCGCAAGAAGCATGGCTGCCACAAGCTGCACTACAAGGTTTATCACTGTCCACTTTACTGTATTTCCAATAGACTGTATGAACACTTTATCTTTAAAAATATCAATATAATTCTGCAAACCTGCAAAAGTATTAAATGCAGGATCATTGGGGCGTACAAGGTTATAATTTAAGAAACTCAGATAAATACCTCTGAAAAGAGGATACACGGAAAGCGCCAGAATCGCAATCACTGCAGGTGCCATCAGAAGATATCCCGGAAGATTTTTTCTCAGCTCCAGACCTTCTTTTCTACATATTTTGGACATGATCTTCCTCCCTTCTCAACGAAGAAGCGCTGCCGACATTTCACGCCAGCGCCTCTGTTATTATTTCATGTTTGTTTCCCGGATATTTTTACTGATAATTAGATGCAATGTTTTCATTGAGCTTCTGGGTAAGAGAAGTCAGCGCATCTTCAGCTGATGACTGTCCGTAGTCTACTTCCAGGATGGCATTGGTGATCAGTTCATCGATGGATTTCTCATTGATAACAGCAGGTCTTGCTTCTGTATACGGAAATTCCTCTGTAAAGACTTTCAGTTTGTCATTTCCTTCCAGTGCTTTGTCATAGTCGAAGTCTTTACGTGCTGAAATCTTTCCTTCTACGCCAAGAAGAGAATCTCCTTTTTCTGAATTCAGATACTGAATCAGGTCATAAGCAAGTTCCGGATTTTTGCAGTTGGTATTAATATTCCAGGTCCATCCTCCCAGTACAGTTGCTTCTGTTTTTCCTTTTACCATCGGAGCAATGCCGTAATCCAAATCCGGATTAATATTTTCTACTCCGCTGGAGCACCAGTCTCCGCCCAACAGGAAGGTTGCTTCTCCATTTGCAAAACTTTCATATACTTTGTCCCATGTAGTTGCTTCTTTAAAAGACTCTACCAAACCGCCTTTGGAGATCAGATCACAAATATAATTCCATGCCTCTTTTCCCTCCTTATTGTCGATCACTACCTGCGGGATATCTCCACTTGTATCAATGACTGGGCATTCATTCTGATAGAAAAATGAATAAAAAGCATATGCACTCTGATAAGTAATAATACCGCCATATCCGGCTTCTTTTGCTTTATCTACTGCATCAGAAAGTTCTTCCCATGTTGTAGGAACATCGATTCCCAGTTCCTCCAGACGTTCTTTATTATAATAGAGACCCGTACAGTCCATATACCATGGCACGGAATAATATTTACCCTCAAATTTGCCGGAATTGAGTGGTCCTTCCTGATACTGCGCAGTAAGCTCATCGGCTGTGGTAATATCTTCCAGTGGATACAGAAGTCCCATTGCTGCAAGGTCAATGGCATGTCCGGAATTGTCCATCATTACAATGTCTGCTCCGCCTCCTGCCAGAGCTGCTGTCTGGAAAGATTCCTTAATATCCTGCTGGGAAGCTCCCTGCAATGTGATCTCCACCCCTGGATTCTCTTCTTCATATTGTTTGATCACTTTCGTAAGCTCTTCCCCTTTTGCTCCTGTCTCATCGATCCAGTCATTTACCATCAGAAGTGTCAATTCTCCTTCTTTCTGATCTGAAGTATCGGATGCAGCCCACACACCTGTCTGTGCGCCCAAAACCATAGCCCCTGCCAACATAACAGCTAATGCTCTTTTCTTCATTATATAGTTCCTCCTTCTCATCTTCTCATCTTCTCTCTTATATCTCTGTATTTCTGATCTGCTTTCCAATCGATTGTTCTGCTATGCACTTATTAAAACATGAAATCCCTGATTTTTGAATAACGATATTATTCTTTCTTTTTCCATCTTTTCTAAAAAAAGTAGAGCTTTCCGGAACTGGTATTATTTTTATCTTTTTGGGGTCAAACATCTAAATTATCTTTATTCTCATTTCTCTTCTCATCACGTATAATCACAAGCATAAAAGACAGATGCAGGATTCCTGACATCCTGTGGATTTTATTCCTAACTAACTTTTTACTATTTTTTCTACTATTTTTAAGGAGGGTTTTCCATCATGAAAAAACTGAATGTTGCTTTAGTAGGCTTAAGCTTCGGGCTTGAATTCGTTGCTATCTACTGTAAACATCCTGATATTGATAAGGTGTATATCGTAGATAAAAATGAGAAACTTCTGAATATTGCAAAAGAACGATACAGCATTCCTGATGAACGCTGTTTCACAGATCTGCAGGATGTACTGGATATTCCTGAAATTGATGCAGTTCATCTTGTAACACCGCCAGCAACACATGCTCCGTTTTCTGTACGCGTCTTAAATGCAGGTAAACATTGTGGCTGTACAATTCCTATGGGAATGAGCATCCAGGAATTAAATGACATCATTGCAGCCCGCAAGGCCTCCGGCAAAAATTATATGTTTATGGAAACAACGATTTTCCAGAGAGAGTTCCTCTATATCCAGGAGCTTTATAAGAAGGGCGAACTTGGACGCCTCCAGTACATGACCTGTGCACATTACCAGGATATGGAAGGATGGCCGGAATACTGGGAAGGCTTCCCGCCACTGATGCATCCGACACATGCAGTTGCTCCTTGTCTGATGCTCGCAGGCCATCTTCCAGACAAGGTTTACGCAAGAGGTTCCGGAAAAATCCGCAAAGAACTGGCTGACAAATACGGCTGCCCGTTTGCATTCGAATCCGCATTTATTTCTCTTCAGGATAGCGATGTAACTATTGAAATGGAACGTTTCCTCTACGGTGTAGCCAGAAGCTATTCCGAATGCTTCCGAGTATACGGTGAAAACGAGAGCTTCGAATGGCAGCAGCTTGCTAATGAAGATCCTGTTCTCTTTACCCGTACAGGAGAACTGGAGAAAGTGGACATTCTGGATGAAGACAGCGAAAAATCCAGTCGTGGATCAGAGATTGTGGAAAAAAGAATCCAGATCCCGGATTATGCACACCTTCTTCCGAAGGAAATCGCATCCTTCACCACCAACACAGTATATAACAATGAGAACACCCATCTCTCCTTTACCCAGGGTGGGGGTCACGGTGGTTCCCATCCACACCTTGTACATGAATTCATTCGTTCCATTCTGGAAGAACGTAAACCTGCTATTGACGACATCATGGGTGCTTACTGGACAGGTACAGGAATCTGTGCACATGAATCTGCTATGAAAGACGGAGAAGTTATTACAATTCCTCGTTTCGAATAACCTATATCATTTAACTTTATATCATAAATACATCAGAGAGTGTGTAGAAATTTTCCAATCTACACACTCTCTGATATTTTTCATCTATTTACAGCAAATCATATATAATGTTATTATTTCACTATCTTCTCAATGATGCACTGATGCTCTTTATCCTTTTTGGAATAGTTAATCCCTGCCAAAAGAATATTTCCTGCATATTCCTCCAGACTTTTACAATATTGCTTCTGTTTAATCTGAGAAATAGCTCCTTTGGCACTTTTATCCCATTTTAATTCCACTACCAGAGCAGGTTTATCAGGAAATTTTTTTCTCGGAATAAAGACCATATCCGCAAATCCCTTTCCTGTTGGCAGTTCACGATATACGCTATAATAGTTTCTAGCCGCATACAAAGCCAGTGAAATAGTATAACTTAATGCATTTTCATCATTATACTGAAGATGCGAGGTCTCAAAGTGTGCTCTTTGCATTCCCTGTGCAACCATCTGCTCATTCTGATTCCAGATTGCATTCAGGACATCTGCCGAATTTTTTAAAGCTTTTGACACTTCACCCCAGTCTGATACAGAAACAGCATTTGCATACTCATTCCGGATTTCATTATTAGGAATATACACACAATGTTCTGTAGAATCATATGTCAGATATCCCAGATGGATCAATAAGGTCAAAACATCATTCTCATCCCGGAATGTCGTCATATCATTTGTAAAATTTCCGGTATTAACAGGAATATGCTCTCCTGCCAGCATACAGAGAATATCATCCTTTAACCCCTCAAAATTCATATCTATATAAGTCTGCAGTGCTTCAAAAGATTCTGTCATATTCCAGTAGTTTCTGATAGAACCAAAGAGCATGCCGTTTACCACAGACCTTGGATTATAAACCGGCTCACAGTTTTCAA
>ERZ826051.3198-NODE-3198-length-11183-cov-4.329349_pt1 | contig 11183 bp, 7 predicted proteins | sample MGYA00519928_ERZ826051 | MGnify/ENA primary metagenome ERZ826051 (study PRJEB31778, sample SAMEA3449219) | human gut metagenome | biome: human gut; feature: human-associated habitat; material: faeces | place: United Kingdom | collected 2010/2012 ...
CGACGGCATCCGTCCCCACGAGGAGATGTACGGCGCCTTTATGAAGGATATGGGGGCCGATCCGGCCAAACCGCTCCTTTTCGACCTGGGCGACCGCAAATACATGGAGACCTTCTTCAAACACGCCCATCACACCACCGAGGATATGGGCGTCGATTTCTGGTGGCTCGACTGGCAGCAGAACTACCTCTATCCCGAGGTGCGGGGATACCGTTCCACCTCGTTGCAGTGGATCAACGAACTTTACTACCGCGAAACGGAGCGGAAAGGACTGCGCGGCGCGGGTTACAGCCGTTGGGCCGGGTGGGGCGACCACCGCCATCCCATCCAGTTCTCGGGCGACGCGCAGGCCAACTGGGAGATGCTGGCTTTCGAGGTCAAGCTCACGGCCGCCAGCGGCAATGCGGGCTGCTACTACTGGGCGCACGACATCGGCGGATTCCGCGGCGACCCCAATCCCGAACTTACCGTGCGCTGGACGCAGTTCGGAGCCTTGTCGGCCGCCCTGCGCGTGCACTCGACCAAGGATGCGCGGCTCGACCGCCGTCCGTGGATCAGCGGCGAACGCGAAACCGCCGCCATGCGCCGCATGTACCACATGCGCTCGGAGCTGATGCCCTACGTTTACAGCAGCGTCTGGCAGACCCATTCGACGATGGTGCCGCTGAACCGCCCGATGTATATCGAATACGGCGGCGACGAACGCGCGTACTGCAACGAGCAGGAGTTCCTTTTCGGGGACCTGCTGCTCGCCGCTCCCATCGCCTCGCCCGGCACGGGCCCCGACAAGGTCGCTTCGCAGCGGGTGTGGTTCCCCGGAGAGGATGTCTGGTACGACTTCTTCACCCACGAACGCTTCGACGGCGGCCGGGAGTGCGAAATATCCAAGCCGCTCGAAGAGTTTCCGCTCTACGTCCGGGGAGGCTGGGTGCTGCCCATGCAGCCCTATACGCCGCGGCCGGCCTCGACGCCGCTCACGACGCTCGTCATGCGCGTCTACCCCTCGGCCGGCGATGCCGACAACACCTATACGCTCTACGAGGACGACGGAGTGACCCGCGATTACGAACAGGGCGCGTATGCGACCACGCAGCTCAATTACCGCCGGACGGGGCGGGTGACGACCGTAACGGTACGTCCCACCGCAGGCTCTTACGAAGGTCAGGTCGTCAAACGCGCCTACCGGCTTCAGCTCCCCGCCGCCGGGAAGATCGAAAGAGCGAAGGTCGGCGGCCGCAGCGTGAAGCCTGTGTTCGATGAAAAGCTGAAATGCCATGTGATAGAGGTCCCCGCGGCTGACATCCGCCGGGAGGTGAAGATCGAAATCATCGGTTGATCCGGCCGCCGAAGACCGGAACGTGCGACGAATCTCCGCCGGAAAACGGTGCGGGATTCGTCTTTTTTTGTAAATTTGTATATTTGAACAAGCGTCCCGATGAAAAAGTTGATCATGTTCTCCCCCCCCCCTCGTTTTTGTGATCTGTATGGTTCTGCTTTGTGCCTGTCATGAGAGTGATAACGAACAGATACTCGACCAGTTGGATCAGGTCATCGAAAGTAAGGGCCTCTATGCGGTACGTTTCGAACGGCGAGTAGACTCGCTGCGGAGGGAACTATGCACCGCGTCCGACGACACGATGCGGTGGAGGACGGCCAATCGGCTGTTCGATTCCTATATCACTTACAACATCGACACGGCGGCCCGTTACGTCGCCCTGATGTACGACCTTGCCGAGCACACGGGCCGCCGGGACATGAAGTTTCTGTCCACCACCTGCGACATATCCGTCCTGATCGGCCGCAACAACATCGAAGACGCTTACGACCGGATTCGGTCGCTCGATACCGCAGGCATCACCAAGCGGATGCGTGCGAACTACTACACTCAGCAGATGGTCGTCTACGGGCGTCTCGCCTCGCAGAACACCTCCGAATCCCGCAGCAGGGCCTATGCCGACACACTCGCCCGGATACGGCGCGTGCGCATCGGCTTCGACGGACACTCGTACGTCACACGCCAGCGGCTGCGGGCCATCGACCTGCTGTCGCAGCAGCGTTGCGACGAGGCGCTCGATGTGCTGCTGCCGCTTTACAACCCCCGGCAGAGTTCGCGGACACTGGCCCGCGTGGCGTACAACATAGCCAACGTATACGAAACCCTCGGCGACCGCGAGCAGCGCAAATACTGGCTCGCCCGCGCCGCGGTGAACGACCTGCGAACCCCCGTCCGGGAGTACCTCTCCCTGTACGAACTGGCGCTGATGATGTTCGAGGAGAAGGACATGGAGCGTGCGGCCCGCTACATTCAGTGCACGGTCGCCGATATGCTTTCGTGCAACTACAACACGCGCATCTTCCATTCGAGCCAGGCCGAGATGATCATCAATCAGGCCGTGGTTTACAGCATCAACTCCCGCAGCCGCATCCTGACGGTCATGGTCAGCGTTTTCCTGCTTCTGCTGGTGATCATAGCCCTGCTGCTGTTCCACACGCAGCGCCAGCACCGGCGGCTGAGGCGCAACACCTCCCTGATTTACGAAGTCAACAGGCGGCTTCACGAACGCAACGAACAGTTCCGGATCGTGAACGACCATCTGCGCGATGCCAACAAGATCAAAGACAGTTATGTGTTCCGCTACATGCAGCTCGCCACGCATTACATCGGCCGGGTCGACGAATACCGGATGGAATTGCGAAAAACCGCCAAAACCGACGGTACGGAGGCCCTGATGCGCAAACTGCGGTCGCCTTCGGATGTGGACCGCAATTACCGCGACTTCTACCGCATCTTCGACGAAACGTTCCTCGGCATCTTCCCCGACTTCGTAGAGCGGGTCAACGAGTTGCTCGAAGAGCCGGCGCGTTTTCCGGTGCGTTCGGACGGGGCTCTTTCGACCGAACTGCGCATCCTGGCCGTCATGCGGCTGGGGATCACCGACAGCGGTTGCATCGCCAGTTTTCTGAACTGCGCTTCGGCAACGGTTTATACCTATCGCACCAAACTCCGCAATTCGGCGCTCGGCTCGCGCAGCGATTTCGAAAACCGGGTTCGGCGCATCGGCCTCTGACCGGATTTCTTACGGATCGCCCATTTGCGGCGGGGATTCTTTCATAGTGGCTGTTTCATACGGGTTGTCAGATCTGGACCGGTTTTGACAACCGGCTATCAGTGTGCCGTTTACGCGGGGATCGGGTTCTCCGTGTCATGAAAACGGCTTCTTTATACGCGATTCGGGCCCTGCGCCGGGAAACCCGCGCGCGGGGAACGGAATTTGAAACGATGGTCGGGACAGCAAACCAAAAAAATTAAACAACCATGAACGTCAAAAAATTACGTTACTTTGCGTTCGCACTCATTGCAGTTGCGTTCTGCTCGTGCCAGAAAGAACCCTCGACATCGGACCTTCACCGGGATTATCTGGTCTACACCGCCCACGATACCGGCACCGACTTCGCCGCGATCGACACCTACTACATTCCCGACAGTATCCTGATCATCGGGAACAGCGACAAAACCGAATACTGGAAAGACGCCGACGCCATGGCGATCATCGGCACGGTGGTCGGCAAACTCGACGATGCGGGCTACACGCGCACCGAGGACAAAGACGCCGCCAGCGTGGGCATCCAGCTCAGCTACGTCCGCAAAGTGACCTACTTCGTAGGCTACGACTATCCCTACTGGTGGTGGTACTATCCCTACTACTGGGCTCCCGGCTACTGGGGCGACTGGGTGGGATGGCACTATCCTTACAGCGTTTACTACGGGTACACGGCCGGTTCGCTGCTGATGGAAATGCTGGACCTCCAGGCCGATCAGGAGAGCGGCAAGAAACTGCCTATCGTATGGGACAGCTTCATCGGCGGCCTGCTGACCTCCGACGCCGACCTCAACCAGCAGCGCACGATCGCCGCCGTCGAGCAGGCATTCGAACAGTCGCCTTACCTGGCCAAATAGTTTAACAGCAAAAAATCGTCCGATTATGAAAACATCGAAATACCTCAAAACCATCGCTTTCTGCGCCTTGATGCTCGCTGCGGCCATGCCGGGCAAAGCGCAGGTATTCCCCAACACCTACATCAACATCGACTGGCAGGTAGGCGTGCCTCTGGGCGCCGGTTTCGCCGACAAGGCCTCGGGCTGGGGCATGAACTTCGAAGGCGGATACTTCGTCACGCCGGCCATCACCGTCGGTCCGTTCATCTCCTACCAGACCAACCTCCAGAGCATTTCGCGCCAGACGCTCGATCTGGGCAACGGATCGGCGCTGACGACCAACCAGAAACACGCGCTGTTCCAGCTGCCGTTCGGTGTCACTGGACGATACAACTGGCTTACCGACAGCGTATTCCAGCCATATGCGGGTCTGAAGCTGGGCGCCAACTACGCCGAAATGTCATCGTACTACTACATCATCAAGCAGTACACCGACACCTGGGGATTCTACCTCTCGCCCGAAATCGGCGTGTCGATATTCCCGAGGCCCGACTACCGGCTGGGGTTCCACGTAGCGCTCTATTACAGCTACTCGACCAACAGCGGCGACGTGCTGACTTACTCGATGGACAACATCAACAATTTCGGCATCCGCGTCGGTATCTCCTTCTGACGCCCGTTGGGTGACGCCTCACCGGAACGCCGGACCCGTTGCAGGGTTCGGCGTTTTCATGCGTCCGGATTTGACGGTTCCGGTTTAAAAACCTATCTTGCAGGACCGAAAACTATTTCGCCCTGGCGGCCGCCCGCATCCCCGCCTTTTCTACATCGGCCAGAAGCGGCAGCGCCTTCCCATGACACGAAAGACCCGATTTCGCAGGAAATCGGGTCTTTTTTTCGGCTTCGGAAGAGGGTCATTCCCGCGAAAGGGCATCAATGCGCGCCAGCTCTTCGTCGGAGAAGGAGGCGTTTTCCAACGCCTGCAGGTTGTCTTCGATCTGCGCCGCGGAGCTGGCCCCGACGATTACCGACGTAACGCGTTTGTCGCGCAGAAGCCATGCCAGCGCCATTTCGGCCAGCGTTTGGCCGCGCTGCCGGGCGATGTCGTTCAGGGCGCGGAGACGTTCCAGCATCGCGTCGGTCAGCACCTCGCGCTGCAACGAACGACCCGCCGCCATGCGCGAATCCTGCGGAATGCCGTCGAGGTAACGACCCGTCAGCAGTCCCTGCGCCAACGGCGAAAAGGCGACGAAGCCCGAACCCGACGCGGCGGAAAGCGACAGCACGCCCGAAGTTTCGGGCTGGCGGCTGAAGATATTGTACCGGTCCTGAAAAAGCAGGCACGGAACGTCGCGTTCGGCGAGGTAGCGGAAGGCGAAACGCGCCGCTTCGAGCGGGTAGCGCGACAATCCGACGTAGAGCGCCTTGCCCCGGCGGACGATGTCGACCAATGCCTGGAGGGTCTCCTCAAGGGGCGTCTCGGGGTCGTGGCGGTGGGAATAGAAGATGTCGACATAATCGAGTTTCATGCGGCGCAGGCTCTGGTCGAGGCTCGCCGTGAGGTATTTGCGCGATCCCCAGTTGCCGTAGGGTCCCGGCCACATGTCGTAACCCGCTTTGGTCGCGATGAACATTTCGTCGCGGTAGGGGCGGAACGAGCGTTCCATCAGACGGCCGAAATTCTCCTCGGCCGTGCCGTACGCCGGCCCATAGTTGTTCGCAAGGTCGAAATGGGTGATTCCGCGGTCGAAGGCGTAATGGGCCATCCGCTGCACGTTGGAGAAGGCCTGCCCGCTGCCGAAATTGTGCCACATACCCAGCGAAAAGGCCGGCAGCAGCACGCCGCTGCGCCCGGCGCGCCGGTAGACCATACCGTCGTCGTAACGGTCGGGCGAAGGTTGATAGGGTGATTCAATCATGGCTGTAAACAGTTATTCCCGAAAGCCTCCCTTTTCAAAGGGAGGTTCAGAGGTTTTGTCGAAATGGAGGCGCAAGGCGCATCGGTTGTGACTTTTCCACAATCAATGCGCTTCCAGCCAGTTGCCGCCCACGCCGGCGTCGGCGATCAGCCGGACCTTGAGCTGCGCGGCGGACTCCATGCACTCGGTGACGATCGCCGTGACACGCTCCTGCTCCGAGCGGAGCATGTCGACCACCAGTTCGTCGTGCACTTGCAGGATCACCCGCGAGCGGATGCCTTCGGCGGCGAAACGCCGGTGAACGTTGATCATGGCGATCTTCATAATGTCGGCCGCAGAACCCTGAATCGGGGCGTTCACGGCGTTGCGCTCGGCAAGGCCGCGGGCGATGGCGTTGTGCGACGCGATGTCGTTGAGGTAGCGGCGGCGGCCGAAAATCGTCGAGACGAAACCCTCCTCCTTGGCCTTCTCGACCACGTTGTCCATATACTTCTTGACCCCGGGGTAGGAGGCGAAATAGCCGTCGATGATCTCCTTGGCCTCCTTGCGCGGAATTTCGAGCCGCTGGCTCAGCCCGAAGGCCGAAATGCCGTAGATGATGCCGAAATTGGCCGTCTTGGCCCGGCGGCGTTCTTCGGAAGTCACCTCGTCGAGCGTTTTGTTGAAGAGCTTGGCGGCCGTGGCGGCATGGATATCCTCGCCGTGCTCGAAGGCCGCGATCAACGACTCGTCGCCCGAAAGGTGGGCCATCAGCCGCAGTTCGACCTGGCTGTAATCGGCCGAAAGCAGCAGGTGATCGTCGTCCGAGGGGATGAACGCCTTGCGGATGCGGCGGCCCATGTCGTCGCGGACGGGGATGTTCTGCAAATTGGGATTCGTCGACGAAAGGCGTCCCGTGGCCGTCACGGCCTGGTTGAACGAGGTGTGGATGCGCCCCGTCGAGCGGTTGACCAGCTGGGGCAGCGCCTCGACATAGGTCGAAAGCAGTTTCTTCACGCCCCGGTATTCGAGGATCAGATCGACGATCCGGTGTTTGCGGGCGAACAACTGGAGGTAGTCCTCGTCGGTGCAGAACTGCTTGGTCTTGGTCATCTTGGGCTTCTCGGCAATGCGCATTTTCCCGAAAAGCACCTCACCCAGCTGGCGCGCCGAGTTGATGTTCAGGTTCGGTTCGCCCGCCTCGGTGCGGATCGCCGCCTCCAGTTCCGCGAGTTTGCGGTTCAACTCGACGGCATAGACCGCCAGCGCTTCGGAGTCGATCCTCACGCCCGCCATCTCAATGTCGGCCAGCACGGCGATCATCGGCTCCTCGATCTCGAAATAGAGGTGCTGGAGGCCGATCTGCTCGATCATGGGGTAGAGCGCCTGCTTGAGTTGCAGCGTCACATCGGCATCCTCGGCGGCGTACTCCTTGACGCGTTCGACGTTCACAAGGTCCATCGTCAGCTGCTTCGAGCCTTTGCCGATGAGCGTTTCGATCTCGATGGGCTTGTAATTGAGGTATTTCTCCGCAAGGGCGTTCATGTTGTGGCGCGACTCGGGATCGAGCAGGTAGTGGAGGATCATCGTGTCGTACATGCGGCCCCGGATCGTGATGCCCAGCCGGCGCAGCACCATCAGGTCGAACTTGATGTTCTGCCCGATCTTGGCGATCTTCTCATCCTCGAACAGCGGCCGCACGATCTCCGCATACTCGGGCGTATCCTTCTCCAGGAAAGGCACGTACCACGCTTTGAACGGTTCCACGGCGAGCGACAGCCCGACGATGCGGTCGTTGAAGATGTCGAAACCCGTGGTCTCGGTGTCGAAACAGAATTCGGGGTATCTGCCGACCGCGGCGACCACCTCGCGCAGCTGCGCGGCAGTTTCCACAAGCGTGTACTCGTGGGGCGTCGTCTGGGCCGTCCGGAACTGTATCGCCTCGGCTTCGGCCTGAAGTTCGGCCACAGGAACCTCCTGCGCCGCAGGAAGCGGCACGACGGGGTCGCCGAACAGATTGCCCTGTCCCGCCAGCGCGGCCTTCTTCGCCGCGGCCGACTTGGCGCGGGCCATCTCCGCCAGCTGGGTCTGCGCCTCCTGGCGCGGACCTTCGGGAAGCGGCTCGGCGGGTGCGAGGTTCGTCAGATCGTTCATAAAAGCCTTGAAATCCAATTCGGCGAAGATCCCGCGCAGCTGGTCGATATGCGGGTCGCAAACCGTGAGGTCCTCCTCGCGGAAAGGGATCGGCACGTCGAGGCAGATGGTCGTCAGGCGCTTGGCCAGCCGCAGGTTGTCGGCCCACCCGGCGATCTTCTCACCTTGTTTACCCTTGATTTTAGAGACGTTATCGAGGATGTTTTCCACGGTTCCCCACTCCCGGACCAGTTTGCAGGCGATCTTCTCGCCGATGCCCGGGACGCCGGGAATATTGTCCGAGGCATCGCCCCACAGCGCAAGGATGTCGCGCACCAGCTGCGGGTCGTCGATGCCGTACTTCTCGCGGATGGCCTCGCGGTCGACGATCTCGATGCTGCCCTCGGCGCCCCGCTGTTTGTAGATGCGGCAGTTGTCGCGCACCAGCTGGCCGTAATCCTTGTCGCGCGTCACCATATAGACGTCGTAACCGGCTTCGACACCCTTCTGCGAGAGGGTTCCGATCACGTCGTCGGCCTCGTAACCCGCCACTTCGAGAATCGGAATGCACATCGCGTCGAGCACCCGTTTCACGTAGGGTATCGAAAGCAGGATGTCCTCGGGGGTTTCGGAACGGTTGGCCTTGTATTCCGGAAAGATGTCGCGGCGGAAGCTGCCGCCCTTGGGATCGAACGCCACGCCCAACAGATCGGGCCTTTCGCGTTTCTGGATGTCGCGCAGGAACTTCACGAAGCCGAACACCACGGAGGTGTTCATCCCCTCGCGGTTACGCATCGGACGGCCCAAAAAGGCATAGTAATACTTGAAAATCAACGCATAGGCGTCGACCAGAAAGAGTTTTTTCATATCAGATAAGTTGCGTCAATTAGAGTCACCTTTTCCCCGCTGCGGCCATTTTCACAAACCCGCCGCATCCGGAATCCCTGCCTGTCTTCTTACATATTGTCCTCGGCGAACCACTCGGCGAACGATGTCGCCGTCTCGTGCAGACGCAGCGAGTGGAGCGCGACGCCTTCGGGAAGGCGCGCGGCGATGCGGGCGGCGAAATCGCCGAGCATGTTCTCGCACGTCGGCTGGTAGCCCACCGTAACCACATTGCCGAAGCGTTCGGCGAGCACGCGGAAAAATTCCTCCCCGGATTCCGAGGCGCGCAGCACCAGCGCATGGTCGAAACGCGAGACGATCTCCTCGCTGACGATCCGTTTCAGTACGCCGAAATCCAGCACCATGCCGCATTTCGGGTTGGACGCATCTTCGGCCGGAGTACCCTTAACCGTTACAAACAGACGGTAGGAGTGCCCGTGAATCTCGCGGCACGGACCGTCGTATCCGTCGAGCGCATGAGCCGCCTCGAACGAAAATTCTTTAGTCAATCTGATAACTGCCATATTGCAAAGATAATGTAAAGCGCAAAATATTCACCCCGATCGGACGTTTCTCTTTAAAATTAGTTATATTTGCCCAACTATGAAGCAGATTCTCGCCGATATTACTCCTATGGGCAGCAACAATTTATTCGTGACCCACTACTGGCCCGACAAGCAGACCGATCCTCCGCTCCATTACCACGAAGATTACATGCTCTGCCTGACGCTCCACGTGCGCGGCCAGCGCATCATGGACGACGCGGTCGAAGATTTCACCGAAAAGGACCTCGTGCTCATCAATCCCGGAACCCCGCACCGTTTCAAGCGCGACGCGGCGTATGCCGACGCCAAGTGCGAAACCGCCACGGTCATGTTCAGCCGCGAGATGCCCGACTGGAAGTTCCTCTCGCTCGAACACATGCGTCCCATCCGCGAAATGCTGCTCCGCCCTGCGGCCGGACTGCGATTCGCCCCGAAAACGATCGACACCGTGCTCGAACGGATGATATCGCTGCCCAAACTCGACGGCTTCGAAGCCGTCTCGCTCTTTTTCAGCATCCTCAACGACCTTGCCACAGCGCCGCCCGACGAGGTGCAGCAGATCGGTTCGCGTCACGACGGTTCCTACCAGGACGACCGGGTGCGCCGAATCGTCCGGTTCGTGGAGGAGAGCTATTCCCGCAAACTCTCGCTGGAGGAGATCGGCCGTTCGGTGGACATGTCCCCGTCGTCGGTGTGCCGCTACTTCAAACGCCGCACGCACCAGAACCTGTGGGAATACATCAACAGCTTCCGCATCAACCGGGCCGCGCAGCTCATCGTCGAGACGCAGCTCCCCATTTCGGAAATAGGCCCCCGCTGCGGATTCACCAACGTCTCGAATTTCAACCATCTGTTCCGCGCCCACCTCGGAACCACGCCCAGCGACTACCGCAGCCGGTTCAAAACCTCGCCGCTCACGCCGGATACGACGAACTGAAAAGAGGCGCCCCCTTCATCCGGAGACGCCTCTTTTTCACGATACGTGCGGATCAACGCACTTCGACCTTCCAGGGCGAGTACATCAGGACGCCCTGCTGGTTCAGGGCCTCGCGCACGGTGTTGTACTCCTTCATCATCAGTCCCAGTTCCGAACGGGCGAAAGCCTCGCGGACGCTCACGTTCAGCGACGCGATGATCGCAGACAATGTTCTGCTGGACCCGCTGATGATCAAAAATCTGCCCCAGAAAATTGCGGCGGCCACAGGTGTGGACGCTTTGGCGCACGCCATCGAATGTTACACAAGCAATAAGGCAAATCCCATCAGCGATACTTTTGCGCTGGAAGCGCTGGATATGATTTTGAACAACATCCTGCCTGCGTGCGACAGTGCGGACGCGGTATCGCAAAAATCAGCCATGCAGCTCGCAAGCTTTTACGCGGGCGTGGCTATCACTGCCAGCGGCACAACGGCCGTCCATGCGCTCAGCTACCCTCTGGGCGGAAAATATCATATCGCCCACGGCGTATCCAACGCCATTCTGCTTGCGCCTGTGATGCGCTTCAACGCGCCTGCCTGTCCGGAACGCTTCGCCGCCGCGTATGACCGTTGCGTACATGGAGAAAAAACCTGCGTGACGCAGGAGGAAAAAACAGAGTTTATGCTGCGTTGGCTGGAGAAGATTGTCCGGCATCTGGAGATACCCACAAGCCTTTCGGCATTCGGTGTGCCTGCGTCGGATCTGGAGACACTGGTGGCGGCCGGCATGCAGGTGACACGGCTTCTGAACAACAATCTGCGCCCGGTGACGGCGGACGACGCCCGCGCGCTGTACCGCCGGATCCTC